>Ga0114999_10005736_pt1 | contig 14536 bp, 12 predicted proteins | sample ArcticOcean_MG_C_3_FD_89820 | JGI IMG/M metagenome (GOLD analysis project Ga0114999, IMG submission 89820) | Marine microbial communities from western Arctic Ocean - ArcticOcean_MG_CB8_126 | ecosystem: Environmental > Aquatic > Marine > Oceanic | place: Arctic Ocean: Canada Basin | collected...
ATAAAATAAAAGATAATAAAATTAAGGTAATTTATACAATAAAACCTGTGCCCACTTCTTACTTGCAAGAGTTACTGGGTGATAATTGTATAAAAACATTGCAAGTCAATGATATCTTAAACTCTCATTCAGTGCTTAATTGTGATAAACTAAATTAAATTTAATTAAAATGATTACAAAAAAAGCTAGCTTACCACATGTTTTAAATAATGTTTATTTCAAAAAAAAAGAACCAATAAGCATTGTGCACTTTATTACTAACAGATGTAATGCTAGATGCTCTTTTTGTTTTATAGATTTTGATAACCCTAATACTTTTAAAAATGAACTAACTTTATCTGAGATAGATTTACTAACAAAAAATCTTGGTCAATCACTATTAAATGTAAACTTAACAGGTGGAGAGCCATTCGCTAGAAAAGAAATTATAGAAATAGCTAAGTTATATATAAAAAATACAACCATCCAGTCAATATATATAACTACAAACGCTAGCTTACCTGATCGTATTGACGAATTTGCAAAATCTATAATTGAATTTGATAAAAATATTGAATTAACTTTTCAAATATCTATTGACGATCTTCCAAATGAACATGATAAGATTAGAAAAATTAAAAATCTCTTTGATAATTGTATAGATACATACAAAAGATTACAAAAAATTAGTGAAAGAATTAACCCAGTAATTAGTATTACTGTCAGCCATGAGAATTGTGAAAATATTGAGAAAATCTTTAATTATTTAACAATTGATTGTGAAATTAATTCGCTAAAATGCACTATTGTAAGAGATGAAGGTGTGTATAAAACACCAAAAGAAAAAAGGGAAAAAATTTTTAAGGCTTACACATGGTTAACAGATAAAATCAAAGAAATGACAAAAACAAAAAAAATAAATAATTATAATAAAAATTCACTACAAGGTAGATTGCATAATAAAAAAGATGAAATGTCATGGGAATTAATAAAAAAAATGTATATGAAGCCAAAATTTATTAGTCCATGTCATGCAGGTAGTTTGTTTGGTATAATTACGTCCGCAGGTTTAGTTTATCCTTGTGAAATACTAGAAGATAAGCTTATGGGTGATTTAAGAAAAAACGAAATGAGTTTTATGAAAATTTGGAATAATGATGAGAGTAAAAAAACTAAGAATTTTATTTTAAAGAATAATTGTAATTGTACTTACGAATGTGCTTTAACATATAATATTTTAGGTAATTGGAGATACCAACCTCAATTAATGAGCTCAGTTTTCGACTGATATGTTTTTATGAGGAATTCTGTAAATATAATAATACCAGCTATAAGTATAGATGAAGAGCTTTTAAAGTGTTTAAAAGAAATAAACAAAATTAAATATAATTTTTTTTTTGTTACAATAGTTCTTGATCATAATTATTTAAATAAACCTCTAAAATTTAAATATAAAATTAAAAAAATAATTTCAGGAAAAATCAATATGTCAAAAAAAAGAAATATTGCTGCAAAAAAATTTAAATCTAAATATGTTGCATTTCTTGATAGTGATGCATATCCAAATAAAAATTGGTTGAAGCTAGCCACAAAGTATCTAAAAGAAAAAAAAGGAGATGTTGTGGGAGGACCTGGTATACCGTTTCCCAATCAATCTTATTTAGAAAAAATATGCTATTTGAGTAAAAGATCTTATTTTGTTACTGGTTATCTTAATTTTAGAAAGTACAAAGCTAAAAAAAGATATTGTGATTGGCTTGAGTCTTGCAACATAATTATGGAAAAAGTTTTTTTTTTAAAGTACGGAGGTATGGACCCCGAGCGTTATACTGGGGAAGATAAAGAATTCTTTGAAAGAGTGAGAAGAAAAAATAGTGATCTCAAAGTATTCTATAGCCCTGATCTTTTCGTGTATCACAAAGAAAGAGAGTTTAGAGGATTTTTACTTCAAAGATTATGCTTTGGAATGGATTTTATAAATTTAATTAAACTAAATTCTGGTATAAAAGGGTTGCAGCCAATTTTACCAATATGTACACTTTTTTTATTACTTACTATTTTTATTTTAAATATTAAACTGTCTATTAAAATTTTCATTTTACTAGGCTCAATAATTATAATTAATACTATGATTTTAATTGATATTAAAAAATATATAAAAAATTTAAAATCTATATTTTTGACGCTACTAACTGTCAATCTAGCCAATCTATTTTTTGCATTTGGAGGAGTTTTGTCTGTTATAAATTTGAATAAGTTTTTATTAAATAAAATTTATTTATTTTCAAGGCAGAGAAATAAGCAGTGAATATACACGAATATCAAGCGAAAGAAATTTTAAAACAGTTTGGAGTGCCCGTTCCAAAAGGAAGTCTCATTTTATCAATTAAGGATATCGAAGAAAAATTTAAAACATTAAAAAAAAATAAAATTATTTTAAAAGCACAAATTCATGCAGGTGGCAGAGGAAAAGCTGGAGGTATAAAAGTAGTCGATAATATTGATGATTTAAAAAAGCAAGCAAAACTTTTATTAGGAAAAAAATTAATTACACCTCAAACAGGCCCTGATGGTAAAGAAGTAAAAAGACTTTATATTGAAGAATCTTGTAATATTTCAAAAGAATTTTATCTATCGTGTTTGGTTGATAGAGCTAGCTCAAAAATTGCATTCATATCAAGTGCCGAAGGCGGTGTGGATATTGAGCAAGTTGCAAGAGATAAACCTGAAAAAATTATTACAGAAAAAATTAATTTATCTACACATATTAATGATGAGATTATTATCAAAATTTTAAAACCATTTAACTTATCTAAAAAAGTACTAAAGCAAGGTTTTAACCTTGTTCGCTCTATATATAAAATTCTAATAGAAAAAGACGCCAGTCTAATTGAAATTAATCCACTCGTACTAACAAAAGATGAAAATTTATTATGTTTAGATGCAAAAATTAATTTTGATGATAATGCACTTTATAGACACCCAGAAATTTCATCACTAAAAGACTATAATGAAGAAGATCCGACAGAAACTGAAGCAAGTAAATACGAGTTATCTTACGTCAAACTAAATGGAGAAATTGGATGCATGGTTAATGGAGCAGGGTTAGCGATGGCAACTATGGATATCATTAAATTATATGGATCTGAACCTGCAAACTTTCTTGATGTGGGTGGAGGAGCTTCAAAAGAAAAAGTAGCTTCTGCTTTTAAAATTATAATATCAGACAAAAATGTTAAAGGAATATTAATTAATATTTTTGGTGGAATTATGAGATGTGATGTTTTGGCCCAAGGAGTGGTCGACGCCGCAAAGCAAATAAATTTGTCATTACCAATAGTTGTTAGACTAGCAGGTACAAATGTTCATTTAGGAAAGAAAATTTTAAAAAATTCTAATTTAAAAATTATATCAGCAGATAACTTATCCGATGCAGCAAAAAAAATTATAGAGGCAACAAAATAAAGTGACAATTTTAATTAATAAAAATACAAAAGTAATTTGCCAAGGTTTTACAGGTACTCACGGAACATTTCATTCTGAGCAAGCTATTGCATACGGAACTAACTTAGTTGGCGGCGTGACTCCAAAAAAAGGTGGACAAACTCATTTAGGAAAACCGGTCTTTAATACAGTAAGAGAAGCTATTGACAAAACTGAAGCAGACGCAACCATGATTTATGTTCCAGCGAAATTTGCAGCTTCTGCAATAATGGAAGCAATAGACAGTGATATTCCATTAATAGCCTGTATTACAGAAGGTATACCAGTTTTAGATATGATTAAGGTTAAAGAAAAACTGATAAAATCAAAATCTAGATTGATTGGTCCAAATTGCCCTGGCATTATTTCACCAGAAGAATGTAAAATTGGAATTATGCCCGGAAACATTCACAAGAAGGGATCTTGTGGTATTGTCTCGAGATCAGGAACGCTTACATATGAAGCTGTGGCTCAGACAAGTGAAAATGGAATTGGCCAATCAACAGTAATAGGAATTGGTGGAGATCCAATTAATGGAACGAGCTTTATTGACTGTTTAGAACTTTTTTTAAAAGACGATGAAACAAAATCAATCATAATAATTGGTGAAATTGGAGGCTCCGCTGAAGAAGAAGCTGCAGAATTTATTAAACAATCAAAAGTTCAGAAACCTATTGTTGGTTTTATAGCAGGTAAAACAGCACCCCCAGGAAGAAGAATGGGACATGCAGGTGCTATTATTTCAGGCGGAAAAGGCAATGCAGAGAATAAAATAGAAAAAATGAAATCATGTGGCATTTTATTAGCAGAGTCCCCAGCAGATATTGGAAAAACTTTGCACGATAAACTTGCAAGATAGTTTTTTCAATTTTATAATAACAAAATAAATTTTGTCGATTAATGAAACCAAATAATGACAATAAAGTTTTAGAAAAAACATCTTTTTTACAAGGTGGAAATAACTCTTTTATTAAAGAGCTTTATGCAAAATATTTGGAAAATCCACAATCCATACCCGAAAGTTGGTTGGAATTTTTCGACGGACTTGGTGACGACCAAGAAAATATAGAAAAAGAAATATTAGGACCAAGCTGGTCACCTCAAAATAACATTAATATAAAAAAAAATATCACAGATAGTAAAAAAATTAACATAGAAGAAATACCAGCTGAAGAAAAAAATTTTGAGAAAGAAAAAGAGCAATCAGTCAAAGCAATTGCAATGATAAGGGCATATAGAATAAGAGGACATCTTATCGCAAACCTTGATCCGCTTGAAATAATGAAAAGAGACTATCTACATGAATTGCATCCAGCTGACCATGGTTTTAAAAAAGAAGATTATAATAAAAAAATTTATTTAAATGGTTACCTAGATAGAAATTATGCAACTATTAATGAGATGCTATCATTTCTTAAAAAGACTTATTGCTCTAACATAGGTGTTGAGTACATGCATATCTCAGACCCTATCGAAAAAGTATGGTTCAGAGAGAGAATGGAAAAAAATGAGTACCAACTAAATTTTACAGATAACGGAAAAAAAGGTATTTTAAAAAAACTAATACAAGCGGAAGGGTTTGAAAAATTTTTAGCAGTAAAATTTTTAGGAACAAAAAGATTTGGCATTGATGGTGGAGAATCTTTAATTCCAGCTTTAGAACAATTAATAAAAAAAGGGGGACAACTAGGAGTTAAGGAAATGAAAATTGGTATGCCTCACAGAGGTAGATTGAATGTATTAGCAAATGTATTGCAAAAATCTTACAAACGAATGTTTAATGAATTTGCTGGAGAAATTGATTCTTCAAGCAAAGATTCTACAGGAGACGTTAAATATCATCTAGGAGCTTCATCAAATAGGGAATTTGATAATAATTTAGTTCATATCTCTTTATCAGATAATCCTTCACACCTTGAAGCAGTAAATCCAGTTGTTTTAGGACAATCGAGAGCAAAACAATTCTTCCATAAGGATAAAAGTAGACAACAAGTCATACCAATTTTAATACATGGAGATGCAGCTTTTGCTGGACAGGGTGTCGTAGCAGAGTGTTTTGCGATGTCTGGACTACCAGGACATAATACTGGAGGAACTATACATATTGTAGTGAACAACCAAATTGGATTTACTACAAATCCAAAATTTGCAAGATCGTCTCCGTACCCATCTGACTTAGCCAAAATGGTAGAGGCACCAATTTTACATGTTAATGGAGACGATCCAGAAGCAGTAGTACACTGCGCAAGAATCGCAATGGAATTTAGACACAAGTTTAATCGTGATGTTGTTATTGATATGTTTTGCTATAGAAGATTTGGTCATAATGAAACTGATGAGCCATCTTTTACTCAACCATTGATGTATAAAAAAATTAAAAAACACCCCACAACACTTAATGTTTATGCTGAAAAACTTATAAAAGAAGGGACAATTACTTCTAAAGAATTTGATAATTATAAAAAAGAATTTAAAGAACTCTTAGACAAGCAATTGAAAACTGCCAAAGAATACAAACCAAAATTGGAGTGGTACGAAGGAGTTTGGTCGAGGTTTAAGCCAGAAAAAGGAAAAGATAAAAGAGGAAACACTGGTGTGAGTTTAGATAAAATAAAAATTATTGGAGAAAAATTAACTTTTATCCCAAATAATTTTAATGCACATCCGACAATATTAAAAATATTTGAAAGAAAGAAAAAAATGTTTAGCTCAGGACATGGATTTGACTGGGCGACAGCAGAGCAGCTTGCGTTTGCTACTTTATTAGAAGAAGGTTTTCCTGTTAGACTTTCGGGACAAGATTCTGGAAGAGGAACCTTTAGTCAGCGTCATTCAGTTCTTAGAGACCAAAGTGATAGCACCTATCATACTCCATTAAATAATATTTCAAAAAAACAAAAAAAATATGAAGTCATTGATAGCTTGCTATCAGAATTAGCTGTACTTGGTTTTGAGTATGGATATTCATTATCAGAACCAACAACCCTAGTTGTCTGGGAAGCTCAATTTGGAGATTTTGCAAATGGAGCTCAAGTAGTAATAGACCAATTTATTGCACCTGGGGAGAGAAAATGGACAAGAGCAAGTGGGTTAGTCATGTTATTACCTCACGGCTACGAAGGGCAAGGACCCGAACATTCCTCAGCAAGATTGGAAAGATTTTTACAACTGTGTGCTCAAGAAAATATTCAAGTTGTGAACTGTACAACTCCAGCAAACTATTTTCATGCTTTGCGCCGACAGATACATAGAGAGTTTAGAAAACCATTAATAATAATGACACCTAAATCTTTATTAAGAAATAAAAGATGTGTTTCAAGTATTAAAGATTTTGGACAAAAAAACTCGTTTCATAGACTTTTAACTGACCTAGCTGATATTAAAGACTATGGATTAATAAAACTTAAAAAAGATAAAAGCATATCAAAAGTAATTATATGCTCAGGTAAAGTTTATTTCGATTTGTTGGAAGCCAGGGAAAAAATTAAAAATGATAGTGTGTACATTATTAGAATCGAACAATTATATCCTTTCCCAGTTAAAACTCTTGCTAAAGAATTAAAAAGGTTTAAAAAAAATAGCAAATTTTTCTGGTGTCAAGAAGAACCACAAAATATGGGAGCATGGAATAGTGCAAGGAATTATATTCAATGGTCTCTAAAATACATAAAAGCAGTGAATACGGAGGTTAATTATATAGGAAGAAAACCAGCTGCTTCACCAGCTACTGGATATTTGAAAAAACATCTTGCGCAGCAAAAAGAAATAATAGAAAAGGTACTTAAATAGATATGTCAAATGAAATTTTAGTACCTTCTTTAGGAGAGTCTATATCAGAAGCCACAGTATCAAAATGGTTAAAAGAAGTTGGTGACACAGTAGATTCTGATGAACCGGTAGTAGAGCTAGAAACAGATAAAGTAAATATTGAAGTACCTTCGCCTTTTCAAGGAACTTTATCTTCAATAATCGTTAAAGAAGGTTCAACAGTTGAAGTGGGGTCTTTGCTAGGAGTTATTAAAAATGAAAAATCCTCTTCAAGTATTAGTTCTGAAGAAAATTCTTCTACACAAATTATAGAAAAAAATGAACAAAAAGAAAAAATAAAAAAAAAAGATAAATTAAAACTTGTCGAAGAAAATTTAAAAATTTATGAAAGTGAAGAGCCTTTAATTTTAGAAAATCTAGCTGAAAACGAAAGTATTCAAAAAACTTCTTCTGAAGAAAGTGTAAAATCAAAATATGTACCACCGCGTAAAGTAAAAAATCTATCACCCGCAGTAAGAAAAATTGTTTCAGAAAATAATATTGATATAGAAAGTGTTACGGGAACTGGAAAATCTGGAAGAGTTTCCAAGAGTGATCTCGTTGAGGTAATGGGAAACATGCCTGAGCCTTCAAAAAGAAATATAACACACGGCCCTGAAGAGCGGGTAAAAATGACTAGATTGCGAATAACTATAGCTAAAAGATTAAAAGAAGCGCAAGAAAAAGCTGCGATACTAACTACTTTTAATGAGGTTAATGTTCAAAATGTCATACAAATGAAAAAAGATTATCAAGAAGATTTTCAAAAAAAATATTCTGTTAAATTAGGTTTCATGTCTTTTTTCGTTAAAGCATCAGTTGTTGCATTAAAAAATTTTCCATCAGTCAATGCTGAAATAGAGAATGATCATGTAGTTTATAAAAATTACTACAATATATCTATTGCTATTGGAACTGATCGCGGATTAGTTGTTCCGGTACTACGAAAAGCTGACGAGTTATCTTTTGCAGATATAGAAAAAAATATTTTTTTACTTTCGGAGAAAGCAAAAAAAGGAAAAATTACTATTAACGACCTTCAAGGAGGAACTTTTACTATTAGCAATGGTGGAATTTATGGATCTATGCTTTCTACACCAATTCTAAACCCTCCTCAAACTGGTATACTTGGAATGCATAATATTGTAAATCGAGCGGTAGTCGAGAATAATAATATTGTTGTTAGGCCAATAATGTATTTAGCATTATCTTACGACCACAGAATTATAGATGGAAAAGAGGCTGTTTCTTTTTTAAAAACTATAAAAGAATGTCTTGAAGAACCAAGAAGATTATTTTTAGACCTTTAATAATGGATAATAACTTTGATGTAATTGTTGTTGGATCCGGCCCTGGAGGCTATGTTTGTGCAATAAGGTCTGCGCAACTAGGACTTAAAACTGCTTGTGTAGAGTCTAGAAGTTCACTAGGAGGAACATGTTTAAATGTTGGATGCATACCTTCTAAAAATTTGCTTCATTCTTCTGAAATGTACTATAAAGCTAAAAAAAATTTTAATAGCATGGGAATTGAAATTGATAGCATTAAACTAAATTTGTCGAAAATGATGGAAAATAAAAGTAAGTCAGTATTTACATTGACGAAAGGTATAGAATTTTTATTTAAAAAGAATAAAATTACACATTTAAAAGGGACAGGTTCGATTCCTTCAAAAAATGTTGTTACTGTTACTGACAATTCTAAAAAAAGTATAAGTTATAAAGCAAAAAAAATTGTAATTGCAACAGGCTCAACACCAACATCCCTATCAGGATTAAAAATAGATGAACAAACTATAGTTTCATCAACAGGAGCTTTATCATTTGAAAAAGTTCCAAAAGAATTAATAGTTATAGGTGGTGGATATATAGGCCTTGAACTTTCCAGTGTTTGGAAAAGATTAGGCTCAAATGTTACAGTTGTTGAATTTTTAGATCACATTATTCCTGGGATGGATAAAGATATATCAATAGAATTTTTAAAAATTCTTCAGAAACAAGGAATTAATTTTAAATTGGATTCTAAGGTTACAAATGTAAAAGTTATAAAAGATAAAGCGATTGTAGATTTTACAAATAATAAAAGTCAAATAAGAGAGCGGTTAGAATGTGATAAAGTTTTAGTTGCGGTAGGAAGAAAACCTAATGTTGGAGAAGACATTGTTAAACTAAGGGTTAAAATAAATAAAAAAAACCAAATTGAAGTAAATCATAAATTTGAAACCTCAATTAAAGATATTTACGCTATTGGAGACGTCATAAACAAAGGTCCCATGTTAGCACATAAAGCAGAAGATGAAGGGATAGCAGTAGCAGAGATAATTGCTGGCCAATCTGGCCATGTAAATTATGAAGTGATACCTGCAGTAGTATATACTTCACCTGAGGTAGCGACAGTAGGTAAAACAGAAGATCAACTTAAAAAAGATAATATTAAATATAAAGTGGGAAAGTTTCCATTTTTAGGTAACTCAAGAGCAAAAGTGAATAATGAGACAGAAGGTTTTGTTAAAATAATAGCTGAGGAAAAAACAGATAAAGTTTTAGGCGTTTCAATTATCGGATCCGTTGCTGGTACTATGATAGCTGAATTAGCATTAGCCATGGAGTTTGGTGCAAGCTCAGAGGATATTGCCAGAACATGTCATGCTCATCCTACGCATAGTGAAGCAATTAAAGAAGCAGCTCTGGCAGTAGATAAGAGGCCAATTCATTTCTAAAATTTTTAAAGCCATGATTAAAAAAGCAATGATACTTGCGGCCGGATTCGGAAAACGAGTTAGACCTTTAACACTTAATTGTCCCAAACCTTTACTAAAAATTGGAGATCAAACTTTATTATCAAATACAATAAATTTTCTAGAAAAATTTGGTATTAAAAAAATTGTAATTAATACACATCATTTAGCTGAAAAAATTTATGATTATATTAATAAAAATAATTTTAAATCCGAAATTTCTTTAATCCAAGAAAAAAATAATATACTTGACACTGGAGGGGGGATATTAAATGCACTTAGTAATTTTTCAAACAAACCATTTTTAACTATTAATCCAGACACAATATGGAATTTTAATTATCTAAAAGAACTAAAGAAAATGGAAAATAAATTTTTTGCTATTAACAAAAGTAAGTGTTTTATGCTTTTGGTTAATAAAAATAAAAGTTTTGATCAAAATATTAATGGAGATTTCAGTTTAAAAAAAAATTTAATTAATAGAAAAGGTAAAAAAGATTTAAAGTATATTTATACAGGCTTACAAATTATCACACCAGAAGTTTTTACCGACGTAAATTATAAAGTTTTTTCTATAAATAAAATATGGAATAATTTAATTGAAAATCAAGAATTATATGGTGCAGAAAGCAAAATCAATTTTTTACATGTAAGTACTCTAGGTGTATACAAAAATTTATTAGAGAAAAAATTTTAATTAATAAATGGAATTTTCTTGGCTCTTGATGTGTCGAGGTATCTACAATCTTTTAGGCTTAAATTTTTTTTAAATTTAATTAATAATGGGTTGCCTGTTGGTATTTCAAATTTTACTATTTCTTCCTTAGAAATGTTAAATATTTTCATTAATAAAGCTCTACAACTGTTTCCATGAAACACAATTAAAATATTTTTTTTTTTGGTTATCAAAGGTTCGATTGTTTCACTATAGTAGGGTACCACTCGTTTAAAAGTATCTTGCAACGATTCAGCTAAAATGATTGAATTAATTTTATTTTTATATAAGTGGTCAGGCTCCATTGGTGGTGGTGGAGTATCAAAACTTCTTCTCCAAATTTGAACTTGTTTTGCTCCATATTTTTTAATTGTTTCATCTTTATTTAAACCAGTTAACCCTCCGTAGTGCCGTTCATTTAATTTAGATGATTTAATAATCTCAACATTAGATTTATTTAGTATTTTTAATATTATATTTAAGCTATTTACTGCACGCTTTAAATTGGAAGTAAAATAACTATGAAAATCAATATTTAATTTACTAATTAATTTTCCAGCAAATTCTGCTTCTGACCTTCCTTTCTTAGTTAAATCGATATCAGCCCATCCCGTGAATCTTCTTTCTTTGTTCCAAAGGCTTTGTCCGTGTCTAACTAAAATTAAATTATTCATTTTGATTAAATTATAATACGCATCATTATAAGTATTGTATATTAATACAATGTTGCAATTTTTAAAAATTATTTTCCATATTTCAATATTTTTTTTAGTAATACTTTCACTATATCCTGGTAATTTAATAGGATTTTTTTTTTATGGAGATTTAGGCTATGAGCCCATTTTAATTGAAAACCAATTTGGAAATTCAATTAATCATTTTCTCTTATATTTTTGTGTGGCCTTATTAGGCTTTTATCTTTATTCAAAAGAAAAATATTTAAAAAAAGTAATTTATGGCTTGTTTTTTTTGTCTTTAATGCTTGAATTTTTGCAATTTATAGTACCTGTTAGGGCCTTTGAGTTAGCTGATTTAATTGCTAATTTTTTTGGGGTACTTATTGCATATTTAGTAATAAAGACTTATTTATTATTTATTAGAAAATGAATACATTCGATGAAAGAAAAAAAAGCTTTGAAAAAAAATTCCAAATGGATGAGGAATTGCAATTTAAAGTTGCTGCTAGAAGTAATAAATACTTAGGAGAGTGGGCAAGCTCAAAGTTTGGAAAAAATGAAGATCAAAAAAAAATATATATACAAGAAATAATCAAAGCAGACATGGAAGAAGCTGGAAACGAAGATGTATTTAGAAAGCTAAAAAAAGATTTTCAGCTAGCTTCTTTAAGTATAGAAGATTCAGAAATAAGAGATCAAATGAAGAAAGCATTGTTGCGTGCAAAAGAAGATTTTAAATAAAAGTTTAATTTTTTTTATTATTTTATCATTCTTGGTTTCTTGTAGTTCTATTCCCAAGTATCCACAAAACGCATGTAAAATTTTTGGAGAAAATTACCTTTGGTATAAAAGTGCAAAAAAAAGTTCTGAAACTTATGGCGCTCCAGTTCATATAATTTTAGCTTTCATAAAAAAAGAATCAGGTTTTAATCGCTGGGCTAAGCCGAAAAGAAAAAAATTATTTAAAGTACTGCCTTACAAAAGACCCTCAAGTTCATTTGGGTATTCGCAGGCAGTTAATAAAACATGGGAATTATATAAAAATGAAACTAATAACCCTTTAGCGTTACGCGCACGTTTTAAGGATTCAGTTATGTTTATTGGCTGGTATATAAACAAAACAAATAAAATTAACAAAATCCCCTTTAATGATTCTTATCGCCAGTACTTAAATTACTATTTAGGTTGGGGCGCATATTCTAAAAAAGTTTATAAAATAGATAAAAAAGCAATAATTTTTGCAAAAAGTGTAGAAAAACAATCTAAAATTTATAAAAAACAGTTAAAAGAATGTCAAAAAAGTCTAGATAGAAATAAGTATATTATTTTTTAAGCTCTTTATTTAATTGAATATCAACAGAGTCGATTCGTTTAGTGTTTTTTGCAAGAAAGACATACATTGTAGGTGTTACATATAATGTAAAGAAGGTAGATATGAGCATACCACCAAATATTGTTGATCCAACAGCGAGACGACTAGCTTCACCAGCTCCAGGTCCAATATTTCCAATTAGCAAAGGAACCATTGCAATCATAGTTGAAAGTGATGTCATAATTATTGCCCGAAATCTTCTTCTGCAAGCTTCTAATGCAGCACTCTGAATATTTTTTCCAGTTCTTCTCAATTGATTTGCCCAATCCACTATAAGAATTGAATTTTTAGTAGAAATTCCAATTAAAATTATTAAAGCAATTTGTGAAAAAATATTTATACTCGAATTGAATAATAGAATAAAAATAATTCCACCAAATACACTCAGTGGAACAGTTAACATAATTATAGCAGGATGAATAAAGCTGTTAAAATTTGCAGCCATAACAAGAAATGCAGTCAATAATGCAAGAGCAAATATAATAAATAACTCATTGCTAGTTTCTTTTAACTCCTCTGATTTACCTTTCCATTCTAGTCTAGCTTCAGGCACGGTATCTCTCACAGTTTTTTCAATATATTTTAAGGCTTTAGAAAGAGTATAGTCTCCAACTAATCTGGCACTAATAGTAACAGCACGCTGTCTATCATATCTTGCTAAAATTTTAGCAGAACCGACTTCTTCGAATTCAACTAGATTAGCTAGTGATATTAACTTACCTGAAGCATCCGAGCGTACAAAAATTTTACTTATACTTTCACTTTTTTTTCTGTTTTTAATATCCGATTGTAGAATTATAGGATATTCTTTACCAAGTTGATTAAATTTAGTTACTGTTTTTCCCGAAAACAATGTTTCAACTGTTTTACCGATAGCCTCAATAGATACTCCTAAATCTTGTGCTTTTTTTCTATTTACTATTAATTTAATTTCAGGTTTATTTTTTGAATAATCAGATTCAATGGCAGCTAAATTTTTATTTTTTCTCAAGTTTTGCATTATTAAATTTTGCCAATTTTCAAGTTGTTCATAGCTTTTTCCTAATATAACCATTTGAACTGGCTTATTATAACTGCTCACTCTTATACTTTGAGGTGAGATCGGAAAGGCAAGAGCTTGTGGTACAGTTACAATTTTACCAATAGCTTTTCTCATAATTTTTACAGAGCTTTCACTTCTATCTTTCCAGTCATCAAGTAACGCGATAATTATAAAACTATTATAAGATTTGCTTGCTCTTCCAAAACCTGGGACTCGCATAATCATTCTTTTATAAGACTCTTCTTCATTCTTAACCAATGGAGTTAATCTTCTTTCTATTTCTTCTGCTTTATCAGAAGTGTATTGAAAAGAACTACCTTCATCAGTTTTTCCTATGACTAAATATACGCCACGATCCTCTTGGGGCAAAAGCTCCTTAGGTGCAAAAATAAATAAAAAGATTGATACAAAAACTAAAGTGACCATAAAAAAAATTATAGTTTTATACTTTGTTATCCAAAAATTTAATGTTTCAACATAAAATAGTGAAAATGATTGAAAATATTTTTCAAATTCTAAAACAATTTTTGTTTTCTTTGTATTTTTACTTAAAAATTTACTTCCAAGCATTGGGGACAGTGTTAAGGCTACAAAAGAAGATACAACAATTGCAAAAGTCAGAGAAATTGCAGTTTCTTTAAATAGAGTTCCCGATATTCCTTCAATAAATATTAAGGGCAAAAAAACTGCCACAAGAACTAAAGTAGTTGAAATAATAGCAAAT
>Ga0114999_10005741_pt1 | contig 14529 bp, 9 predicted proteins | sample ArcticOcean_MG_C_3_FD_89820 | JGI IMG/M metagenome (GOLD analysis project Ga0114999, IMG submission 89820) | Marine microbial communities from western Arctic Ocean - ArcticOcean_MG_CB8_126 | ecosystem: Environmental > Aquatic > Marine > Oceanic | place: Arctic Ocean: Canada Basin | collected...
CCGCAGGCGCTTCTTCTACCGCAGGCGCTTCTTCTACCGCAGGCGCTTCTTCTACCGCAGGCGCTTCTTCTACCGCAGGCGCTTCTTCTACCGCAGGCGCTTCTTCTGCTTCCTCCGGTACCACCTCTTCCGCTACTTTCTCTTCCACGATTGGATCCGGTTCCGCCGCCGGCAGCACCGCAACAATCAGTTCGTGTTTGAGCAGTATCTCAATCTTGGCATTGCCATTAACTGCCTGCTTGTTTTGATCTTGAACGGCATAGCGCTCGTCGCGTCGTTGGTAAATCGTGTACTCGTCAGTGCTGGCAATGACTTTCATCGTCTCTCCTGGATTAGCGAAGCGGCGCAGCCTACAGCTTTGCTTCACGGTGTCAACTTTAGGATGCGCGTATCAATATCGTCAATGTGACCGCGCGCTCAACTTCGTTAAGTAGTTGTGAATTAAGGAAAAAGCGTCGCCGATGCAGTATATCCTTATGTAAATCTGGCACTCGCAAATAAAGGTAGATTCGCTACAATGCGCGCCTCTTTGCACCCCTGAACGAACGCCGACTGGACACAAATGGGCACCGTGGATCAAGAACTCAGCACCAAGAACAGCCATGTAGTGCGCTTTGCTGGCGACTCCGGCGACGGCATTCAATTGCAGGGCCAGCAGTTCACGATCGCATCCGCCCTAGCCGGGCATGACCTGGCCACCATGCCTGACTTCCCGGCCGAGATTCGCGCCCCGCAAGGAACCCGCTACGGGGTTTCCGCATTTCAGATCCAATTTGGCGGCGATCGGATTACGACCCCTGGCGACGAGCCAGACGTCTTGATCGCGTTTAATCCAGCCGCCCTGGTGGTCAATCTCGCCCACCTGCAGCCGGGTGCGCTGATCATTGTCGATTCTAGTGCTTTTACTCCGCAACGCTTGAAGCGGGCAGACCTGGCTAGCAATCCGTTGGAAGACGGTAGCTTGAATCAATATCAGGTCGTCGAGATCGATATCTTGCACTTGACGACCGAGGCTGTGAAACCCCTTGGACTCGGTAAAAAGGACTCGCAGCGCTGCAAGAACATTTGGGTGTTGGGACTAGTGCTTTGGATGTTCGACCAACCTCGCGATTCCGCGCAATCATGGATCGGCGAGAAGTTCGGCAAGCTCGAGCAAGTACGTGACGCCAATTTAGCGGCACTCAATGCCGGTCACGCATACGGAGAAACGGCAGAGCTTAGTCACATCCTGACACAAGAGAAAGTTCCAGAAGCGCCGTTGCTGTCGGTAGAGTATCGCACCATTACCGGCGCCGAAGCGCTCGCACTGGGTCTCGTCGCGGCTGGCGAACTTGCCGACACCGAATTGATGTTCTGTTCTTATCCTATTACGCCCGCGTCATCCTTGCTGCACAACTTGACTGGCATGGAAGATGCGGGCGTGGCGACCTTCCAAGCGGAAGACGAAATTGCTGCCGTGTGCACCGCGATTGGCGCCTCGTTTGCCGGCAAGCTTGGCATCACCTCATCGAGCGGGCCGGGGATTGCTCTCAAGACAGAAGGGATTGGGCTAGCGGTAGCAACCGAACTTCCGTTACTCGTCGTCAACTCGCAACGTGCCGGGCCATCGACTGGCATGCCGACCAAAACCGAGCAGAGCGATCTTTACCAAGCGGTATACGGACGCAACGCCGACACCCCAATTCCCGTCATCGCCTCGCGTTCGCCGGCAGACTGTTTTGACACCGCGATTGAGGCCGTGCGCATCGCGTTACGACATATGACTCCGGTGATCCTGTTGACCGACGGTTACATAGCGAATTCATCCGAACTGTGGCCGATTCCCGACTTCGAAGCGTACGAACCAATCGACAACACCAAACCGCATGCCGATGAAGCCCCCGACGCTGGTGGCATATTCAGCCGCGATCAAAAAACCCACGCGCGCCATTGGGCAACGCCGGGGGATGCGCGCTTCGTTCATCGGATCGGTGGTATCGAACGTGATATCGCGTCGGGAAACATCTCTTATGAGGCCGACAACCACCAAGCCATGACGGATATGCGCGCGGACAAGGTGGCAAGCGTAGCCGATTTCATTGCGCCGCAGGCAATTGACCAAGGCACCGCCGATGGCCTAGCCGTCGTAGCATGGGGGTCGACTTACGGAACCGTTTATCAATCGGTGAAGGAAGCGCTCGCGAATGGACGCAAGGTCGCGCACATCCATTTGCGCCACCTCAATCCGCTGCCTAAGAACTTAGCTGCGCTACTCGCCTCGTATGACAAGATCCTGGTGCCGGAACTCAACAATGGTCAACTGGCCACGTTGCTGCGTGACAAATTAGGGGTCAGCGTCCAGCAGTTGAATAAGGTCTCCGGTCAGCCATTAACCGTGACCGAGATGCGCGAAGCGATCAAACAAAACACAAGCCCGGAACTGCAGGAGGTCAACAGTGGCGGAACTTAGTTTTAAGGATTTCGAGACTGATCAGGAAGTTCGCTGGTGCCCCGGCTGTGGCGATTATTCGATTCTGAAAGCCGTGCAGCGAGCATTGGCCCAAGCCGGTGCCACACCCGAAGGGACAGTTTTCGTTTCCGGCATCGGTTGTGCCTCGCGCCTCCCCTACTATGTAGAGACGTTTGGATTCCACACGATTCACGGGCGCGCACCCGCTATAGCGACGGGCGTGAAGCTTGCCAACCCCGAGCTCGATGTCTGGGTCGTGACCGGGGATGGCGATGGTCTTTCTATTGGCGGCAACCACTTAATGCATGCCCTGCGCCGCAACATCGACCTCAACATCTTGCTTTTCAATAACGAGATATATGGTCTGACGAAAGGCCAATACTCGCCGACTTCACGGGTAGGCACCGTGTCGCCATCGAGCCCACAAGGATCCGTTGATCTGCCGTTGCTTCCCGGGCAGTTCGCCATCGGCGCCGGCGCCACGTTTTTTGCGCGCGCCGTGGATATCGACCAAAAGGGTTTACCGCCTTTGTTGAACGCGGCGAACGAACACGAAGGGACCTCGTTGGTTGAGATCCTGCAAAACTGCATCGTCTACAACAAGGACGTGTTCGATGATGTGGTGGCCAAGAAGAACGCCGCCGATACCCAAGTGCACTGCGTGCATGGCCAACCCCTTATTTACGGCAAAGATGAGAACATGGGATTGAGGTTGAATTCCAAAACCCTCGAGCTCGATTGCGTTGAGATTGGTATTGAGGGCATCACGCTCGAAGACATTGTCGTGCACGATGAGACCAACCCGATCCTTGCGCAAATGCTCGTAATGCTCGGGCCTCCAAAGCCGGCGGCAATGGGCATCATTCTGCGTCGTGAGCGCCCGACGTTCGATTCGAGTTATTGGCAGGCCAAGCCTAGCGAGCGGCGCCGCAAAGTGATGCAGCTTCTGCACACAGGCAACATCCTCGACCACCGTTAAAAAGGCTTCTCCACACGCTGAGAGCTCTAATCCCCCTACTTCCTGCGCGGTTAAGCCTTCTTTTGTGATCTATTCGTTACATTTCGTAACAAAAATATTGATTTATCTGCGTGTATAGCCTAATTTGGTCAGACCAAACTAGCGATATCTAGGATACATATTGACTACCAAACATGAGCAAATTGCCGCGGGGTTAATCAACAATATCTTGAACGGCCGCTACGGAGTGGGTGAGCGATTGCCGTCGGAACGCGACCTATCTGCCCGTTTTGATGCCAACCGTGGCTCCGTGCGCGAGGCGATGAAAAAACTCGAACAACTGGGACTTGCCGTCATCCAACCGGGTGGCGCGCGTGTTAAAGACAAAGAGGAAGCGAGCCTCGATGTGATCGGTCACCTGCTCGCTCAAAGCGAAATGCCGGATGGGTTGCTGATTGATCAGATTCTCGTAGTCATTAACAGCCTAATATCGGTTGCGGCAGAACAGGTGACGGAATTCGCCAGCGACGTTGAGATCGACGCCGTTTGCGGCCTGGCCAGACCTCTTTACGAACGCGAGCTCGATGAAGAAGCACACACGTTGGCGCGTTTCGAACTAATGACCGCGATCATGCAGACCAGCAAAAACTTGCCGCTGTACCTGATCGCACGAACTTTATTCCAACAGGTCCTGCCGAATATCACTGGCCTGCATGATTACCTAACAACAGACCGGCAACAGTATGCATCCCTGGCCCTCCAACTCCGTACCGCCTTGCAAAAACGCGATGTGCTAGCGGTACGCAAGACGTTTACTGAATTTTCGGATCTACATAGACAAACCGTGATGCGTGCGGTGAGCGACGCTCGCGCAAATCTCGCATCCCCTAGCCAAGAAGCGACCAGCTAATGCGTGCGTTCATCATTCCAGTCGTGATTGTGTTGGGCTTCTTGATGGGGGCGGTGACCCTCATGGCAACGGCGCCTGAATTAGTCCCGACCGCGCCCGCACCCATTGCAAAAACCGCGCGTATTCTCGAAATTAATCCCGAAAACGTGCAACTGACGGTCAATTCCCAAGGCAGCGTCATGCCGTCCACAGAAAGTCAGCTAATCCCTGAAGTAAGCGGCCGCATCATCTGGATGTCGCCTAATCTAGTGGCCGGGGGCTACTTCAGTGCGGGCGATGTATTGCTGCGGGTCGACCAAGTCGACTACAAGAACGAATCCGACCGTGCGAAGGCATCTTTGTCTCGCGCACAAGCAGAGCAACAACACGCACAATTCGAATACCGTCGCCTGGTGAGCTTAGAGGAACGTAAATTGACCTCGCGCTCCCAATTGGAAAATGGGCTTCGCGCCTATCGAGTCGCGGACGCGGCTTTGCAGGACGCCAAAGTCAACTACCTACAAGCACAACAGAATCTCGAACGCACGCAATTGCTTGCACCATTTACCGGTCTGGTGCGATCCGAGTCGGTCGACATCGGTCAATTCGTCTCTCGAGGATCCGCGATCGGTACGATCTATGCAAATGACCTCGTCGAAGTGCGGCTACCTATTGCCGATCGGCAGCTTGCGTTTCTCAACCTGCCACCCACGCTACGCGGGGAGCTTCCCGACAACATGCGGCCAAACGTCACGTTGAGCGCCGAATATGCAGGGCAACAATTATCCTGGCAGGGTCAGATCGTTCGCATGGAAGCAGAGATCGATGTGTCGAGCCGAATGGTTCAGCTCGTTGCCCGGGTCGAAAATCAGCCTGACGCTGCTCCACTTTCCATCGGCCTATTTGTTAACGCAGAAATCCAAGGATTGACTGCGGCCAACATAGTTGTGCTCCCGCGCCAAGCGCTGCGCAATAACAATCAAGTATTGGTGGTCGACGCCGACAACAAGCTGCACTTTCGCGACATCGAGCCACTACGGCTCTACCAAGACAGCGTGCTGATAAAGAGCGGCTTGAAACGCGGCGAACGTGTCTGCATATCGCCATTACAGACTGCAATCGAAGGCATGTCGGTCAACCCGATCGTCGATGACGTTTAACGGACCTATCTAATGCACACCGTAATACGCTGGTTCGCAAACAATTCTGTGGCCGCCAATCTCGTAATGGTTTTGCTCCTCATCGGCGGGTCCTATGCTGCACTGTCGACCAACCAGGAAGAGTTTCCCAATCTAGACACCCGTATGGTACAGATCTCGGTACCGTATCTAGGCGCTGCACCAATAGAGGTCGAAAGGGCGGTATGTATTCGCATTGAAGAAGCCATAGAAGGCGTCGAGGGCATCGATCGAATGCGCACGGAAGCCACCGAAGGGATGTGCAGTGTCGTTGTGGAGCTAGAGAATGACACCGATGCCATAGGTGCCCTCAACGAAATCAAGAGCCAGGTCGACGGCATCAATAGCTTCCCGGTCGAAACTGAAAAACCAATCGTTTCAAAGGTAACGTTCGCCAAACGCGTCGTTCAAGTTGCCGTGTCCGGCAACACAGACGAACGCACGCTAAAAGAAGTCGCTCGTGCTCTACGCGACGAAATAGCGACCGTCGAGGGTATCTCTTTGGTTGCGGTCAATTACGCGCGTCCATACGAGATATCGATAGAAGTTTCCGAGACTGAGCTGCGCCGTTACGGCATCACGCTCGCACAGGTCTCCTCTGCCATCCGTGCAAATTCGCTCGATATGCCGGGCGGGACCATCAAGACGCGCGGTGGAGAGGTTTTAATCCGCACAACAGGACAAGCCTATTGGGGCCGCGAATTTGAAAACGTCATCGTCTTGACGCGAAAGGACGGCACACGCGTTAGGTTAGTCGACATCGCAGAAATCCGCGACACGTTCGAAGAAGGGGAATTGGCTGCCCAGTTCAACCGCCAACGCAGCGTTGTCGTCAATATCTCGCAAGTGGGCTCAGAAGATTTGGTCCAGATCGCGGCGTCAACGCGCGCCAAGGTCGCCGAATTTGCGAAGACGCTACCGGAGGGTATCAATCTCGACATTTGGATCGATACCTCGCAAGACCTTAAAGACCGCATGTCGATCCTTTTGAAAAATGCGGGCGGTGGACTTGCATTGGTGTTGGTCATACTTGCGCTGTTCCTCAAATTTCGTCTCGCGATGTGGGTCGCCGTGGGCATCCCGGTAGCGCTATTTGGAACGCTAGCCGTATTTCCGACAGCCGGCATAACCATCTCGACCATGACGGTCATGGCGTTCATCCTCGTATTGGGCATTCTGGTGGATGACGCGATCGTCGTTGGCGAACGAATCTATGCTCACGAGAAAATGGGCAAGCCGCCGCTACAAGCGGCCGTCGACGGCACCTGGGAAGTCTCTGTACCCGTCATTTTTGGCGTCCTGACGACAGTCGCTGCATTTCTTCCACTGGTACTAGTAGAAGGTCAGATGTCCGCCTTCTTTTCAGTTATCGGATGGGTGGTCATCATTGCGCTCGTTTTTTCAATCATTGAATCTCAATGGATCCTCCCTGCCCATCTGGCCCATCGCAATCGGGACGAACCTACCGCAAAATTCGCCATTGCATGGAACCGTTTTCAAGGCCGCCTGGCTGACAGCCTAGAAATTTTCGCAAACAATAAGTATCTGCCTTTCGTGCGCAAGAGCTTGCAAAACCGCTACGTGACGTGTGCCGTTTGTATCGGCTTATTGATTCTCGTTGCCTCCTTAATGCTGAGTGGGCGGGTGGTGTTCAGCTTTTTCGCCAACATAGAAGGCAATCGTGTGTACGCAGGGTTGGAACTCGCGGAAGGCGTAGCCGCGGACACGACGCTCGTTGCAGCGCGCCGCATAGAATTGGCCGCCGATCGCGTCAACGAGGACCTGACAAAGGAATACGGCCTAACCCAGCCGTTGATCCGCAACACGTTTTCGAGCATCGGCCAAACGGTCGACCGATCCGGCCCCGGCAGACCCAAGGGCCCGGGGCGCAGCAACATCGCTGAGATAGTCATAGATCTTGCTCCGCTGGAAGAAAGAAAGCAGCTAAGCTCAACGATCGTCGCGAGCCGATGGCGTGAGTACGTCGGCGATATCCCGGACGCGGTTAAACTGACTTTCGATTCATCTCAAATGTCCGCCGGGGACCCTGTGGAGTTCCAACTCAAAGGCCCAGACGTTGAGACCCTACGAAAAGCGGCCGAAGAGATGAAAGCCCAACTGGCGCGCTACGATGGCGTTTACGATATCAGCGACTCTTTTCGGTCCGGTAAACAAGAAATCCAGCTGACGCTCCTTCCCGAGGCGCGCAATTTAGGTCTCACGCTCAACGACTTGGCCAGTCAAGTACGCGGCGCCTTCTATGGCAATCAATCACAGCGTGTGCAGCGGGGCGAAGACGATGTCCGCGTCATGGTGCGTTTCCCAGAAGCGGAGCGTAAATCGATCGGCAACCTTGAAGACATGTACATCCAAACGCCCGATGGCAACAAAGTGCCGTTCTATAGCGTTGCAAAATTCGACATCAAGCGCGGTTATTCGACAATCAGCCGCGTTGACGGTCGCCGGACTGTCAGCGTGAGCGGTGATGTAGATCGCGCTGTGGCGGCGCCAGAAACGATATCGGCCAGCATCAGCGAAGATGTCGGCCTAATATTCAAAGACAAATTCCCGCAGGTCGATATAGAGCTCGGCGGCGAGCAGGAGCAACGAATGGAGTCGATGGGTGGCCTGGCCATCGGCGGACTCTTTTCCTTAGTTGTCATCTATGGTTTGTTAGCGATTCCGCTAAAGAGCTATCTGCAGCCTTTAGTGATCATGAGTGTCATTCCATTTGGCGCGCTCGGGGCCATCGTTGGCCATTTCCTGCTCGACCAAACGCTCATGTTCTTTTCCGCACTTGGTATCGTTGCGCTATCCGGCGTTGTGGTGAATGCTTCGCTCGTGCTCGTCGACTATGTCAATCGGCAACGGCGTGAAGGATTGAACGTCATGGAAGCCGTGATGACAGCGTGTGTCGTGCGTTTCAGACCAATCGTTTTGACATCTGTCACGACCTTTGTCGGGTTGATCCCGATCATGACGGAGACCACGCCCGCGGTATGGGTCTTCTTGCCAATGGCGATCTCATTGGCGTGGGGTGTTTTGTTTGCAACGTTTATTACCCTTTTGTTAGTCCCTTGCCTCTACCTGGTTGTGGAAGATTGGCTACACGTAGTGGCGTGCTTCAAAGCCTGGCTCGCGAAAAAACCGCGACCTGAACCGATAGATGGACTACGCAACGTATCCAGCAATACGCCTCGTAGAGCGACCGATCTCAGCGCAACGTACTAGATCGGTTTGGAAGTAAGCCTCCCAAGTACAGCGGCTGGCTGGCACCGCAGAATTCTGATTCTTACGTGGCCGGTCATTCTGGCCAACCTCACCATCCCATTGGTCGGCGTTGCCGACGTGGCTGTTATGGGGCGGCTGCCCGACCCTAAATACATCGGGGCCGTTGCGGTCGGGTCCGCCATCTTCAGCGCCTTGTATTGGGTTTTTAGCTTCTTACGTACGGGCACCACCGGCATCGTGGCCCAATCGTTTGGTTCAGGTGATTCTCAAATGGTGGTTGGCACATTCGTGCGCGCCGCTCTGATTGCGACCGTGCTCGGCGTCACGATTGTCCTCCTGCAATGGCCTATCAGTGCATTGATGTTCACGATCTTCGAAGCCAGCAACGAAGTCGAATCCTTAGCCGCCGCCTACTACGACATTCGAGTATTTGGAGCGCCAGGACTGCTCATCTATTTGGCCGAGATGGGTCTGTTGTTCGGCTTACAGCGCATGCGTTCAACACTGGTGTTGAGTATCGGTCTTAATATCACCAATCTGGTTCTGGACGTCTTTCTTGTCCTCGGACTTGGCCTTGGCGTGGAAGGCGTCGCTATCGGCACAGTCGTTTCGGAATGGGGTGCGGCAGCGCTTGGCATGTGGTTGGTAATTCGGGCCGTGCGCACGGCAGGATTCGACTGGGAAATCCCAGCTGGAATTTGGCAGCGTGAAAAGGTCGAGCAGCTGTTCCACGTTGGCAGCAACCTCATCTTGCGCACGTTCTTCGTGCAACTGCCGTTCTTCTTCGGCACGCTGTTGGCAGCGGGCTTGGGCGATGTCACTTTGGCCTTGCACGGCGTATTGATGCAGCTCTTCTTCATCATGACCTACGGCATCGACGGCTTTTCTCACACGGCCGAGACCCTGGCTGGTTTTGCATTCGGCCAGCGCGACCGCCCGCAGCTACGTCAATCAAGCTTTTACAGTGCATTTTGGGGAGTCGTCGTCGCCTTGGGAGTCGGCTCGGCCTATTTCTTGTTCGGCACCACATATGTCGCTTGGTTATCGACCTCCGCCGAGGTCCAAGCTGCGGCCGTGGACATTTTGCCGTGGCTGCTCATCGCACCGGTGGTCTGCGTCGGCGCGTTCATTTTCGACGGAATATTTATCGGCACCACCCACATCGTGGAAATGCGCAACTCGATGGTCATGGCGGCGCTCATTTGGGCGGCAGTACTCGCGCTCACGTTTGAGCCTTTGGGATACCACGGCATTTGGCTCTCGATGATCGTGTTCATGGCGGCTCGTACTGTGCTCATGTGGATTTACTACCCCCGCGTCGAGCGCAACGCCGCATTCTCTTCCTAGCCGGCCCTAACTAGTTCTTGTCCAGAAATGGTCATCCCTGATCATTTCCTCCCACGGTTTTCTTCGAAAACCGCCCATTTTCCTACGGAAAGTGACCGGGCATCCATGTACTCTCCGCTAGTACCGCGGAAAACTGCGTTTTCCGGACACGTACTAACTAGTCGGGTCGTCAACCAAAGCTACGTTCATACGTCTCGGCCCACCTAGTTCGCGCGCGAGCTAGGTTCAGCTTCGGTTCAGGTGTAGCCCAATACAGTCCGGTAAGGAAGTAAGATCATGCGGTTGAGAATAGCAATTTGCGCCATAGCCTTGCTTGTGGCGGGTTGTGCAAACAAACCGATCATCGATACCAAAGGCGTGAACATGGCCAAATACGACACCGATTTAGTCGAGTGCGATACCTACGCAGACCAAGTGCACATCACTCGGCGCGCCGCTGGCGGCGCAGTAGCGGGCGCCGTCCTTGGCGCCGTCGTTGGTGCCGTTGTCGGCAACAGTGAAACAGCCGCCGCGGGCGCTGGCGCGGGAGGTGCAGGCGGCGCCTACAACGGAGCCGATCGTGCACTGCGCGAGAAGGACCACGTTGTCAAAAACTGCCTGCGCCATCGCGGGTATGTGGTTCTCAACTAGCTCGAGAATTGCGGCTGAAGAGGGTTGCGCAAAACACCCTCTTCAGCACTTGTTTCCAGTCCGCTCCGCACTCGCACATCCATGTACTCATTTTGCTTGGCCATCCTCCTGGTCATAAGCAGGCCAGAACTCAGAGGCTGTTCAACGACAGTCTCGTAAGCCGTTACCACACAGTTTAACGACCGCCTCATCCGCCGCGATTGTATTGCGATCATGTTTGCCAATGGGAGCGGCCACATTTCCAATATGACACTATCTGAGAGTAGGTTAGAATCCGTGCCCTGAATCGAAAACAAAAAACAAGGGGAACGCATGGCCGAAGCAGCCCTAAAAAATCAAGATCTGTACGATCTGACCATGTCCGAAGAGGCACAGCCACTTCTAGACGCCGTTAAGAAACACATCACCGAGAATGTGGACCCGATCCTCGAGGACTTTAACCGTTACGGTGAAGAGCGCGAGAATCGCTGGGAACACCATCCAAAACAAATCGAGCTACTCGATGGCGCCAAGGCGAAAGCCAAGGAAAGCGGCTTGTGGAACTTTTTCCTACCTGATGCCGATACGGGTGAAGGATTGTCCAATCTCAACTACGCCTACATCGCGTCGGAACTGGGTCGCAACCCGCTTTCGTCAGAAACACTCAATTGTAGTGCGCCTGATACCGGCAATATGGAAGTGCTTGAGCGCGTCGGCACCGAGGCGCAGAAAGAGCAATGGCTGAAGCCCCTGCTCAGTGGTGAGATTCGCTCGGCATTCGCAATGACCGAGCCGGCATTGCCGTCGTCGGATGCGAAGAACATTTCTACGCAAGCTGTACTCGAGGGCGATGAGTGGGTACTCAACGGTGAGAAGTACTACATCTCCGGCGCGGGCGATTCGCGTTGCAAGATCATGATCACGATGGTGAAAACGAGCCCAGACGCTCCACCCCACCGCCAGCAATCACAGATTCTCGTACCGACCGACGCCCCCGGGGTTAACATCCTCGAAGGCATGCAAGTCTTCGGTCACGATGACTCTCCGCATGGCCACATGCACATTCATTTCGACAATTGTCGCGTACCGAAAGAAAACATGCTGCTCGGCGAAGGCCGTGGGTTTGAGATCTCGCAGGTCCGTCTCGGTCCCGGTCGCATTCACCACTGTATGCGTTCGATCGGTGTCGCTGAGCGAGCACTTGAACTCATGATTCGTCGCACGACCACGCGTCAGGCGTTCGGCAAGCCCATTATCCAATTGGGTAAGAATATTGAAGTTGTGTCACGGGCACGTATCGAAATCGACGCGTGCCGTTTGATGGTACTTCGCGCCGCCAAGGCGATGGATGTCCTGGGCAATAAAGAAGCTCGTGTTTACGTTAGCGCGATTAAGGCGATGGTGCCTGAGAAGGTTTGCAACATCATCGACCAAGCGATTCAACTGCACGGTGCTACTGGAGTGTCGCAATGGACACCCTTGGCGCGCATGTATACCGGACAAAGAACCCTGCGCATTGCAGACGGTCCGGATGAGGTGCATCACATGGTCGTAGGCCGCGCCGAAGTACGTAAGTATGAAGGCGAGCGCTACGCGGCACTCGACGACAAGCTAAAGATCAAGAACGATTAAATTCGTTTAGCTTGGCTCAGATAAAAGCCCACCTAAAAGGTGGGCTTTTTGTTGGCCGGTATTTGATCGCGGCTCGGGGCTTCGGACGGTTGCACTAATCTGTGTGGGAGCGGCTTCAGAGGCTGTTGTAAAACAGCCTCTGAGTTCTGGCCAGGATGCCCAAGTAAAATCGAGCACTGCTAAGTGGTTGATTTTTTTGCCAAACAAGCACATTGATGTGCTAGGCGGAGCGCAGCGGAGTGGAATAATTGCTACTGATTCAGCGACCAATTCTCCCCAAAAGGGCGAATGGTTGACGTAAACGACCAGGCCGAGCGCGGCTGATGCGCAATGCGCCAGCACTCTTCGGCAATGTCACTCGGCTTACAGAAATACTCATCCGACTTATCCGGCATACGTTTGCGCGTCCACTCGAGGTCGATCACCGCGTCGATTGCGATATACCCAACATGCACGCCCTTTGGGCCGAGATCGCGAGCCATCGCCTCCGCCAAAATACGCTGCGCCGCTTTGGTCGGCGCAAAGCCAGCAAAATTTGCACTGCCACGGAACGCCGAGGTATTGCCCGTCACGACGATGGCGCCTTCACCTTGCTCGATCATATCCGGGGCCAAGGCGCGACTCAAATACAACAGCGACATCGTATTGACCTCAAAATTCTGCCGCAGGACTTGGGGATCGATCTCCAAGAAGCTGCCGAATGCTCCGCCGACCGCATTGTGAACGAGGATACTTTGGGGACCCAATTCGTCGCGGATGCGGGCGATGACCTCCATCAACGCATCGGTATCTGTCACATCGCAGGGGTATGCATGCGCATTAGGTACCTCTGTCGCAAGGTCGGCAAGGCGGTCTTCAGAGCGAGCTAGCATGGCCACTTCATAGTCTTGCGCAAACCGCCGCACAATCGCACTCCCGGTGCCTGGCCCGACGCCGGTCACCACACAGACTTTGTTTGTCATTCAATTCTCACTCTGGGCTTTCTCATTCAGGTTCAGGAAAAACCGTTTGCGGGTCCAAGGGCCATAGCTTACGCACAGTACGCTGGCGCGGAAACACCTCGATCTGGTGCGTCGAAAGGCCCGGGGTATCGGCTGTAACGATGTGCGCGGCGAGATCTTGGAAGCATGCACGAAAATGATTGCTCGACTTAAGCGCCACATATTTGTATTTCATGACATCTATGCCCACTGCGAGAAACGGTTCGAGGTCAAATGTCTGGCTGCGTCTGGACGCCACGACCACATCCATCTCTTCGATTACCAATCTCGCCATAGGCCCTATGTTTAGCGGTGCACCTTTGAACATATGCTGCATGATCAACCGCCCATCATGAATCGCCTTCACATAAACCGACGCGACTAGGGGTGCCCCATGCAACTCATCACTCCTACCGCCTATCTCGACGTTGAGCGTCGCACCGACCCCCGCTTCATGCGCTTGACGCGCGACCGTCGGATCCACGATGAAGGCAAAGCAGGCGTCGCGACCCAATCCGCGCGCCAACATCGCGCGCAAAAGATGGGTACCGTCGCCCGGAGTACCTGCCCCACAATTATCCGAGGTTTCGTGGATCACGACCGGTCCATCATCAAATTCCGCTGCTGCGTCGATCGCTTCATCGCCACTCAAACTAAGGGGACGAAATTCCTCACGACGACTCCAAAGTTCAGTTGCAAACTTTTCGGCGTGATCACCCTCCTGATCGCCGTCGCGATGGGTCACAACAACAAACGAACCAACATGCTCAATGTCCGTATACGGAAATCCGTGAAACCAACTAATATCAATGCATTCCGATGCCTCTTCCAACTCGATCAAACGCTGCAGAAATTCCTTGCCTATCCCCTCGTAAGTAGTCGTCGTCGGCAACAGCATTGGTAGCCGTATTACCTGGCACGAACAACGATAGTTCTGTTGCGCCATATCCTTCGCTAAGGCAACTGCCTCGGCTGCTCGCTGATGCATGTCTATATGCGGATAATGATGACAAGCAAACACACCATTGAGTTGGTCAGCCATGAATTGAGTGACGTTGCCGTGCAAATCGAAGCTTGCGGTGATCGGCTTATCGCCAAGCGCCTCGCGCACCGATGCAGCTAGATCGCCTTCCAGATCTTCAATACCGTCGACAACTCCGGCCCCATGCAACAAAAGTACACACGCATCCACGTCGCCAACATCGGCGAGGCCCGCAAGTATTTCTTCTTTGAGATCGTCATACGCCGATCTTTCG
>Ga0114999_10005742_pt1 | contig 14527 bp, 8 predicted proteins | sample ArcticOcean_MG_C_3_FD_89820 | JGI IMG/M metagenome (GOLD analysis project Ga0114999, IMG submission 89820) | Marine microbial communities from western Arctic Ocean - ArcticOcean_MG_CB8_126 | ecosystem: Environmental > Aquatic > Marine > Oceanic | place: Arctic Ocean: Canada Basin | collected...
AGTTAGGTGGTTTCTTGCCGCCGATCCCATTGCCACGCCGCATGTGGGCGGGTAGCCGATTGGACCACATCAAGCCATTGCGGGTTGGCGAAAATATTCGTCGGGTCTCAGAGGTTAAAGATGTGACCTACAAAGAAGGCCACAGTGGAAAGCTCGTTTTTGTCTTAGTTCATCATGAAGTCTTTGGTGAAGACGGCCTTGCCATCCACGAAGAACACGACATCGTCTACCGGGAAATGCCTGCGCCGGGCACGCCAGCCGTTACGGATCCGGCAACGCGCCCAGCGCCCCAAGATGCCCAATGGACGCGGACCGTGACGCCCGATATCGCTTTATTGTTCCGGTATTCTGCCTTGATCTTCTACGCCCATAGAATTCATTACGATCACGCCTTTACGACAGAGATCGAGGGCTATCCTGGCTTGATCGTGCATGGACCTTTGATGGCAACCTTGATGTTGGAGCTTTGCCGGCGAGAAATGCCAGGGGCTCAGTTCTCAAGGTTCGAGTTTCGCGCACAGTCTCCGATCTTTATGGATCGTCCTTTTATTGTTGCGGGTGCTCCTTCAGGGGATGGAAAAACGGCTGCGGTTTGGGTAACAGACCCAGATGGCGGAACAGCAATGCGTGGTGAAACAATCGTCGCGTCTTCATCATAACAGGCTATCCTTGACCCTCAAAAATGCACCGTTATGATGTCAGGTGAACCGAGCATTAGGCCATTCATTAGGGATTAAATTACATGCCGTTCCACCGCTTTGAAGATTACGACCAACATTATCTGACGCCTGATCTCTCAACAGGAATCGCCCCGGTAATTGAGGGTACGTACATGTATTATTGCATGATCAGCAAGGAAGCAGGTACCGGTTCTGAACTCCATTATCACCCCAACGAATTGCTAATTTTTCCAGTCAGTGGAAAGCTCAACGCGTTGGTCGGTAAAGACCGGCGTGTGGTGGAGCCGGGAATGTTTATTCACGTGCCGGCCTATGCCCGCCATTCCATGAAAGCGACGGAAGAAGGCCCGGTGCATTACCTTTATATTAAAGACCAGACGTGGACTGTGGTTGGTCTTGCCGAAGACGAGGCCGTGCCGGATGAAGCGATGTCCATTGATGAAATCAATAAAGTTCACAATTCTGGCGAAGGGCGGACCCGTGCCAAAGGTGACTCTCAAGTCATCGTTGAAGGGCTGAATAACTCATTCTATCCGATCCTAAATTCGTTTGGGGATGCGCCGGTGTCAGGACGTCGGACGATTAGAGTCGAGGGCGAACGCTTGGCCTTTACTTATACCGAGGTGCCGCCCGGAGACAGCGACAAATTGTTGGACAATCCGCACGAAGAATTCACCTATATGCTGACAGGCCGAATGTCTGCAGAGGTAAATGGTGAAAGCAAGGAAATTGGGCCCGGTGATATTCTCGAAGTTCCGCGCGGCGGAGCGAGCCGCCTTGTCGCTGGTAACGAAGCGCCAGTCCGGCACGTAACGATCAGTTCTATGCCGTTCTTGGAAAATGCAATTGATAATAAGACCGGGTGAGCCTTGGTATTAAATTAAGTGCTGCTTACTCTGTACGCACCGCCTGATTTTTTGGCGTCGTACATGGCTGTGTCTGCGGCAAAGATAATTGATTGAGAATCCTTACCGTGGTCTGGATAAACGGAAAACCCGATGCTTATGCTGACATTGAGATTCTGCCCCTCATAGACAATCGGTTGTGATACGGCTTCCAGAACTTTTTCGGCTAAAACTTCGCCGCCGGAAATGCCGACATTTGTGTGCATGATGACAGAAAATTTGTCGCCACCAATTCGCGCCACGGTATCGGAATGGCGCATCACTTGAAGCAGGCGCTGCGCAATTTCCCGCAGCACATAGTCGCCCGCCGGATGGCCATATTCGTCGTTTACCAGTTTAAATTTATCTAGGTCAAAACAGAACAAACCAACTTTTTCGTTCAATCTTTCTGAACGAATTAATGCTTGTTTGAGCCGGTCCTCGAAGACGTGGCGATTGGCGATGCGGGTTGCTAAATCTTGCATCGAACGCCAGCGTTGCTTCGACCATACGCGCTTGGCTTTCTACATATTCGATAAGCCGATTTTCCTGACTTTTCATGCCTGCTTTATGCAACGTATAAACCGTCACGCTTCCCACCGCGACGGCAATGACGGTCATGACCAAAATAGAAATATAGGTAATTTTCTGTCGGTCGTCGGTCAGAAATCTGGGAAGCACGTTGGCAATAATAACTTTATCTGAAATCGAGATTTCGTTACGTGGCTATATTGATCCTATAACGAGTGGGTGCAAAGCCTATTCGGTTTCCATCACCACTAACAGATCCTTTGTATCCACCTGTGCGCCGACATGATGGAGAACCTTGTCGATGACACCATCTCTTTCGGCGAAGATAGAGGTTTCCATCTTCATAGCTTCAATCGCGACCAAGACGGTGCCACGCTTGACTTTGTCTCCCTCGTTGACGGATACGCTGACGACCAGACCCGGCATCGGAGTACCAACATGGTCCGGGTTGCCGTCTTCGGCCTGGGCGTGTTCATCCTCAGTCGGCGCGCGGCCTCTGTCGAAAACACGTACCGTACGGGGCTGGCCGTTTAGTTCGAAGAAGACGTTGCGGCGGCCTTGGTCATTGGGATCGCCCACGGCAAGGAACCGGATCACCAACGAAACACCGCGCTCTAAATCGACGTTTATTTCGTCGTTGGTTTCCATGCCATAGAAGAATGCCGGCGTCGGCAGGACGCTGATATTACCGTAAGTTCGACGGACCTTGGCATAGTCAACGAAGACGTCCGGGTACATAAGGTAAGACGCCAATTCTTGGTCGGAAATTTTGCGGCCAACTTTACCATCCGCATCGCTGTGCGCTTGAGTTAAATCCACAGCAGGCAATACCTCACCCGGTCTTTTCGTCAGCGGCGCGCGACCTTTGAGGATTTTCTTTTGAAGTTCCTCAGGGAAACCACCGTAAGCTTGCCCCATTTCGCCACCAAATAATTGAACAGCCGATTCGGGGAAGCCAATTTCGCGATCAGGGTTCATCACGTCATCAGGAGTCAGGCCACTGGTCACCATCATCAGCGCCATATCGCCGACCACTTTGGAAGTTGGCGTAACTTTGATGACGTCGCCAAACATATGGTTAACCTGGGCATAGGTGCGGGCAATGTCGTCCCAGCGTTCTTCGATGCCTAGGGACCGCGCTTGCTGGCGCAGGTTGGTGTATTGTCCGCCCGGCATTTCGTGCTGATAGACCGACGATGTGCCGGCGCGAATATCCGGTTCAAACCCGGCGTAGTTCCGCCGCGCTTGTTCCCAGTAATCTGAAATGACGGTAAGGGCGCGTTGATCGAGCCCGGTATCGCGCTCACTTCCACGTAATGCAGCAGCGATGGAGCCTAAGTTTGGCTGCGATGTCAGGCCGCTCATGGAATCCATGGCAGCATCGACGGCATCCACCCCAGCATCGGACGCGGCTAAGATTGTCGCTGCCGCAATGCCGCTTGTGTCGTGGGTATGGAAGTGAATGGGGATGCCAACTTCTTGTTTCAGGGCTTTGAATAGGATCGTTGCTGCGGCGGGTTTCATCAGCCCGCCCATGTCTTTGACACCCAGAATGTGCGCGCCGGCGGCTTCCAAGTCTTTGCCGAGTTTTAGGTAATAGTCCAAATCGTATTTGGTGCGGGAGGGATCGGTAATATCGCCGGTGTAGCACATCGCCCCTTCACACAGCTTTCCGCTTTCCAAAACGGTATCCATGGCGGGACGCATGTTCTCAACCCAGTTGAGAGAATCGAAGACTCGGAACAGATCGATCCCGGCATCGGCGGACTGTTCGACAAAATAGCGAACGACGTTGTCTGGATAGTTGGTATAGCCGACACCGTTCGATGCCCTGAGTAGCATCTGCTGGATCATGTTCGGCATGGTTTCTTTGAACCCTGCCAAGCGTTCCCACGGACATTCGTTTAGGAATCGCATGGCGACATCGAAGGTCGCACCGCCCCAAGTTTCCACCGAAAGCAGTTCTGGCAGCGTGGCGGCATAGGCGTCCGCAGGCTTAATTAGATCATGGGTCCGCATGCGGGTGGCAAACAGGGATTGATGCGCATCCCGGAAGGTTGTGTCGGTGATCAGCAGATTCTTTTGTTCCATCATCCACTGAGCAAATCCCTTAGGCCCTAGTTCTTCGAGCCGTTGCAGGTTGCCGTCGGGCGGGCTGCCAGGGTCAACGGGAATTGATTTCAGCGTGGTGAAGGAGGCGGGTCGCGGACGTCCTTCGACTTCAGGATTCCCATTCACGATGACATCGCCGATGTAGTTCAGCAGTCTTGTTGCTCGGTCTCGACGTTTGACGAAGTGGAACAGTTCCGGCGTCTCGTCAATAAAGCGCGTGGTGTAGTCGTTGTCTCTAAATTTCGGATGGGTGATTAAAGTTTCCAGGAACAAAAGGTTGGTTGCCACACCGCGGATACGGAATTCGCGTAGCGCCCGATTCATACGCAGGATGGCTTCTTCTGGCGTTGGTGCCCAGGCTGTTACTTTTTCCAGCAGTGAATCAAAGTGTCGGGTAATCAACGCCCCTGAATAGGCCGTACCGCCGTCGAGCCGGATGCCGAAGCCGGTGGCCCCCCGGTAAGTTGTGATGCGGCCGTAATCAGGCAAAAAATTGTTTTCCGGGTCTTCCGTCGTGACCCGGCACTGAATGGCATGGCCGTTGAGTTTGATGTCTTCTTGTTTGGGAACGCCACTTTCGTCAGTGCCGACCGTTGCCCCTTCGGCAATTCGGATTTGCGCTTTAACGATATCGATACCGGTGACGGTTTCGGTAACTGTATGTTCGACCTGGATGCGGGGATTGACCTCGATGAAATAGAATTCGCTGGTATCAATATCCATTAAAAATTCAACCGTGCCAGCATTGGCGTAACCTGCCGTGTTGCCAATGGCGAGGGCAGCATCGGTAAGGGTTTTGCGCTGACCGTCATTAAGATACGGTGCTGGCGCACGTTCGACGACTTTTTGATTGCGGCGCTGAATAGAACAGTCCCGCTCAAACAGGTGGTAAAGATTGCCGTGTGTATCGCCCAGAATCTGAACCTCGACATGGCGCGCGCGACGCACCAGCTTTTCCAGATAGACCTCGTCATTGCCAAATGCACTCATGGCTTCACGTCGGCCAGCCATCACCTGATCGATCAATTCATCTGCGGATTCGATCGCGCGCATGCCGCGTCCGCCACCGCCCCAACTTGCTTTTAACATCACCGGAAAGCCGACTTCCTCAGCGGCAGCATGGATGCTTTTCTCATCGCCGGGGAGGGGACCGCTTGCCGGCATGACGGGTGCCCCAGCAGTGACCGCTAGTTTACGTGCTGAGACTTTATTACCTAAGGATCGCATTACGTCCGGCGAGGGTCCGATGAAGGTAATGCCCGCTTCTATACAGGCATCGGCAAAGTCCGGGTTTTCCGCCAAGAAACCATAGCCCGGATGTATGGCATCTACCTTGGCGCGTTTGGCGATGCGGATGATGTCTTCGATGTCCAGATAAGCCTCAATCGGCCCTTTGCCCGCGCCGACCTGATAGCTTTCGTCTGCCTTGGCGATGTGGAGCGCAAAACGGTCTTCGTTTGCAAAGATGGCTACCGTACCAATGCCAAGTTCATTCGCAGCCCGCAGCACGCGAATGGCGATTTCACTGCGGTTGGCGACTAAAAGGCGACGAATTTTCTTAGGGCGCTTGGACATTTGATTCTTGTTCCTAATGTTTTGGGCAGTTGAACAATATGCAATAAGGTCAAAAATTGCATATTTTCCCAGAATTCTAGATAAAATCAGAAGAATTTTAAATAATTCCCAGGTTCCTAGTCCGAATATAGCCTATTTATCCGACGATTTGGAGGAAATACGACAGAATTGACTCCGAAAATTGATTTTCATTGTAGATTCAGGATTATATTGCGGCTCCTTGGTATGTGTTGACAGCCAAGGACGTCGCTTGTATGTTCCGCGCCTCAGTCGCCCCGGGATTAGGGAGCGGCTCATTTAATTAGAGGATTAGGGACATGAAGGTTAGAAACTCGCTCAAATCAGCGAAGACCCGCGATAAGAACTGCCGCATCGTCCGACGCAAAGGCCGCGTCTACGTGATCAACAAGCAGAACCCACGTTTCAAAGCGCGCCAAGGTTGATCTCAGCCTTTCTTCGCTTGCTATAAATCCACCTAAAACCACGTCATTTGGCGTGGTTTTGTTTTGCCTGAAATTCTCTTCTCCTCTTTCCTTTCTCCCGGGCAGAAACAAGCTTATATATAGAGACGTAGACAACCCGTTGGGAGAGGAGTCCCCCATGGCCATCGCCATGCCGGCACCAGACCAGAGTGTTATCGCCAAGCGGCCAGAGATCATTGCCGCGATGAAGGAAATCGTGGCGCCTGAGTGCTTGATTGATGATCAGGAGGAACTAAGCGCCTACGATCAGGACGCCTTGACCGCCTACCATCAGTCGCCGTTGATTGTGGTACTGCCTGAGACCACGGAGCAAGTCTCCCGCATTCTCAAATATTGTCGTGCCAACCAAGTGAAGGTCGTGCCCCGGGGAGCCGGGACATCGTTATCCGGCGGCGCACTGCCCTTGGGGGATGGCATCATCCTGGGGATGAGTAAGTTTAATCAAATTTTGGACATTGATTACGATAACCGTTGCGCCGTGGTTCAGCCGGGGGTCACAAATTTATCGATTACCCAGGCAGTTCAGCACAAGGGCTTCTACTACGCGCCTGACCCCTCCAGCCAAATCGCCTGCACCATCGGCGGTAATGTGGCGGAAAACTCAGGCGGCGTGCATTGCCTGAAATATGGCCTGACGACCAACAACCTGCTGGGTTTTGAAGTGGTGCTGATGAATGGCGAGACCATTCGCTTGGGCGGCAAGCATTTGGACAGCGAAGCCTATGATCTGATGGGTTTGCTGACCGGGTCCGAGGGGCTATTGGGAGTGACCACGGAAGTTACTGTGCGGCTGCTGCAATCGCCGGAAACTGTGCGGGCGGTTCTGATTGGCTTTGATTCTAATGAGGTCGCAGGGGATTGCGTTGCTGCGGTTATTAGTGCCGGCATTATCCCTGCCGGCATGGAGATGATGGACAAACCCTTGATCCACGCGACGGATGATTTCCTGGGCTGCGGTTATCCGTTGGATGTGGAATCGCTGATGATCGTTGAATTGGATGGGCCAGAAGCTGAGGTCGATTACTTGATCGAGAGAATTGAGGAAATCGCCCACGATTGTGGCTGTATGAATATCAAGGTCAGTACATCCGATGCGGAACGCGAAAACTTCTGGGCCGGCCGTAAAGCAGCGTTTCCGGCGGTTGGTCGGCTCACGCCGGACTATCTCTGTATGGATGGCACCATCCCGCGCCATAAAATTTCTGAGGTCTTGCAAAAGACGGACGAGCTGGCGAAGAAGTATAATTTGAAAGTTGCCAACGTCTTTCATGCGGGCGACGGCAATCTGCATCCGTTGATCATGTTTGATTCCAACGAACCAGATGAACTCGAACGGGCCGAAGCATTCGGTGCGGATATTCTGACTTTATGTGTGGAACTGGGCGGGGTGTTGTCAGGCGAACACGGTGTCGGTGTTGAAAAACGCGATCTTATGGGAACGATGTTTACCGAAGAAGACATGAAGCAACAACAGCGGGTCAAATGTGCGTTTGATCCTGAAAGCTTGCTGAACCCCGGTAAGGTCTATCCGCAACTGCATCGCTGCGCCGAATTGAGCAAAGTTCACGTCCATGGTGGCCAGTTACGCTTCTCTGATATCCCGAGATTTTAAATTTATCATGACTGAGAATTTTAAACCTGAGACACCCGAGCAAGTTCTTGAGCTTGTGAATTGGGCTGCCGCCGACGGCCATGTGTTTGATGTGTCCGGCAGCAGTTCCAAGAAAGCTTACGGACGGTCTAGCGAAACGGCCAATGGCCTGAGCTTAAGCGCGTTCGCGGGCATCACTTTATATGAGCCAGAAGAACTGGTCATGGCCATGGGTGCTGGCACCCCGATAGCTGAAATTCATGCGGCATTGCAGGAGAAAAATCAGCACCTCGCTTTCGAGCCCATGGACTTAGGGCCTCTATTGGGCGGAAGTCCCAACGGTGGAACCATCGGGGGCGCCTTGGCGTGCAATTTATCCGGTCCTCGGCGGATCAAGCTTGGTGCCGCCCGTGACCACCTGTTGGGGTTCAAAGCGATTAGTGGTCGGGGAGAGCACTTCAAATCAGGCGGTCGCGTGGTTAAGAACGTCACGGGTTTTGATCTCAGCAAACTGATGACCGGTTCCATGGGAACGTTGGGCGTGTTGACCGCCGTGACATTGAAGGTCTTGCCCGCACCGGAGCGCACCCGGACTGTGCTAATCATGGGAGACGACACCTCAACCGCTGTTCAGGCAATGACCGCCGCCTTGCAAAGCCCCCATGAAGTTTCAGCCGCCGCGCACATTCCAGCAGCATTAGCGGCGCGTTCGGAAGTTAGCTACATCGCGGGGGCAGGAACGGGTGTCATGGCAATCCGTGTCGAAGGCCCCGGTCCTTCTGCCGATGTTAGATGCGAAAAGCTTCGGGATTTATTGGCCGGGTTCGGTGAGATCCAAGAGCTGCATTCAATGAACTCCGCCAAGTTCTGGCGTGAAGTTCGTGACGTGAAGTTCTTCACCAACGATGCCTCATCAGAAAAACAAATTTGGCGCATCTCAGTGCCGCCTGCATCGGGCGCCGATGTTGCAGCCACAATAATGGGAGCCCTGGGCGGCGAGGTTTATTTTGATTGGGGTGGCGGGCTTATTTGGTTGGCGCTTGATCGCCGAGAAGATGCGGGTCACGAGATTATTCGTGGTGCGCTCAAGGACGGCGGCCACGCGACACTCATCCGCGCTGCCGATGCTGTTCGGGCGAACACCCCGGTATTCCACCTCCAACCAGGACCCTTGGCCGAGATTACCAAGCGGACAAAGACAGCCTTCGATCCCAAAGGCGTTCTTAATCCAGGCCGCATGTACGAAGGGGTCTAGGGAATGCGCACAAACTTTAGCACCGAACAACTCAAAACGCCGCTGATCCAATTAGCGAATGATATCCTACGGCGTTGTGTGCATTGCGGGTTTTGCAATCCAACCTGCCCGACGTATGTGCTAATAGGCGACGAACTGGATGGCCCCCGGGGGCGCATAGCGATGATAAAGGGGATGCTGGAACGCGGCGGTCCAGCATCGGTTAAATTGACTTTGCATGTGGATCGATGCCTTTCGTGCCTGTCGTGTACATCGACCTGTCCTTCCAGTGTGGACTACATGCATTTGGTGGATAAGGCGCGGGTGCGGATTGAAGAAACCCATACCCGGCCATTGTTTGATCGGCTACTTCGAAATGTCGTCGCAAAAATTTTACCCAACCCGAAATTGTTTCGCTTGGCGCTGATTGGGGCTTGGCTGGTCAAACCCGCCGCGCAATTTCTGCCAGGGCGATTGGGCGCGATTGCGAAATTGGCACCAGCTCGCCTGCCATCGCCATCCTCGATTGATCGCCCAAGGATCTATCCAGCCGAAGGGGCGCAGCGGCAAAGGGTGGCGCTGATGCTCGGCTGCGCGCAAAAGGTTCTCGATCCTGAAATTAACGAAGCAACAGTTCGCTTGCTGACCCGCCACGGTTGCGAAGTCGTGGTGCCTTCGGGCGGTGGCTGTTGTGGCGCGTTGGTTCATCACATGGGGCGGGAAGCCGACGCGGCGTCTCAGGCCCGCGCCAATATCGAAGCCTGGGAACAGGTCGCTGATCTAGATGCGGTCGTGATCAACGCGTCCGGCTGTGGCACGGTGATTAAGGATTACGGCTTTATGTTTAAGGATGACGATGTCTGGGCCGAACGCGCGGCTAAAATTTCTGGATTGGCCAAGGATGTAACCGAAGTCATGGCGGAACTCGGCGTCGATAAATCCTCCGATGCTTCTGGGGGTAGAGTAACCTATCATTCAGCTTGCTCGCTCCAGCACGGTCAGAAAATTCGCACGCAACCTGTCGAGCTTCTTAAAGCCGCTGGGTTCGATGTCAGCGAGCCCGCGGAAGGGCACCTTTGCTGTGGCTCAGCGGGAACTTATAATATTTTTCAATCGGATATTTCAGGGCGGCTGCTCGACCGCAAGGTTAAGAACTTACAACAAACCGAACCCGATATGATCGCTGCGGGAAATATTGGCTGTATGATACAATTGCGCGAAGGGATAAACATTCCCGTGGTTCATACGGTATCGCTTTTGGATTGGGCGACCGGTGGTCCGAAGCCTGAAGGAATAAGTTAATGTGGTCGCGCGCAAAATTTCTTTATCTCCTCTTGCCGGTGATCTTGATTTTGTCAATAGGTCCAGCAATTGCAGCGCAGGATGATAACCGACTTCCCGGTTTGTTCGATGCCCTGAAACACGCCGCAAGCCCATCAACTGCGAAAGTTTTCGAAGACCGAATTTGGGATATCTGGTTGTTCAATGGGAATGCTCGCATTGATCATCGGATGCGTGAAGGGATCATGGCGATGAGCGCGAGTGATTATCCGACAGCACTTCGGGCCTTTGATTACATTATTCGTGAAGCCCCTGAATTTGCCGAAGGTTGGAATAAGCGCGCAACGGTTTACTATTTAATGACTGATTTCAAACAATCGATTGGCGACATCAAGCAAACCTTAGCGTTGGAACCTCGCCATTTTGGCGCAGTCTCAGGCTTGGGGTTGATCTATCTCGAAAACGGTGATGGCGCTTTGGCCTTGGAAGCCTTTCAACGGGTGCTTAGAATCCATCCTTTCATGACAGGTACACGAAACCAGGTGGAGATTCTACGCCACCAATTTAGCGGCAAGGCGATTTAGTTTTTTTTAAATATACGGAGCGGCGAGTGTGAAGAAGTTTATTGCGTCTAGTGTTATCAGTCTCATCGTTCTTGTCATTTTTGCCGTGTTAATTGGACCTGGCCTTATTGATTGGAACCAACATAAATCGGCACTGACCGATCTGGCCAAACAATCGACGGGTCGTGATGTCTTCATTGACGGTGATATCAAACTCAATGTCTTTCCGTCACCGGCCTTCATTGCCAATGGCGTGCGTGTCGGCAATGTAAAGGGCGGCGCCGCTCCAGAGATGGTGCGCCTTAAATCTTTGGAGGTGAGGATTGCACCCGGGCCCCTGCTCGCCGGGCATATTCAAATCGAAAGCGTCAAACTGATCCGCCCGGTGGTGGAAGTTCAAGTATTCCCGGATGGGCGGCATAACTTGACCTTTGCGAAGCTGGCTAAAGGGACGACCGCTGCGCCAACGGGAAGTTCTGCGGCTCCATCACCGCAGGACCCTGGCTCTCAGAATCTTGGCCCCAAAGAACCCAGCACTTCATCAACCTCCGCCAAATCATTTTTGGAATCGGTTCAGTTGGACAGTTTCGTGATTGAGGATGGAACGGTTATTTACAGGAATGCCAAAGACGGGACGACTGAAAAGATAAGCGCCCTTCACGGACGCCTTGCGGCGGGGTCGCTGATTGGGCCGTTTGAAAGCTCTGGCCGATTTATCCTTCGGGGTATCCCGGTTTCTTTTGAAGCCAATATAGGAAAGACTATTCACGGTCGCACACTGCCGTTCAGCGCCTCGCTTGGCGACCAATCAGGCCGCTCGAAACTTATGGTGTCAGGAACGGTTGCCAGTCTAACCGATAAGCCGAATTTTAAGGGTAAGATTAAAGGCGGCGGAAAAACCTTGGTAGGGCTTATCCGTGACCTAACTGGAAACGATCAACCGCTGCCAGGATATCTTGCGCACGCCTTTAATATAGAAGGCACCGTCACGGCTACCGAATCATCGATCGACGCCAAAAACCTTACTCTGAGTTTAGGGGGCTCCAAGGCATCGGCAGAGATTTCGGTCAAATTGAAAAAGTCCATTCGGGCGAACGTTAAGATGGCTGCTGAACATATTGATTTGGATAAATGGCTCGCCTTGCCCGCCGATAACGGTAAGCCGACCCAAAATAATTCGTTGAAAGATATAACCGTCGGAAAAAGCCCCAAGCGAGAAGCGGTCTTGAAATCCGGGGTTGCAGGAAAAAAATCAGCAAAGAAGAAGATATTAGCTAAATCTGAAGCCGCCGGCTTCAATACCGTGATCGATCTATCGGTCCGGTCCGTTACCTATAAAAAGGGGCTGATACATAAAACCCGGCTGAGCGCCGAATTTACTGGTGGTGAGGTGACGATAAACCAACTTTCAGCCCAGTTGCCGGGCGGTGCAGATGTTGCGGTATTTGGATTTGTTGCGAACACGAGGGCCGGGCCGAAATTTGAAGGCGACGTCGATATTAATGCCGGTAACAGCCGCGAAGTAGCGCGCTGGCTTGGGGTCGAAATGCCGGACCTGCCACCGGGACGGCTTCGCCGGGTCACGATGAAGGGGAAGGTGACGGCGACAGCGCAGCAGGTTGGTATCCGTGGACTTAATCTTAAATTCGATAGTTCGCGGATAACTGGCGGCGTGACGCTAGCACTACCCCTGGATCCAATTTCCTTTGGTGCCAATTTAACCTTGGATAAGATTAATCTGGATGCCTACTTGCCCAAAACTAAACCTGCCACGGGGAAGGCGGCGCAAAAGGTTCAATCGAGTGGCGGCGGTGGGACATCATCTGCGTTTCAGAATGCACCGGTAAAATCTTCTTCCGGCGGCGGCGCGTTCGCTGCGTTGAGCGTTCTTAAATCATTCAGCGCGGACGTTAAGGCCTATGCAAAGAACGTTCGCTACAATGGCAAAACCATCACCGGGATTGTCTTAGATGGGCGATTATATGACAACAAGTTGACGATCCGTCGTGCCAGTGTCGCCAAAGCGGAAGGCGCGTCGCTCATGATCAAAGGCGAGGCCAAAGGGCTCGTCGGGATTGCTGATCTCAAGAATGTACAGATCAACCTCCGCGCCCCTAGCCTTAAGAAACTTGCTCGGCTGATAGGTGTAAAGGTGCCGCCGCAAGCTGCTAGGCTCGGCAAGATAAACCTTTCAGGCAAGATTAATGGATCAGTTTTAAAACCGGCAGTGGATGTAACATTTAAGGGCGGGGGAGCGACTGTTGTCTCCAAAGGGACGGTGTCATTTTTGCCCTTAATTGGGGGGGCTGACCTGAATGTTTCTCTCAAGCACGGCAGCTTGAAAAAGTTTCTGCGGGTCTTGGGCGCTCAATATCAGCCCAGTGGAAATACCGGCGCTATAAACGTTCGGGCGCATGTAAAAAGTTCTGCCGGTGTGGTCGATTTGGACGGCATCAAGGGGAGTATTGGGCTGGTAAAGCTAAGCGGAAAAATGGGTCTTCGGAAGGGTAAGGCGCGTCCTAAAATTACTGCCGATCTTATCACCAACGCGCTTGATTTAAACGCTTTTGTTCCTGCGAAACGCCGCGCAAATCTTATGCTTTCCATGCCAAGGATCATTCCTGCTGCATGGGTCGTGCCTGGTGCCAAAAACACAAACAGCCTGTTTGTTCAAATTGTCCGTAAATCGTCGGCGCGGTGGTCGCCGCGGCCGCTCGACCTATTGGCCCTGAAGACTGTGGATGCGGACATAAAATTGAAATCTAAATCGATCAAGTTTGATTTCTACCGAGTGGATAAAGCAGATATCGCCTTAAACCTTCGAAATGGGACGCTGCAGGCGGACAAATTAGCCGGTGTCATATTTGGTGGCGCGTTGAATGGCCAAGTCACGTTAAAGGCAGGTGCGGGTATTCCCCAAATAACCTCCGTGGTTAAGATTAGGAATATGAACATGCTCAGCGCGGTCCGTGCTATCACAAAGAAATCCTTAGCCTCAGGGGCTCTCGACTTGGATCTTAATTTGGCGGCGCGGGGACTGTCGCCGATGGAATTGGTATCGACCCTGGGCGGTGACGCCAAGGTAGCAATTCGCAATCTTGATCCCAAAAAATCAGGCCAAAGCTCGGCCTTTGCGGGGGCTCTGAGCATAGCTCGAATCATGAATCGGACCAGCGGGCTCCTCGGCGGCCGACGCGGAAAATCCAAGGGTTTGGCAGATGTTACCGGAAACTTTGTCATCGACAAAGGTGTCGCTCGGTCAGAAAACCTGACAGTTACCGCAAATGCGGGCCAAGGAATCGCTAAGGGATTTGCCGACCTGCCCAAGTGGCAAATGGATTTTAACGGAAATTTAACGCTGTCGAATGACCCACTGACATCATTCGTTCAGGGGAAGTCAAAAGTACCGGATGCCGTCCCGTTTCGAATTTACGGGGCATTGGACAAACCCAACGTCAAAATAGATACCAGCAAGTTACCGGGTGGTAAGCTTTCTATTCCCATCCCCGGTCGGGAAAAACTATTTAAAAGTAAGAAAGTTCAAAAAGGTTTGGATGTCCTAAAGAAATTTGGCGTGCAAATTCCGGGCTTTAC
>Ga0114999_10005743_pt1 | contig 14525 bp, 14 predicted proteins | sample ArcticOcean_MG_C_3_FD_89820 | JGI IMG/M metagenome (GOLD analysis project Ga0114999, IMG submission 89820) | Marine microbial communities from western Arctic Ocean - ArcticOcean_MG_CB8_126 | ecosystem: Environmental > Aquatic > Marine > Oceanic | place: Arctic Ocean: Canada Basin | collected...
ACTCGGATGCGTTCTGCACGATGATCTGCATATCCGCTCGCCACGGGCGCAGCTCCTTGCGCGTGACACCTGTGATGCGCCTCCCGAGGAGGTTTACGCTGCCGGCATCGGCTTCGATGAGTCCGAGCATGATGCGGGCAAGGGTCGATTTCCCCGACCCCGACTCGCCAACGATGCCAAGCGTCTGCCCGCGCTCGACTGTGAGCGAAACATCATCCACGGCAAGGACATCGGGCGCGCCGCGCCGACCTGCGAACCGCTTTGAGATGTGTTCCACCTCGACGATGGTGTCTACGGCATCTGTGGCGTTGGCTGCCGTGGCTCCTCCTCCAACGTTTCGAGTCGCGACGCGGCGACGAGTCGCTTTGTGTAATCCGCACTCGGCTCCGTGAGGATCTGGTCACGGGATCCCTGTTCAACGACGAGACCGCGGCTCATCACAACGGCCCGGTCGCAAAAATGGGCCACGATGCCAAGATCATGAGTGATCATCAACACCGACAAGTGGAGTCGTTGCTGCAGATCGCGGATCAGCTCAAGTATCTGGCGCTGAACCGTCGCATCGAGGCTGGTCGTCGGCTCATCGGCGATCAGGAGTTCGGGACGAGGCAACAGTGCCATTGCTATGACGACGCGTTGCGCAAGGCCGCCGGAGAGCTCATGGGGATACGCACGAGCGACACGAGCCGAATCCGGAATGCCGCACAGCTCGAGATACTCGCGAACGAGGTCGCCGCGCTCGCTGCCGCCGACATCACTATGACTCTTCGCCACTTCCCCCATCTGGCGTTCGACCGACAACATGGGGTGGAGCGCAGTCTTCGGGTTCTGGAACACCATCGCAATCTGAGCACCGCGGATCGTCCGCATCAGGTCCACAGGGAGTTCGAGCAGATCACGCTGGTTCAACATGACCCGGCCGTGCGTGACGGTTACGTTCGATGGCAACTGTCGCATGACTGCACGAGCCGTCATCGACTTGCCGGAACCGGATTCGCCGACGAGCCCCGTCATGCTGCCGGTCTCGATTGAGAGCGAGACGCCGCGCAAGATCTCGCCAGCGGTGCCGGATTTGCTCTGCCCTACAGCTACGTGGAGGTCCTCCACGCGAAGGATCTCGTCTGCGTTCTCCGCCATCAGATCTCCCGCGCGATCTCGATGCCTTCGCTGACGAGGTTGAAGGAGGCGACGGCGGTCCCGAGGGCGAGCCCTGGGAAGAGGACAGTCCACCACTGGCCGGTCGTGAGCGCCGAAGCGCCGGTCCTGATCATCCCACCCCACTCCGGAGTCGGTGGCGCGACCCCGAGACCGAGAAACGACAACCCGGCCAGGACCAGGATCGCGTAACCGAGCGAAACCCCGAATTGAACGATCGCCGGTCCCATGGCATTCGGCAGAATATGCTTGTACACGATGCGCCGGACAGGGTTCCCCAGTGCCTCGGCGACCTCGACGTAGCCGAGCTCTCTGATGCTGATCACCTGGCTCCGCACGAGGCGGAGAAATACCGGGGTGTTGATGAATGCGATCGCACCGATGATGTTCAGGTTGCTCTGGCCCGTCAGCGCAACGATCGCCAGCGCCAGAATCAAGAGAGGAAAGGCTTGCAGCAAATCGGCAACACGCATCACGACCTCCCCGGCGAAACGCCGTGAGAATCCGGCAGCGACGCCTATCGAAACACCTAGTAGGGCGCCGATCAGTACCCCGGGCACGGCGATCGACAGATTCACGCGGGGGGCATATGCCACCCGCACGAACACGTCGTAGCCGATCACATCGGTGCCGAAGTAATGGCTCGCACTCGGCCCCTGGAGTGCGTCAGCCGGGACAGGCCTGAACGCGTCGTAGGGCGAGAGCCACGGTATGAGGACTGACCCCACCACGAAGAGGCCGATAATCGCCAGCCCACTTATCAGCGGCGCATTGCGGTATCGCGATCGCCGGCGTCGCCCCGGAGCACTCGGCTCGGCTTCGACAACGTCAGCCGGCTGCCCCCGGGCGGGGGCGGCGTCGCCGTGGCTATCGCCCGACCCTGATGATTTCACGGCCAGCGGACCAAGCCCGCTATGTCATGCCTGAATACGGCCACTCTGCCCATCTCCGGCTAGATCACGGTATGGCGACGGTGGATCTCAGGTTCTCGACCAGCGTTAACGATGATCGATTTCAGGGACGCTCCGGCAGGTTAGGTAGCTCCCCCGCGGCCTCAAGCGAGCTCACCATCTCCTCGACGGTGAACAGCTTGCTGGTCTTGATCGAACGCAGATTCCCGCGCGAGTAGCTCACCGAGAGGAACGTCATCGCAGCCTGGTCGTCCGGGCACTCGAACATCACATAGCCGTCCTGGTCACCCATGGTGTACCAGAAGTCGCGGAGACTGCCACCGACCGCTTCAACCGTCTCGCGCACTCCTTCGCGCCGGTTGCTCGAGTCGTAGATGAGCTTCGCCCACGTACGTGGCTCGTACGTGAACGTGCTCAAATACAGCGGCATCGGTCTCTTAGGTCCACTTCAGATCTTGGAAATAGACCACGGCGCTGGCGCTGTGCGCTCCTGCGAGTTCTATACCCTGCGCCACAGCGCGTTCGCTGCCTGACCACACGAGTGGGAAATGCGGCAGATCGCGCATTCCGATCTCCTGAAGCAGGTAGACGATTTCGTCGGCTCTGGCACCGGTCGGCGTGGCACGAAGCTCAGCAACCAGGTCCTCCGCATCCTGATTGAAGTAGCCCGACCAGTTGATCCGACTTACCTGGAGGAACCTCTGTTCATACGTGTAGAGCGCGACCGGGAACGACGGCGAGTCCACGGTGTTGATCATCGTGGGATGCTGCAGCGCCCGGACCTCGGTCGTGTACTGCCCGGTTGGCAGTGCACGTAGGGTGACGTCAAGGCCAGCATCATTGAGCGCGAGTTGCACCAGGATCGAAATCTGGCGGTCGAGCTCTTTCGAGCTGTCAAAGACGAACTCGAGCTTGGCGCCTGCTATCCCGGCGAGGGCCGCCTTTGCCGCCTCCGGATCCTCGGGGATGTCGAAATCCTCGGTGTAACCCGGCACAAAGGGTGCCAGCGGGGATTTGGACTTCACTACCTGTGCTTGGCCCTGGTAAACGGTGTCAAGAATCGCCTGATACGGCAACGCCTGCGCTATGCCCTTGCGAATCGCTAGGTCGTCGAACGGCGCTTCGAACGTAACCGCTACGAGCGCCCCGATCGTCGACAACAGGGGAACTACCTTCGTATCTTCGGATTCGCGAACTCGGCTCAGCTGCAACGGTGTCAGACCCTCGGTGTAATCGCCTTCGCCGGTCAGCATCAGTTGCAGGCGGGCCGAAGCGTCGTCGACCGCCTGATAGGTGACGGTCTCGGTCGGCTTCTCACCCCAGTAGTCGTCGCGGGCTTGGAACGTCACTTCACGACCCTCTTGCAGGAAGGACGTGATTGTGTACGGCCCGAATCCCGCAGTATTCGTAGCGAGCCACTCCTTCGCCCACGGGTCGTCGGCGGTTACATGCTTCGCGACCTCGACGGAGTCCAGGACCACGTACCAGAAGTAGCCGGTCGTGGGTATCAGCCGATACTGGCCCGTGTTGTTGAACTCAATGGTGTAGTCATCGATGATCACGATCTGGTTCGGATCTGTGATGCCGTTGAGGCTCATGTGAGCTGCACCGGCTCCCGCCCCGGCAATGTTTCGGTCGAATGAGTACTTCACATCGGCCGCGGTCATCTCGTTGCCGAACGAGCTCATGACGCCCTGACGCAAGTCGAAGCGCACCGTCTTCGTATCGGCAGACGTTTCCCAATTCGTTGCGAGCTGCGGCTGAGCGCCAAATTCGCCTTCCTGTTCCAAGACTTGCGCCATCGTCGGCGGTAGCAAGAAACTGACGAGAGAGTCGTAAGCCGCCACCCAGGCCTGAATCGACGGCACATAACCCTGCGCCGGCCCGATCGGGTCGAGTCCTCGGATCTCTCCGGGGATGATGGCCCGCACAGTTGTTGGCATGACCGATGGGGCTCCCGTGGCAACGGGTGCAGCCGTGGCACCAGGTACACCCGCAGCACCAGCTGCACCTGCAGCACCAGCTGCACCTGCGTCACCAGGAGCACCCGTCGCGCCGGGTGCTCCTGGTGCACCCGTGACAAATATGGTTTCCGCGTCGTCACCGCAAGCGGCGAGCAGGACGGCGCCGCCGACACCGAGTCCGGCCGTGCGGAGGAACCGCCGCCGATCGAAGATCTGTCCAGCCGCTCCTTTCAAGACCGGCGTGTCCTCGTCAGAGGACTCTCCGTGATCTCGCGGAATGAGTAGCTCGTTGTCTGGCATTCTTACCTCACCTCGTCTTTCGACATTGCTGCGTCCCGAATGGGCCGCTATCAGGCTTCTACGCTCTCATTTCAACAAGGCTCCGCCGGGCGTGCCTGCGAAATGCGAATCTTTCCCATGCGATGAAATCTCAGCAACCTTACGCCGATCGCGTGCCTCGATGTCGGATTGGTCACCCGCGGCGACCACGGCGTGCCCGACGGAGAGCACGGTTGCCTCGTGAAAGGGGTGGCCGACGACCTGAAAACCGATCGGCAGCCCGGCAGCCGTAAAGCCGGAGGGAACCGAGAGCGCAGGGAGTCCGACGACATCGAAAGGAGCGCTTATTCGAGCAAAGGTCCTGAACAGCGGCTCAGTCAACTCTCCGATATTTACCACGGCTTCGCCCAGGAGGGTGGCGGCGACGGCGGTGGCGGGCGTAACAATCACATCTACGCCGTCCATCGCGGCCGCGAACGTATCGACCAGCCGGCGGCGGATACGTTGGGCGCGCAGATAGCGCGTCGCCGGGACCAGGGCGCCGGCCTCGACGAACGTGCGAACGTCGGGCCCGTAGTCCTCTGGACGCTCTCTGAGCATGTCCTCGTGAGCCGAGGTCGCCTCCACAAGAAGGATTGTCAGCCATGCGCCGACGGTGCTTTCGAGGCCGGGAATCGTAACCTCGCTCACAATCGCACCGAGACCCCTCAGCGTCTCGATCGCGCTCTCCACTCCGGCGAGCACTTCGGGGTCGATGCCTTCGAAAAAGTGGTTGGTAGGAACACCAACGCGTAGCCCGGCGATGTCGCGCCCGACCGCCGCGACGTAGTCGGCCACCGGCGGAGCGTTGACCGTCGTGGGGTCCGCCGTATCGGGCCCGGCGATGACGGAGAGGAGGATGGCAGCGTCCTCGACCGTACGTGTCATAGGCCCAACGTGGTCGAGATTCCAGGCAAGCGGGAAAACACCGTTCCGACTGACCCGCCCGTACGTAGGCTTCAGCCCGACGATCCCGCACAGTGATGCCGGAACTCGCACGGAGCCGCCGGTATCTGAGCCCAGGGCGGCGATCGCGGAGCCGACGGCAACACTCGCGCCCGATCCACCGCTTGAGCCGCCGGCGATGCGCCCCAGGTCCCAGGGGTTGTGGGTATCGCCGTGATGTGGGTTCTCGGTCGTATAGCCGTACGCGAACTCATGCATGTTGGTCTTGCCGATGATGATCGCGCCGGCTTCTCGCAGCCGCGCCACGACAGTGGCATCGGCTGCGGGAGGTGAACTGGAGGAAGGCCGGCCACCCGATGACGTCACCATGTCCTCGGTATCAAACAGATCTTTCACCGAGATGGGGATGCCATGCAACGGCCCGACCGACGCTCCCGCTGCCCGCACATCGTCGAGGGCATGGGCCAGTTCCCTGGCACCGTCGCGATTCACGGTGACGTAGGCGTTCACATGCTCGTCGGTAGCGTCGATTCGAGCCAGGAGCTCATCGACGACCTGAACGGAGCTGGTCGAACCCGCTGCCAGCTCCTGTTGCAGCCCGGCGATGGTCGCCTGCATCACACGCCGAGGTTCTTCGACGGCAAAACAGTGAATGTCATTGCGGGCGGCTCGGATCCGACATCGTCGGTATCTACGAGAGCGAGGTCGGGCGCGATGAACGCCAGCCATGTTTCCGAAACTGTCTCAGCCCGATCGTCCTCGAGCGGTACGCCAGCATGGGCGGCCATCTGTTGGACGGCATCGGGCTTCATCACTTATCCGCCTCCGGAGGCGGGTACACGCCGGCTGCCCAACCTGCGTCGTAGGAAGTGACGTTCAGTGGCTCAAGCCGCACCTCGGCGAACCTCCAACGGCCATCGTCGTCGCGTCGATACCGATCCTCGTAGGCACCGATCACCCAGGTGTTCTCGCCATTCACAATGCACGGCTCGAGGAAATACCAGCGGCCAGTAGCCTCCCTGGCGCCGTCGGCAACTTCGATGCGATCCGATCCCATCATGTGCACCGACCAGGTCAGACTGGCGGGCACGGCGCCGAAATACTCCGAGATCGCGTCGCGACCCTCGTAGCGGCCTACCGCACCGGCGTCGAAAACGCCGTCTTCTGTGAACGTTGCCGCTAACAGGTCGCCATCGAACCCTGCATCACAGATGTAGGCATACTCCGATCGCAGATTTCGAATCGCCTCTGCAGCTTCGAGCTTCGCCAGCCGCGCTTCGATGTCCTCGGTCATATCGCTTCCTCCATAAATGAGTGGACAGCTTCAGCGAAACCTTGCGGGTTCTGCATCGGGTATTCAGACGTACCGGCTACCTCGACGTAACCGCTGCCGGGGAATCGCCCCTGCGCGCGCTTTGCGAACGGGTAGCCGATTCCGGACTCGGCATTGATGAAGAGCACCGGACAGGTGATCTCCGGGAATCTGGCAATGGGGCCCGGAAGCGCGAGAACTGCTTGGAAAGGCCAGTGGTAGTTCGGCAACCCCTGTAGGTGAGCGATCATTTCCTGAATGAAGTGCTCGGGATCCTCGAACTCTGACAAAAGGGCTCGAAGCTGCGATACCGGATACGCCTCAAGGAAATCGCCGGATCCATCGAGGTCGATCGGATCGCCCCAATTGGACGAGATGCCGTCGTGCAGCACGGCGAATAGCTCGTCGACCTCTTCCTGGGTGGACGGACCGGTGAAGCTTGCGATAACCAGACCGTTGACGCGCTCGGGATGGTCGGCGGCGAGATGCATCGCGATCGACCCACCGGTCGAGTGGCCAACGACGGTCGCAGGCCCGATGCCCTTCGCATCAAGGAACTCGACCGCCGCATCGACATAGGGCTTCATCGTTTCGCCGGGCGGTTCCGGCAGGGAATCCGACATTCCGAACCCCGGCGTGTCCAGGGCCAGCACCCGGTGGTGCTCTCCGAGGAGGGGCATGACGCGCTCGAACATGGCCGAGTTGCTGGGAGTCCGGTGGAACATGACGACGGGGCTACCGGCGCCTGCCTCCCGGTAGTGCACCTGGCCTAGCGAGATGTCTTCGTAGCCACGCCGAACCGGAGCGGGCCCGCTTGGCATGACGGCGCTTGAGCCCTCGGGCTCGTCGCGCCCGAGCACGCTGGTCACTCCGGCGCCACTGCCTTGGCAAACGAGTCTGGCACGGGCGTGTCTTCGGTGAACGCCGGCATGACCTCCTCGGCCCAGAACTTCATCTGCGCCATCACCTCGTCGTGAGTGATCGAGCCGATGTTGAAGACATTCAGGAATTGCTTGAGACCAATGTCGTCGCGCAATTCGCGTACCCGCTCACGCGCCCCGGCAGGGTCGGTGACGAGCGCGATCCCGGCGTCGATCGCGCCCTGGAGGGTGGGGGCCCCACTCATCCGCTTGGCCGATTCGAGATAGTCGTCATATCCCTTTGGCGGCTTGCCGGCGTGCGCGGGGTGGGTGCCCTTGTTGTTGAGCTGAGCGAAGTACCACTCCATCGAGGGAGCGAACTTGGCGTGCGCTTCGGCCTCCGTGGCGGCGATATAGGTGACCATATGCATGGGAAAGTCAAGCGACGCCGGGTCACGTCCGGCCTCGATCAGGATCCTTGCCGCCTCGATGTTGCCCTCTTTGACCAGGTCAAGAGTCTGCAACCCGGCCCCCGTTATCACCGAGACGTTGCGATCGGCAGCCATCTTGAAAGTCGATGGGCTTACGGCCGCGATATACACCGGCACCGGATTCTGGATCGGCCTGGGTAGCGCTTCGATGTCGGTGAATTCGTAGTGGTCGCCCTTGTACGAGAAGAACTCTCCGTCCGGCGTGGCCCAAAGCCCGAGCACGATGTCGAGTGCCTCCTTGAAGACCTCTTTGCTCTCGCTCGGGTCGGCCAACATGGCCTCGAATTCGCGGGGCTGATAGCCACGCCCTGTGCCAAAGTCGAGCCGTCCGCCGCTGATGACGTCGACCATCGCCCAGTCCTCGGCGGTCCGCACGGGGTTTTCGAAGGGGAGAATCGAGACTCCGACTCCGATACGCATGGTCTTGGTGCGCTCGGCGATGGCGGCTGCCATGATCGCTGGCCGCGGCATGATGCCGTATTCGGACCGATGGTGCTCCGCCAGCCACACAGAGTCGAAACCGAGTTCCTCTCCGTACTCGATCTGCTCGAGGATCTGCTCGTAGGTTTCCTTGTACTTACGCTCAGGACTCGAGGCGAGGTAGAACAGTCCGAATTTCACAGTGGTTACTCTTCCCTTTGCACGCGTCAGCGTTCGCTATGTGAGAGATATTCTGAATAACGACACTACCCGCTCGAACGTAACCACGTCAAAGAAGACCTGGCTGAGTCACATCCACGGACGGGGCGTAGCCGACGGCGCTCGCGAACCAGCCAATGGACGGCAGGATTGATGCTCGGTTTGTACGCACTGCTGAAGACATTGCACAACCTGCTGATCGCGACCTGGCTCGGGATGAACTTCGGCACGTTCTACACGTATCGGCGGCTGCGTGATGCCATCAGCCTCGCGACCCTGGACCAGATCAGCGGGATCAGGACAATGCTCGACGAAACCGCTGAGCAAGCAGATCGCGATCCTCGGGAGATCCGCATCTCTGCCGTGATCAACACTTGTATCCAATCGACGAGGGAACAAGCGAGGGCGTTCCTGCGCAAGAACCTGATGGGGTACTTCACGATGCCGTTCTACGAGGCCTCGCTGCGCCGCTGCCGCGTCGAAGTGATAGATGGTGAGGTGCCGGATGCCGCCGTGGACAGCCTCGCTCTCGCCGGTCAGCCAGAGTGGGCGCGCGCGCATCTCGGGGCATTTCGGACCGCCGGAGTTGACGTCCCCGTACTGGCTCCGACCTGATGCAACCCGGGCACCCTCGACGAGTACAGGGCGCCGGGGGAGATCGCAACGTGAGCGACCCAGGAGGTATCAAACGATGACCGATGTCGTATTGACCGACGCCCTCGTTCTCACGATGGACCCGCAGCGCCGCGCCTTCCGCGACGGTTACGTCTGGATCAGGGACGAAGTCGTTCACCAGGTCGGATCGATGGGGGCCCTGCCACCGCTCCCAACCGGCGCCGGTGTCAGGTCGATGCGCGGGCGTCATGTCGTCATGCCCGGTCTCGTCAACACCCACGACCACATCTCGAACAATGTTGTCAGGGGCACATTCGACGAAGGCTCACACCAAGACTATGGAACCCGGATGTTTGCTGCGCTGCGCGCCCTCGACGGGGACGCGTCCCATGCCGGAGCGATGAGCTCGCTCGTCGAACAGCTGCAGGGCGGGATTACCACGACCCAGGCGGGCGAGTTCGGACATAGGGACCGCCCATCCGGCGTGTTGAGAGCAGCTCGCGAATCCGGCTTGCGTGTCGTCTTCTCGTTGGCCTTCACAGACAGCGCTGACGAGACCGTCAACGCCTTATCGGTGCCACAGGAGTTTCGGGAGACCCCGGACGAGGCCGTCGGCCAACTCGAGGCTCTACACGGGGAGTTCGCTTCCCCGCTGATAACGGTTGCGCCTGAGGCTCTGTCCCCGATGCGGTGCACACCTGAGATGATCTCGTCGCTTCATCTGTACGCAGTGGCGCGCGACACGCCGCTCTTCATTCACCTGGGTGCAGCTGCGGACGAGATGGAGGAATCGCAACGGCGTTATGGGGTAACGACGGTCGGGTTCCTGGCGGGCCTCGGTGTGCTCGCACCGAAAACCGTCCTGGCTCACGCCAACTACGTCGATGAGCAAGACAACGCCTTGCTCGCCGAGTACGGCACCGGCGTGGCCCACTGCCCGGTGGCGAACATCTGGGCCGGAGGCCGCATTCCTATGCTGGCCGAGTGGCTCGAGGCCGATGTGCGGGTGGGCCTCGGGACGGACGGAGCCACAAGTAACAACGGTCAGAACCTTTGGGAGACTGCGAAAATGGCAGTGCTGCTGCAAAAGTTCCGGCTCGCCGACCGCACGTACGCGTCCGCCGGGCTCGGCCTCGAGTTGCTGACGATCGGAGGCGCCCGTGCCATGCACATGGAGGACCGGATCGGCTCGCTGGAGCCGGGCAAACAGGCCGACGTGATCTGCATCGACATCGACCGTCCGACCCTGACACCGCGAGAGACGGTGACCTCGAACCTCGTTTATTCGCACGACCGGAGCGCGGTGCGCCATGTCTATGTGGCTGGCGCCGAGCAGCTCCGCGACGGCGTACCGGTCAACCTGGACGTCGATGCGATCGTTGCCCGCGTAAAGGAGCAGGCCGGGATGGTGATCGCCGCTCCAGGGGTTGGGCTGGGTTTTGCCGAGCGGTCTCTCGTGAACTGGGTCGACGATTGACCTTGCTCTTGGCTTGGGCGCCGGCTGAACCGGTCGCCCGTCACGTCCCCAGGAAGTCGAGGACGGTGGCGGCGAACGCCTCGGAGTTCTCCGCTCCCGGGTAGTTGCCGTAGTCGTCCTTCACGCTGGTTTCCCAACTGGGAAAGAGCCGGCCCGTAGCTTCGATCTCGTCCGCGTAGTACTTGTCGTGAACTACGGCGGTAATAAGCACGGAGTCGCCGATGAGACGCATGCTGTTCTGAATCTTCGGCAGGCATCATGTCCGGAAGCTGCGGCCGGAACTTACTCTGAAGTGCCTGTATCACCGTCGGGAAAATCTGGCCCGGCATCGCATCGGGTACCGACCAGGTTGCATATCCGTCCCACGTATCCGTGAGCATCTGCCGGTCGGCAACTCGCTCAGCGGGTTCCGGCGTGGAAGTGCCCTTCGCCTGGCTCGCCTTCCGGCGCTCTTCAAAGCGCTCGTGCCACGCGGCACAGCCGTTGAAGACCAGGCGATCGACCCTCGCAGGGTCCATCGCGGAGGCCTCCACTGCCATGATGGCGCCGTCAAGATGGCCGACCAGATTCGCCTTGCCGATATCGAGAGCGTCGAGCAGGACCATCATCACTCCCGCGAAATCCTCGATCTGAAACCCGTGGACGTAGTCGTCGGTCCAGCAGGCACGGCAACGCGGGTTCAGAGATAAACGCAATGGGAGCGACGCGCTGCCGGAGACTGGAGGTAGGTCTGACCTCGTCTCCGGGGCGGTGGGGTGCTCACCCACTGGGCGTAAAGCGGTCCTTCAGGTCGCGCTTGACGACCTTCATCCCGGCGTTGCGAGGCAACGCATCGACCAACTCGTAGCGCCGGGGAACCTTGTACCCGGCGAGCTGAGCTCGGCACAATTGGTCGAGCTCCTCCACCGGCGGGTCGGCGCCGTCCGCCGTGACGACAACAGCTGTGACTTGTTCCCCCCAGGTCTCGGAGGGCAGCCCTATCACGGCAACGTCGACCACGGCTGAATGGCGAATCAGGACCTCCTCTATCTCACGCGGATAGATGTTCGCTCCCCCCGAAAGAATCAGATCCTTTTTGCGATCGACGATGTAGATGTGGTTCTCGTCGTCGATCATGGCGAGATCCCCGGCAGAGAAGAAGCCATCTTCCGTGGTCGACGCTTCGGTCGCCTCGGGGTTCTTGTAGTAGCCATTCATGAGGTACGGCGATCGGGAGAACAGCTCGCCGACGTCACCCGGCTTCACGGGGTGCCCGTCCTCATCGACGACACGGACCTCGTTCATCCACCATGCCGGGCCGACGCAGCGTTCCTTTCGCATGATGTCTTTCGGTCGTAGATCCGTCACCACCGCAGCCTCTGTCGACCCATACAGCTCGTGCAATCCCACGTGCGGGAACATGCCGTGGACCCACTCCTTCAACTCCTGTGGCAGCGGAGCGGCGTTGAAGTAGAGAACCTCGAGGGACGATGTGTCGAAGGAGGCGATCTTGTCCTCGCCGAGTTGGCGCATGATCGCCGCGTGAGTGGGGACCAGAAACGATGAGTTCGGCCGATCCCGCTGAACCATGGCGAGCAGTTCCGCCGGGTCAAAGGCTCGGAGCATCGAGACGGTCGCGCCGGTGTGAACGGCCGCGTAGCCGAAGGCAAAACCCGCTCCGTGGTACAGCGGAGCGACGGCGATTGTCCTCTTTCCAGGACCCATGCCCCACTCCAACGCAGCGGCGTAAAACGTGAGAACGCGCGATCGATGACTGATCACCACGCCCTTGGGGTCTCCAGTAGTGCCGGACGTATACGCGATGGCAAACGGCTCGGTCTCATCGACGACCACCCTGGGGTCCACCGCCGGGGCTGCGTCGAGAGCCGCCTCGTAGTCAGATCCCAGGCTGGTACCCCCGAATGACAGAATGGTCCTCGGTGAGTGGTTCTCGACAGCTGTCACGGCGGACGCTGACAAAGCGTCATCGAGGATGATCGCTTTTGCGTCTGAGTGGCCGAAAACGAAGTCGATCTCCGGAGCCGCCGAGCGAGGATTCATCGGAATCATCACCATGCCGGCCTTAGCAATGCCGGCTGCAACTTCGCAGTATTCAAGCCGGTTGCCGCTCAAGAACGCGACGTGGTCGCCTTTTGACAAGCCTGAGGACAGGAGGTGGCTTGCCAGCCGATTGGATCGTTCGTCGAGCGCGGCGTAGGTGAGTTGGCGATCGCCGTCGATGACGGCCATAGTCGAGGGTGTCGCGATGGCGAATTCCCGGATGCCGTTGGCGATGTTGAGCTCGGCGCCTCGTCGGTGAATGGCCATCTCACCTCCCCTTCCGAGAACACCCTACAGAAATCGAATGTCCGGTTCGGGTCGAGCGGCGAGGCGTGGGGGCACCAGCGCCAACAGCTCCCCACAGGGTCTTGAACACTTGGATTCTCACCGGGGCCGCATGATATCCACCCAGCCTCGGCGAAAAAACAACACTGCTACCTCGGATGGGGCCTTCCCAGTGCTGATCAAACGGGAGACGGCGCGGCGTCGTGATACGTGTATTCCTGGTCGATTTTCGCCAGCAGCCTGCGGTAGTGCATGCTTGCTGCGTCCGGAACCCTGATATGGAACTCATCGCGCAGATCCACGGGTATTTGTTCAGGCTTCTGACTTTCTGCGATCGGCTTGTCTTGTTGTGCAATGCCCTCCTGGAACTCGATGAAGCCTCGGTCGTCGGCCGGGTCGAGGGTGTGATTGCGAACAAGCCAATCGAAAACGAGCGTCCGCTTCGGGTCGAGCGGCGAGGTGCACCGAGATATGTAGAGGTGTTCACCATCGAGGGGCCCGCTCCTCATGTGTGCAACGAACGGCAACATGACTTCATAACTGTGGAACTTCGCCGGCGGCGGGGGGCTGACGCTGAACGTAAACCCGGTCTTCGTCGGCTCAACGTCGTGCTCCGGAGCGACCGCGTCATCGCGGCTGCCCAGAACGCCCTCGTGCACCCAGGCGAAGTGCGAGAAATCGAAAAAGTTCTCAAGCACCCGGCCAGCCGACGTCTCCCAGACACCCTGATAGGCCAGTATCGCGCGATACTGCGAGTGCTCGAACGCATCCGGGAAAACCGGCATCGGCGCTATCGGTTCATCGAGAGCCACCCACACCACCCCGTGGGCCTCTTGCACGCGGTAAGCCACCGCGCGGGCTTTGGACGGTATCGGCGTCCCCTCAGGACGAGACGGAATGCGCACGCAGCGGCCGGCGGTGTCGTACTGGAAGCCGTGATAAGCGCACGTGATCACTCCGTCCTTCACCCACCCGAGAGAGAGAGCTGTGCCTCGATGGATGCATACATCCTTGAACACATGCACGCCGGCCACGGTCCGGAAAGCAACGAGATCCTCGGCCAACAGTCGGAAGGCCGACGGCTGCTCACCGACCTGATCCGATCGCGCGATCGGGTGCCAGTAGTTTCGCATCGAGAGACTCACTCCATCGAGTCCTTTGGAATGGGCTCCGGGCTACACGGTCTACTCAATTGCACTACCCGGCGGAATCTACACCGCCATTCCGGCAGGAGCCACCGGCCTGCCGCCCGGGCCTCGGGAAGCAACCGTGTGGTCAGCGTCGTGTCCGAAGCCTTCCCCTACGATTGAGCGATGCGCGCAGATCAACCCCTCAAGGCAAGTGAGGCGACCTCAAGGACCCGGGTCTGCTCCGAGGAGCTCATCGCTTGACCCTGGCTGAGCGATAGGCGCAAACCTCGGTGCTGACGACCAGGGTCGCATTGCGTGCCAGCCTGGCGATGGTCGCCCTCCTCATCATGAGCGCGTGCTCCGGTCCGGGCAAACCGTCGCTAGCGACGTCGACCTTTCCGGTCAGTCCCATCGTTTTCCAG
>Ga0114999_10005744_pt1 | contig 14522 bp, 10 predicted proteins | sample ArcticOcean_MG_C_3_FD_89820 | JGI IMG/M metagenome (GOLD analysis project Ga0114999, IMG submission 89820) | Marine microbial communities from western Arctic Ocean - ArcticOcean_MG_CB8_126 | ecosystem: Environmental > Aquatic > Marine > Oceanic | place: Arctic Ocean: Canada Basin | collected...
GACCTCCTGAATCGGCGATACGATCAAGTTACCGGCGCAACGGGGTTTATGGAAAAGCTTGTCAGCAAAGAAAAGAAAGGGCGCCTCGCTTATTATTTTTCAACCCATCCTCATCCAAAAGCTCGTATGGCCAATATAAAAAGCAAGATTCAAAATTGATAACAGGGAATTTGGGTAATGATGGGATTAAAGACTGAGACCAACAGTGTTCTAGTCTTAAATCCGGTTTTCCTGCGAGATCAATTGTGGCAGGACAACTTAAGATATTGGAAAGATAGTGGGCCTGGACGAACGAGAACGGATTGATAAATTATTGAATCGTTGAATCAAGTTGTGTAACTCTTAAATAGTTACCGTCAAAGTTACCGCCTAAAGCACTGGATTGGGTTCAATGTGATGCGATCCAAGTGGATCAGGTGGGCAGTGCAGGTCAACTAGTGTGCGAGTGTCGAAAGTAGATAGACAGATGTAGTTACTGGTAAACGAGGCGATCTTTGTGCCGTACACAGGGTGTGCGATTAGCAGAGATACACACAGGACTTAAAGGACTCGTCACACGAAAAGGGGCATAAGACACTACTATGTTTACATCTTAAAGCGCCTGGGGATTCCTTAAAGGTTTCCTCGGTTGAGGATCGACAGAACTGAACATGTCTTGTTGCACTGTCTCCTTAAAAGAGACAAGCCTAATGACTTAGCGCAAAATCCGACACATTAATTTGAATTTTCGCCCCCCGCGACACTGACTTAACCGTTACCCTCTAAGTACCCCTTGAATTATCAACGACTATTAGATCACGAGTGTAAGGAGTCAGACTGATATTCCCACTCTCAGTAACAACTAAAGAATCGCTGATTCGAATTCCGATAACATCTGTAACTGTGATACCACCATCTGCAGTAAGAGTCATGCCTTCTTTTAAAATCGTCTTGTCTCCAGCTTTAAGTTCAGGCTTTTCTAAATTAGAGATCCCGATTCCTCTTCCAACTCGATAGGCAGGGGAATATCCGTTAGATAAATAGACTTCTCGTGCCGCAAAATAGATATCCTCCGCGATAGCACCAGGTTTGATTAGGTTAATCACCTTATCTTGAGCGTCGAGCGTTGTTTGGTAAACTTTTTCGTGTTTTTTCGAAATTTCGTCAACAAAGAAATTCCTGTCAAAGCCTAGTTTGTATTCCATAAATCTCGCCATACCACAAAAACAAAAGTAGACTGCGTCTCCTCGTTTTAGGCGTCGGACAGAAGCTCTCATATGAGCCATAGTGGTATTTTCACCGGATTGCATCACTTGTTGAGAGTGAATTAATGGGGAAACAAACTGGTGGAATCCACCATCAGTCAAGAATTCGGCTGCTTTCCGTACCGCCGCGTTATTAATTGCTAGTGCAATTTCGTATTCCGGAATTCCTTCCTGAATTGAGCCTCGCGCAGCTATAGCCATTGAAAGAGCTATATCACCTGCTTTTTTCATTATGTCAATTTCTTCTGGCGATTTAACTGCTCTCATATCCGCTAGTTCAGATGAAATATCAACTATCTGAATAGATGGAAATCGCTCCTCGAGAAAAGCTCGAACCGGCGGGTAAAGATTGTTGGCATCAACTCCAATCGTGACGTATGCATCACCAGCAAGAAATTCAGAAACCACTTGGTCCCACTGCTCGCCTGCATCATCATTCCAAGGTCGAATATCAGAGATCCATGTCATGGCCTCAGCCATAGTCTTTTCGATTAACGGTGTGATTAAGGTTGGATCCTTGGCGTTGGGTAGAAGTGCAAAACTTGGACGTCCAAAATCGATACCAAAGTAGCCCCAAAAGCTCGTTAGATAGGTTAGTGAATCCTCATCCATGACGAGTGCAAGGTCTATGTTTCTACGTTGCAGTCGCAGTTGCAATTCCTCTGTATGCTTTCTTGCTAGTTCTTGCATAGTGTGTGTTCCAATTTAGGTTATCTTATATGTAGTAGGCGCTAGATTATTGTCACAATCAATTTACCTGTTGTTTGTATAATATTACCCTAGCAGTTAAACAAAATCGGCTAATCGTATGAATAACTATCAAATCTTCTCCCTTGGAGAATTTTTATTACAATCTGGATGTACGTTGCGAGACTCGATGATCGCGTACCAAACCTTTGGAGAGCTGAGTCCAGATCGAAACAATGTGATTCTTTATCCGACACGTTTTTACGGCACTCACAATGACAACAGTTTTCTTGTCGGGCCTGGTAAGGCACTTGATCCAGAGAAATATTTCATTGTCATACCAAATTTAACCGGCAACGGGTTTTCGTCTTCTCCAAGTAATAGCCAAGAACCGATTGACCGGGCGAATTTTCCAAATGTCTCAATATTAGACAATGTTTTGATGCAGCGACGCCTTCTACGAGAAGTTTTTGGTGTGGAACGTTTGAGATTAGTAGTTGGCTGGTCAATGGGCGCGCAACAAGCCTACCACTGGGGCGCATTGTTTCCTGAAGAAGTCGAGCGAATAGCAGCAATTGCAGGATCTGCAAAAACATCTCCCCATAATCAGGTATTTCTCGAAGGCATGAAAGCTGCCTTAACAGCAGATAGCGCGTGGAAAAATGGCCTCTACATTGAACCACCGGTAGTCGGTTTACGTGCGATGGGACGTTGTTGGGCGGGCTGGGCCCTGTCTCAAGCGTTTTATAGGCAACACCTGTTTCGAGAATTGGGGTTCGCAAGTCTCGAAGAGTTTCTTACCGATTTTTGGGAGAAATTATTTTTAAAGAGAGATGCAAATAATATGTTGGCCCAGATCTGGACATGGCAACACAGCGATATTAGTGACAATAGCTTGTATAACGGGGATTTCGTACGTGCACTTCAGGCAATCAAAGCGCGTACGATTGTTATGCCGGGAGAGACAGATCTATATTTTCCACCTGAGGATAGTATCTATGAAGTAAATCACTTACCAAATGCAGAGCTAAAAACTATTCCATCCGTTTGGGGCCACTATGCTGGTGGATCAGCGAATACTAAAGATGTAGATTTTGTTGATAACAATCTCAAACGATTGCTATCGCTTGACTAAGTTAACTGCGGGCGCTGACTGACTGGTTAATACCCCAGCGCTAGGCCGTCTTTTCGGGGGTCAGAAGCGCCGACAAGGGTTCCTTGTTCGTAGTCTATCCAGATTGCTTGGCCAGAGCCTAGAGGGGTATCGGTGTATCGGACGTTGTGTCCGAGCGCAGATAATTCAGCCGCAACCCTTTTAGGGATCGTTGGCTCAAGATCTAATATTCCTCCAAAACTAAAACTTCGCCCTCCATCGAGAGCCTCTTGAAGGTCCATTTGATAGTCTAGGAAATTCGTTAGCACGCGCACTTGCCCTACTGGTTGGAATTGGCCGCCCATTACGCCGAATGGCATTACAACCTGGCTGTTTTTTGTTACAAGCCCAGGAATGATTGTATGACGTGGTCGTTTATGTGGAGCAATAGCGTTCGGATGCAATGGGTCAAGCGAAAAAGCGCTACCACGATTGTGTAATAGTATTCCTGACTTCGGCTCTACCAACCCCGATCCAAATGCGAAACAGACCGAGTTTATTAGTGATATGGCATTGCGGTCTCGATCCACTACCGTCAGGTAGATTGTTTCTGGATGTATTGGTGCTGAATCTGGTACGTCTGTCATTCTCGAATCTAAGCTTATTTTTCGTGTCAACTGATTCAAATGCTCGGATGATAATAGGTAGTCAACAGGAACATCCCCTTGTCGCGGATCACAAATTGTTTGCTCTAGAACATGGTATGCAAGTCGAGTTGCTTCAGATTCAAGGTGTATCCGTTCCTTCGAGAGTGGGGCATAGTTGGGCAAGTCGAACTGTTCCAATATACCCAACATAATCAGCACAGCAATTCCCTGACCATTTGGAGGACATTGATAAATATCGTGGCCTTGATATGATGACTTGATCGGGGCAATGTATTCAGATTTTTGAGAGGCGAAATCGTCCACTGAATGCAAACCGCCAAGTAAATTTAGATACCCAACGAGATTTTGGGCAATTTCACCACAATAGAACCCGTCGCGCCCTTCCCTTGCTATTGTCTTTAGAGTGCCCGCAAGTTCAGGCTGGTAAATAAGCTGACCTGGTTTGGGTGGCTTGTCATTTGGTAGAAAAGTATGCCTCGCCATAGGGTCTGCTTTTAGCTTATCGACGGATTTAGTCCATCCATGGGCACTCCTTGGATGGACCGCATAACCATCTTGGGCATATGTGATCGCCGAACTAAAAACCTCATCAAGGCTCATCGTGCCGTAATCTGAAAGGATAGTGGTCCACGCATCAATAGCCCCAGGAACAGTTACAGCATGGGCACTGGTTAGGGGAATAGTAGACAAGCCTAAATCTTGATACTTTTCTATAGTCGCAGCTTTCGGAGCATGACCTGATCCGTTCAAGGCAACTACGTCTGCCGAGCCATTGAGCGCTAAGAGGGCAAAACAGTCACCTCCGATCCCTGTCGAATGCGGCTCTACGACAGCCTGTACGGCCGCCGCTGAAATCGCAGCATCTATCGCGTTCCCGCCTCGACGCAAAATCTCTACAGCTGCCAACGTAGAAGCGGGTTGAGATGTGGCAGCCATCCCATCCGCACCATGCACGGTAGATCTTCCAGGGTAATGAAAATCTCGCATAAATTACATTCAGCCAGACTTTGGTTGATAACCATACTCTTTAGCGGCGGCTTTACGACTGACATAGCCCAACTTAAGATCACGTTCAATCAATTCGCGTTTTCTTTTTTTAGGATTACCGAGGCCAGCTCCGCCACATGGCCGCATTACAATTCGATCTCCTTTTTCTAGCGGTACGCGGCCAACTTTACTAGGATATTTAATCTTCTTACCATTTCGAATTACATAAAAAATACTCGGACCTCCTGGCTTCCCTCCTGCGAAACCCAGAGGTTCGGTCCCCTCAAACCGGCTACCAAACATGGTAAATTCACAATCAGCGAGGATCTCAACCTCGGTTTCTAGACTAACGCCGCCTCGAAATTTTCCAGGCCCGCCGGTATCAGTTGCTAGCTCTCGGCGAATAAATCGTATCGGATAAACCTCCTCCTCAATCTCCATGTTTGGAATTAACATATTACTTGCGGAAATATTGCATGCGCTTAAGCCGTCTTTATCTTGTCGAGCTCCACCTCCAGTTGCTAAGCCGTCAAGCCAAGCTTGAATAAATGGTTTTCCAGTTTCAGGGTGGGTTCCAGCGATGTAAACAGCTAGCCACATCATTGGCCAGGTCGCAAAGGCCTTTTCGGGCCATGCCTTCGAAAGCGCCCCTAAGACTAAGTCGTATACCCGACCACCTCCTTCTGTGGTGGATGCACCAACTGGGGCAGGATATGTCGGATTTAGGAGGGTTCCTTCTGGAACAGATACATTGATGGGGCGGAAAAAGCCATCATTTCTGGGGATTGATGGATCGAAAAATAAAAAGAAGGCTGAATAACTAGATGCGACCGTATTCCAGTAGGACGCATTAACAAAACCTTTTGCTTGCGGATCTGTTCCACGAAAGTCGAGATACGCATCTGAGCCCTTAATGGTTAATGTAACCTTCATCTTAAAACGCTTATGATCGATGCCATCGCCATCAAGGTAATCTACATATGAATATGAGCCATCAGGTATTCCCTTAATTTCTTCACGCAGCAAGCGTTCCGAGTTATCGAGTATTGAGGTCAACATCTTCTTAAACGTTTGAGCACCATACTCTTCGATGACTGGTTTTACGTTTCTGTCCGCAATCTTTACAGCAGCTAGCATAGCTCCAAGATCACCTTTTTGTTGCTCTGGAAGACGAACATTTCTTTGAAACAATCGGACAAAGTCATCGTAATAGTGGCCATCTTCGCCGACTTTAATTTGTGGGAAAACGATCCCTTCTTGAAATACCTCAGTAGCTCCAACTACATAGGATCCTGGTGCTCCACCACCTAAGTCAATCTGATGAGCTGTTATCCCACCAAAGCAAATAAGCTCATCTTCAACAAAAATGGGAATAAATAGACTTACATCAAGTGTGTGGGTTCCACCAGCATAAGCATCATTAGTTGCATACAGGTCGCCGGGTTTCATTGTGGCTATCCCGCGGTAATCAAGAACTGAATTAAGCGCAGCTTGCATCCCACCTTGATGATGGGGAATGTACTGTCCCATCGCAACCAAGCCACCATCCTTGTTGAGGATGGCTACCGAAAAATCCCGACATTCAACATATATCGAGGAGTGAGCTGTACGTAGTACGGTTGCTCCCATCTCCTCGACAATTGCCTCGAGACGTGTACGAACAACTTCTAGTGCAATTGGATCGAGTCGTCTGTCAATCTGTTGAGCGCCGTTTGTAGAGTTAGAGGTGGCCTTCTTGCTCATGGCTTTACTCCTGTTCGTGCGACAATAAAGTTTCCATACAAATCAACCCGTAATTTCTGCTCTGGCCGCAATACTATCGTTGTTGTTTTAAGTTCAATTATTGCAGGACCTTTCATAAGATTACCTGGTCGGAGTTTATGGCCGTCGAATATGGTTGTACTTACAAACTTACCAAACTCTGTAAAATAGACTTCTCTTTTCTCTTTCCTTGCGGACTTCAGTATTAATTTGGTGCTTGTTTTAGATTTTTTGACAATAGGCTTCTTGGTAATAAGACTTGCGACAACCCGGAGGTTGATGAGTTGGATATTTGCCTCATCCTCTAGATAACCGTATGTTCGCTCGTATTCCTGCCCGAATAATTTAGAGATCTTACTGGGAGTCAACGAATTGGCGGGGCCTGGTAGCGACACACGTAAATCACTCCCTTGACCGCGGTAACGAAGATCTGCTGAATATTCGAATTTTAGTTTTAAGTTATTAGAGACGTTCTCAGAGAACGAGTTATTACTTTGTTTTTCCATTGACCTAAAGGTCTTGTGTAACTCTTTGGTTTTCACTTCACTAATTGTTTTATATACAGTACTAACAAAATCACGTCGGAGATCAGTACAAAGAAGACCGAAAGCAGAAAAAGCAGCAGCAGTAGGCGGGATAATCACACGATCTATCTCCAAGCGCTCCATAATAGCAGTTGCGTGACATGCGCCTGCACCCCCGAATGACAGCAAAGAGAAGTCGCGCGGATCATTTCCTTTTTCAACCGATACGACGCGGATTCCATTAAGCATATTGGTATTGCTAATCTGGAATATCCCGTCGGCAGCCTGTATACCTGAGATGTTAAGACTTCGTGCCAGGCTATTAACTGCCTCTTTGGCCTTAGCTGCATCCAGGCGAATTTCTCCTCCTAGATAGTAGTCGGGATCAATAAACCCCAACACGACATTTGCATCGGTTACCGTTGGCTGACTCCCCCCTTTGTTAAAACAGGCGGGCCCAGGCGTTGCGCCAGCTGATTCTGGACCTACATGAACCATGCCTCCTTTATCAATCCATGCAATAGAGCCGCCACCTGCTCCAATGGTATGAATATCAATAAAAGGTATCAATACATCCCAACCTTCAAACTTACAGTGTGTAGATGTAGCATTGATTGGAGTTGATAATGCCGGGGTAGCGTTTTTAATCAGACTAATGTCGCAACTAGTTCCACCCATATCAAAAGAAATCACATTAGGATGTCCGATTATTTTCCCTAAATATGCGCTGCCAATGACTCCACCAGCGGGCCCAGACAGAAGAAGGTTAACTGGTTTTTCGGACGCTTCCTGTGCGTCAGTTACACCGCCATATGAGTGCATTACTTGGAGTTTGGTCGATACGTTTGCTTCTTCCAAAGCACGGTCTAGCTTATTTAAGTAGCTTCTAACTGGAGGAGCTAAGTAAGTATTAAGGTGTGTCGTTGAGGCCCGCTCAAAGTCTCTGATTTCAGGACAGATATCAAATGATGTACAGACAGCAACATCAGGTAGATGTTTTAAAAGAATGTCCCTTGTGCGGAATTCATGGTCTGGATTCTTAAAAGAAAATAAAAAACAGATTCCAACTGAATCAATATTTCTCTTCTTGATGTGCTTAACCGCTCGAAGAACATCACTCTCACTAAGCGGTTGAATAACGTTTCCATGATGGTCAAGACGCTCATCAATCTCGAGTATGTTGTCGCGAACAACAAGAGGTGGTGGTTCGCCTGATCGTGTATCGTACATATCTTCACGATACATTCGACGCATTACTAACGAGTCTCGTGTACCTTTCGTAGTTATAAAGGCCATGTGTGCGCCTTTACGTTCGAGAAATGCGTTTGCGGCTACCGTAGAGCCATGTACTAGCCGTGTAAGATTAGTTAACAAGGGGGTTTTTAAATTAAGTGTTTGATCCACTTTCTCGAGGACATCGAGAACGCCTATTTCAATCTCTTGGTTATTTGACGGAACCTTATCAACGATTAGTTGCCCTTTTTGATCCATTAGCAACAAATCCGTAAAAGTTCCACCAACATCAATTCCAACAATATATGTCGAGTTACTAGGCACAATTTTCCCCTTGGCTATCCGAAATCTAGAATGAAATATCGAGTTTATTCTGGGCTAATACACGTGTGAATCTTAATGTGCGCAAGGCTATGCGTTCTATAACATTTTTAATGTCTATTATTTGACATTCACTAACCACCTTTCTAGAAGAGAATCAGTTGGAAGTACAAGGAAATTGTTTAATTTCATAGGCGTTATGGTTAAAAGGAGGGAGGACACAATGATACGGTTTAATGACATGGTAAAAAGAGGAACTTTTTTAGCAATATCTATTTTAGGATTTGGTTTGGCTGGAATAAGTTCATCATTTGGGGCAGAAAACATAAAAATCGGAGTAATGGGGCCACATACTGGCCCGTCAGCACGTGTTGGCCAGGATATTCAAGAAGGAGTTAATTTTGCTCTGGCAGATGCATTAGCAGCTGGTGATTTGCCAGTAGTTGTAGACGGAGTAGCTCGTAACATCGAGTTTGTGTGGGTTGACAGTGAGTCTAGTCCTGAAAAAGGTGTTCGAGCAGTACGGCGAGCAATCGAAGAAGATAAAGTTGATGCGTTAATGTTTGGCTGGCATTCTTCAGTTGGACGTGCAGTGATTGACGTCAGCGCAGAATACAATAAAGTCCACTTCGGCTCTTTACCGGCAACTGATACGATATCGAAGAAGATCATTGACAAAGGTTATACCCATTATTTCAAAGGCTGGCCAGTTATTGGTTCTTTAGCCAAACAATATGTGGTTGCGTTAAACGATTGGAAGGCGCAGGGTTTGTGGGATCCTTCAGTGAAGAAGGCAGCCCTCCTACTTGAAGACAGCGACTGGGGTCGTGGTTGGGGAGATGCGATTAAGACAGGTCTGATCGAGTCGGGTTGGGAAATAGTCGGTGAGGACGTTGTAAAGATGGATGAGACGGCTTTTGGTCCGATTATGACTAAGTACCGAGCCTTAGGTGCAACGCTAGTGGGATTTACTCATAACGCCCCCGCATCGGTTTTTGGTATCGTTAAGGCCCATGCGGATGCCGGTTTAACCGGAATGTTATTTGCTGAGGGGGTAGGTTGGTATCCGGATTGGTACGACCGGGCTGGAGATGCTGCTAACTATGCGGTGTCGATGGATAGTCCGCGCGCGATGACTACAACGCAAAAAGAATGGCTAGGCCGCTTTAAGGATGAGTACGATCACGATGCATCGCCTGCTTCGGGCGGACACGCTTATGACTATGCCCGTATGCTCATCAAGGGTCTTGCAAAAGCAGCCACACTTGATAGCGACACACTTAGTGAAACACTCCTAAATATGGAGTACACAGGGATCTGGCAGCATTATGCATTTTCTAAATCTGCTGGAGATAATGCAATGGCACCTTACGAAGTGAAAACAGGTCCGTTTATGGAAGGATTTTCATTCCCAATGGTGCAGTATTATGAGGGTAAGAGCCAAGTAATCTGGCCTGCAGAGCACGCTGAAGGTAAGTTTCGGGCACCACCAACTAGATAATTATGGAAATCAATATCTAAGGTTCTAAAAGTCACTATCAACCACGCGAAGGAAGTACTGACGAACCCCGCCATGCTGAGGATCGACAGTATTAGCAAAACTTTTGGAGGCCTTCGTGCGGTTGATAGTGTAAGTTTCCGCGTTAATCCAGGGGAGATTATTGGTCTGATTGGGCCAAATGGTGCTGGCAAGACAACAATATTCAATATGATCAGTGGAATCTATCGCATTGATAGTGGTAGTGTATTTTTCAAGGGTATTGATATTACGAACCAGCATCCAACCAAAATTTCAAGGTTAGGTATCGCAAGAACATTCCAGGTCCCGCGAACTTTCAATCATATGACGGTCGAAGAGAACCTAATAGTTGCGACGTTAAAACTAGACCTAGGAAAATCCGAAACTACTGAACGCGTAGAAGTTGCACTAAAACAGATGGATCTTTTCCAGCATCGTTATCGAAATGCGTCTGAACTTTCAGGTGGCGAGAGGCAGTTATTGCAATTTGCAAGAGCGACTATGTGTCAGCCGAGTCTAATTATTCTGGATGAGCCATTTGCAGGCTCAAACCCAAGCGTTATTAATTTAATGATCGACAAAGTTCACGCTTTAGCAAACCTAGGCACTGCCTGTATGGTAATTTCCCATGACGTAGTTTCGTTGCCACGAATATGTAAACAGGTGATTGTCTTGCTCGAAGGTTCAGTTTTTACTCAGGGTAACCTTAGTGATATTCGAGAAGATCCTAGAGTTATATCAGCATATCTTGGAACATGATCACTGAAAATTGCTGTTTGACTGTTGAAAATCTACGGGCGGGTTACGAGCGAGATATCCCGGTCATAGAGAACATAAGCATGCGTGTAGCGACTGGATCGGTAACAGGCCTAATAGGGGCCAATGGGGCTGGAAAGTCTTCTTTGCTTAAAACGATTCTGGGGTATCTCAAACCTGAAACAGGTAGCGTAATTTTTGAGGGCAAAGATATATCAGGGTTACGCCCTGATACTAGTGCATCACTTGGTATCAGTTATCTGATGGAAGGACACTGTATTTTCCCAGGGCTGTCCGTTGAGGAGAATCTATTGTTGGGAATGTGGCCATGGCGCAGCGATCGTGCGCGAGTTCGTTCAGCATTAGAACGCGCTTTCGAACGAGCGCCTTTGCTTAAAACGAGACGTCGAGAATCGGCAGGCCTCTTGTCTGGTGGGCAACAACGGATACTAGAACTTGAGCGCGTTTACATGACAAATCCGTCATTAATCTTTCTCGATGAACCATCACTGGGGTTAGCACCAAATTTAGCAGCTGAGATGTTCGATCGGATTGAAAGTTTCCGGCATGAAGGTATTACGGTCGTGCTGATTGATCAGAACATACGTCGGGTGATGGAGATTTCCGATTACGTTTATGTTCTGCAGTTAGGTAAATTTATGCTTGAAGGAAAGGGTGCCGTGTTAAATCAGGATGTCGAGAACATTGTAAAAAAGTTTATTTGATATGAATTTCGAACTACTTGCATATCCGGCAATCGTAGGCCAGTTTTTTGTCGATGGCCTCGGTCGAGGTGTCATGTATGGTCTTATGGGAATGGGGCTTGCTCTAGTGTTCGGTATCATGGGGTTGATCAATTTCGCCCATGGTGCATTTTTTATGATTGGCACTTATTTAATGTATCTACTGGCTGTTCAATTAGGCTTGCCTTTTCCAGTTGGAATCATTGGGGCAGCCGTGGGGTTATTTATTTTCGGTGGCCTGTTAGAACGTGGCCTTATATCCCCACTTCGCAAATTTATGGGAGCAAACTGGCTAGTCGATGGCTATGTAATGACCATCGGGCTGTTGATAGTGCTTGAAAATCTAGCTCTCATTATTATGGGCCCACGCGGTCAGGGTATTTCTTCATTAGTTGATGGCCGGTTTTCAGTACTCGGTGTCATGATCACTAATGAACGGGTAATGATCTTCGTTGCGGCGATTTTAATTGTTGTGGCTCTGGCCACTTTTTTACGGTTTACGAATATAGGTCGGGCGATTAGGGCAACCTCTGAATATCCGGAAGCAGCGTTGGCGCTGGGAATTGATACACGGCGAATCTATACAATCACTTTTGCTCTTGGGTCTGCCCTAATCGGAGGTGTGGGTGGCCTTTTATTGTCAACGTACAATGCCCACCCCTCGATTGGTAGTGATATCTTATTAAAATCTTTCATTGTTGTTATCGTGGGTGGACTAGGTAATGTTTGGGGCGCAATGGTAGCGGGCATTCTCCTCGGCCTAATTGAAGCCTATGCACAGGGTATAGCGTCAGCTGGTTGGCAAAACTCAATAGTGTCAGCACTAGTCATACTAGTTCTAATATTTCGTCCGGGCGGGCTCTTTACAAAGACGATTACACGACCATGAGACTTAGATAGCGTGAAGCTCTCTTCGGTATGGAGTTATATAGGCGTTCTTATTGCTCTATTGGTCTTTATAGTAGTTCCAGTCTTATCCTCCAGCAACTATGTGATCACGGTTTTTACTTCGATATTGCTTTTTTTTATTTTGGCAGCGTTGTTCGATTTTATGCTTGGATACCTCAATATCTTTAATTTTGGTATGGCCGGCTTCATGGCTTTAGGCGCTTATACGTCTGCCCTGCTTTCATATCACTATGGCGTGTCTCCTTGGATCGGGTTATTTGCTGGCGGGGTGTCGACACTTCTACTTGGTTTAATAGCCGGTGTTATCACATTACGCCTTAAGGGAATCTATGTTGGTTTGATGACGTTATTTTTAGCTGAGTTTGTATTATTTACACTTTCGAATTTTCGTGACTACACTCGCGGCGCGTCTGGACTCGATGTCCCAACATTTCCAGATTTATTGGGCTTGAATTTTGATCGCAGCAACCCATTGGCTATTTACTATGTTCTGTTTGTTATTTGTGTAGTTATTTACGTGTCCTTACACGTAATTGTTCGTTCAAGAATTGGTTTAGTGTTTAAAGCGATACGCGACGATCAGTTAGGTGCGAGCGTGCTTGGATTTAACGTCGTTGGATACAAATTAATTAATTTTTCGGTAGCTTCTTTCTTTATTGGTGTCGTTGGTGCGTTCTATGGCAATTTCATTGGTATTTTAGTTCCAACCTCCCAAGAGTTCGGGATCTCCCGTACAACAGAAATATTAACTATTGCTTACATCGGTGGGCGTGGCACAATCTGGGGCTCACTCCTAGGCGCTTCTGTACTAATCGGGTTGCAAGAAGGGTTCCGGGTTGCAGATGAGTGGCGGCTCGTTTTATATGGAACCTTTTTAATAATAGTTTTGATGCTTTTCCCACAGGGTTTAGCAGGCGCGCTTAAACAACTGGCGCGATGGCTCCAAAAGACTATGTTTAAGAGCCAATAATGTTCTCTAATTGTTTACCAGCGCCCGTTTTGAGAGAAAGGTGCCAAGCACCGTTACCTAATTGTGCGTGGCACCTTAAATAGATTGTCTATAACTGATTATCTTGATCATGTTTGGTCCGATCTTTTGGGAGATTTAAATGAGTAGTCAACTGAGTTCTATGCAGCGGAGTGATGTCGCCCATTTTCTCCATCCTTATACGAATCTTAAAAGTCATCAGAATACTGGGCCCATGGTTATTACCAAAGGTGACGGAATTTATGTATACGATGCCAAAGGCAATCGGTATATAGAGGGGTTATCGGGATTGTGGTGTACCGCACTCGGATTTAGTGAAAAACGCCTAATCCACGCCGCAACAAAAGAAATGGAAAAGCTTCCATTCTTCTATTCATTCTTTGGGCGCGGCCACGATGTTGGTATTGAACTCGCAGAAAAGCTGATAGCGCTTGCTCCAGTGCCAATGTCGAAAGCGTTTTTTACCAGTTCAGGCTCTGAGGCCAACGATACTGCCGTAAAACTTATTTGGTACTACAATAATTCTCGAGGCCTTCCAAAAAAGAAAAAGATTATTAGTCGAATGAAGGCCTACCATGGCGTAACTATTGCGTCAGCAAGTTTGTGCGGCCTTCCTGCAAACCATGATGATTTCGATCTTCCATTATCGCGATTTCTTCACACCGATTGTCCTCATGCTTATCGATACGCAATGACGGGAGAGACAGATGAAGAATTCGCTACAAGACTCGCGGCCAACTTGGAAAAAATGATTATCGAGGAGGATCCTGACACTATAGCTGCATTTTTTGCTGAGCCAATTATGGGCGCTGGAGGTGTTCTAGTACCACCAGAAACCTATTTCTCAAAAATCCAAACCGTTCTGAATCGATACGATGTACTTTTCGTATGTGATGAGGTAATCAATGGTTTTGGCCGGACTGGTAATTATTGGGGAGCGGAAACCCAAAATATTAGACCTGATATCATGACAATGGCAAAAGCCCTTACATCAGCTTATCAGCCAATGGGTGCATTGCTTATTTCCGACCAAATCTATCAAGGCCTTGTACAAGAAAGTGAAAAACTTGGTATTTTTGGCCATGGATA
>Ga0114999_10005745_pt1 | contig 14522 bp, 10 predicted proteins | sample ArcticOcean_MG_C_3_FD_89820 | JGI IMG/M metagenome (GOLD analysis project Ga0114999, IMG submission 89820) | Marine microbial communities from western Arctic Ocean - ArcticOcean_MG_CB8_126 | ecosystem: Environmental > Aquatic > Marine > Oceanic | place: Arctic Ocean: Canada Basin | collected...
GGTTCTTCATAAAATAACAAAAACTTTCGTTAGCTGTAGATTTAGCTGAATAGAAATCTAAATCATGTGAGAAATTCCTTTTCCTTCGACAGCCTCATGACAAGTGACTCCGCTCAGTTATCGCTTTTTACTAACATTATAAGATCGAAGATGTGTTTATTTGCGATTGTCAACATAATGGAGTTAATTTGTGAAACTTCACAGAATTAAATTTTGCGATCAAAATTAGCTTAAGCCACAAAAGGCTTGTGATTTACAGCTGAAATATAATTAAATATAATGTCATTTAATGTTTCAGGCAGTCTTTGTGGAAAGGCTGTCATCATCACCAAGCAAAAAATATCTTTCCATGGAATCATCTGTTGACGAACTAGGCAAACTGAAGTATTCAATTGCCATCGAGATTTCTCTTAAAGAAATCAAACCCACCTACGATGCCATTTATCGGCAACTGAAAAAAACACGTCTCAATGGGTTTCGTCCCGGAAAATACCCAACAGGCTGGTTGGACAAGCGGTTTATGTCAGCAATGCAACAGGAAGCTGTGGATCGGGTAATTCCAGGCTACATGGAAAGCGCTCTGAAGGAACATTCCCTGCGTCCTATTACAATGCCTGTAATCCAGAAAATTGAATTTAACCGTAAATCTCCACTTTCCGCGACTCTGCATTTTGAAATTGCACCTGAACTTCCAAAACTAGATTATGGAAAAATGCAACTCGAGCGTAAAGAACTCGAGGAAGTTTCTGCAGCAGATGTTTCTGAAGAACTAGAAGCTATTATTCAGCGTGAAGAAGTACTTGCGCCCAAAGAAGGAAAAGATGTCAAAGTTGAAAACAACGATTGGGTGTTGATTAATTATGAAGGAACTATTGATGGAGAGGAATTTACTGACTCAACAGGAAATGAAATGCAATTCAAAATCGGAACTCCGGACTTGGCGGAATTTCATGACTGCCTTTTGGGAATGTCTTCCGGAGATGAAAAAGAACAGGAAGTTGAACTTCCGGAACGTTTTGGTGAAAATGCAGGTAAAAAAGCAAAATTTAATATTCAATTAACTGAAATATCAATTGTTAAAAGACCAGAGTTAGACTTGGAATTTTTTAGGAAATATGGTGTTGAAAGTGAAAATGAATTAAAAGAAAAAGTAGCTGAATCCATAATTTCACGCAAAAAAGCTGAACTTCAAAGTGAGTACCGTATTGCAGTTAGGACACAACTTTCTGATTTGTATGATGACTTTGAATTACCACAAGAATTAATGGATTTCGAGCAAGAGCAAGTTCAGCAAGAATTGGAAAAGATGTCTTCAGAAAAAGAAATAACTGAAGAAGAAAAAGAGAAAAAAAGGCAGGAAGGTTTTGATAACGCTAAAATGGATTTACGAATGAAATTCATTCTTGATTCAATCAGTGAGCATGAGGAACTGAAATTTGACGAAAATGAAGCTGCCCGTGAATTTGTTGGTTTGGCGCAAATTACAGGGCAATCTCCTGAACAACTGATTCAGTCACCATTTGGAAAAGACATGTATAAACGCATCATTATCCGCAAACAGGGTGACGCCACTCTTGACAGAGTTGTAGCACAGGTGTTCGGTGACCCTATTGAAGAAAACGTTCCTGAAACCCATGAACATGTTCACGATGAAAATTGCGACCATGATCACTAAATTTTCTCCGGAAATAATTTATAAATTCTAATATTTAAGCTGGTTTTCCATGTCTCTAATACCAATGGTTGTCGAGCAGAATAGTCGAGGTGAACGTGCCTATGACATTTATTCTCGACTGCTCAAAGACCGCATTATTTTTCTAGGTTCACCTATTGACGACAATGTTGCAAATGTGATGATAGCGCAACTTTTGTTCTTGGAAGCAGAAGATCCTGATAGCGATATTTCACTTTATCTTAATTGCCCTGGCGGATTAGTTTCTTCCGGATTAGCAATTTATGATACAATACAATACCTTAAACCTGATGTGCAGACTATTTGCATAGGACAGGCAAGCAGTATGGGCGCGGTTTTGCTGACTGCTGGAGCATCCGGAAAGAGAAAAGCTCTCCCGCACTCGAGAATTATGCTGCACCAGATGATCGGTGGTTTTTCTGGACAAGCTGAAGATATTGATATTCAGGCAAAAGAAATTATCAAAATGACTGACGTTCTGAACGATATTCTGGCACGTCACACAGGACACAAGATTGAAGAAATTGCTGAAGATACCCAACGGGATTATTATTTTTCAAGTCAGGAAGCAAAAGACTACGGCATTATTGACGAGGTGATGCAAAACAGAAAACTAAAAGCTGTCTAAAAGAATTAAAACTATGAATACCGTTAAAGAGGCACTCTTGCGCTGCTCATTCTGTGGTAAAACACAGGATGAGGTGAAGAAGATAATTGCAGGTCCAACCGTCTATATTTGTGACGAATGTATTGAGCTCTGCAATGAAATAATGGAAGAGGAGTATCAAAATGAGCATCCTGTCGATTTGAAACAGGAGCTGCTCAAACCAGCGGAAATAAAAGAAGTTCTCGACAGTTATGTGGTAGGTCAGGAACAGTCCAAAAAAGTGCTTGCAGTGGCTGTTCACAATCATTATAAACGAATCAGTGCTAATTTAGATAATTCTGATGTAGAACTGCAAAAAAGTAATATTCTGTTAATCGGTCCTACAGGAACAGGCAAGACTCTGTTGGCACAGACTCTTGCGCGAATACTTAATGTGCCTTTTGCTATTGCTGACGCGACATCGTTGACAGAGGCGGGATATGTCGGTGAAGACGTGGAAAACATTGTGCTAAAACTCTTGCAGGCGGCTGATTATGACATCGAGCGCGCGGAGCAGGGGATTATCTATATTGATGAAATTGACAAAATTACCAGAAAAAGTGAAAACGTCTCGATTACACGAGATGTTTCAGGGGAAGGTGTTCAGCAAGCATTGTTGAAAATTATTGAAGGCACTGTCGCGAATATTCCTCCACAGGGAGGACGTAAGCACCCTAACCAGGAAACAATGCAGGTTAATACTGAAAATGTCCTGTTCATTTGCGGAGGTGCATTCACGGCGCTTGATGATATAATTAAGAGACGCGTTGGACAAAATGCGATCGGTTTTGGCGCAAATGTGCATCAAAAAAGCAGGAATGCAAAACTTCTAGCCCAGCTCGAACCTGAAGATTTGCTCAAGTATGGTTTAATTCCTGAATTTATTGGACGTTTACCGGTTATCGCGACTTTGCATGATTTAGAAGTTGATCATCTTGTGCAAATTTTACAGGAGCCTAAAAATGCCTTGTTACGTCAGTACACAAAAATGTTTGAACTTGAAAACGTGAAACTGACTTTCAAAAAAGATGCAGTTATTACTCTTGCAAAAGAAGCAATTAAGCGGAAAACTGGTGCACGTGGCTTGCGTTCAATTATCGAAAATTCAATGCTGGATATCATGTATGAAATTCCTTCAGATCCTGACATAAGTGAAGTTGAGATAAGTAAAGAAACTATTTTACAGAAAGCCAAACCAAAACTGACAAAGAAACCTGCAAGCAGAATTCGACAAGTCAAAGCCAGCTAATCGTCTAAGCTAAAAAAATCTAACCTACCAGCTTACAACAAATATGGAAAAATTTGATGTATATGGCGTCTGCAATCCATTGATCGATTTGCTGAGTCATATTCCGGATTCTTTTTTGAAAAAACGTGGAATCGAAAAAAATATAATGCACCTCATTTCACTTGAGGAACAACAGGAACTTCTGTTGGCGCTGACTGCGGAAAAATTATCGGTAGAATTTGCTGCTGGTGGTTCTGGTGCAAATTCAATGATCGGTATTGCTCAACTCGGTGGACGTGCTGCTTTCAGTGGTAAAATCGGCAGGGATGAGCATGGTAAAATATATCGTGAAAAACTTGAAGATCTCGGAGTCAGTGCATCTCTTGGTGAAGGTGACGGCAGCACAGGGAGTAGTTTGGTTTTAGTCAGTGAGGATGGTAGCCGTACAATGAATACATATCTGGGAATGAGTCAGGAACTGCAGGCTCCAGATATTGAGCCTGAAATTATCGAAGCATCTAAATATCTCTATCTTACAGGATATTTATGGGACACAGAGTCGCAGAAAAAAGCTGTCCTTACAGCACTTGATGAAGCAAAAAGAGTTAAGACAAAAGTTGCTTTGAGTCTTTCTGACCCGTTCTGTGTGAACCGTCACAAAGATGATTTCATAAGTCTACTGCAAGGTTATGCCAGCATGGTACTCTGTAATCAGGAAGAGGCGTTTACTCTGCTTGAGACTAATGTTACTCAGGAAGCAATTGATATAATGTCAAAGTGGACTGAAACCGTTGTGTTGACATTAGGTGCAAAAGGCGCAATTATTTCACACCTTGGTCAAACAACTTATATTGATCCATTTCAGATTCGTGTTGAAGATACAACCGGAGCAGGTGACGCATTTGCGGCAGGTTTTCTCTTCGGAATGACTCATGAGTTTTCACCGCTGAAGAGTGGACGTATTGGAGCCGCACTTGCTGCTGCTGTGATTGAACAGACTGGTTCGCGTTTCAAAGGACATGCCCACTCGCTGATACGTGAAAAACTTGGAATCACGCTCTAGTTCATGATCCTGATTTGAATGTTAACAGTCTAAATATAGCACATATTGGTATTTAGAAGTCAGCATAAATCTTAATAAAAACAGTGGTAAATGCTTTTTACTCACAGTCCGTTGCTGGTTGATGACTTGATGCTCAAGCAGTGGATTTAACACTGTTGAATTTATACACACTTTATTTTCCTCACAGCTTAGCAGCCTTATGGAACTTCTTGCTCCAGCCGGAAATTTAGCTAAATTGAAAACAGCTGTTTTGTATGGCGCAAATGCAGTCTATCTCGCAGGTCAAAAATTCAGTTTACGAAGTGCGTCAGATAATTTTTCTGAGACAGAATTACTGGAAGGAGTCTTGTTTGCGCGGAAAAACAATTGCAAAACATACGTTACTCTAAACGGATTTTTGCATGATCAGGAATTGCAAGAACTTCCGGAATATGTGAAATTTCTGGAAGAGTGCGGTGTAGACGCAGTGATTGTTTCTGATCTGGGAGTGATGACAGTTGTTCAGCAAAATTCGGAATTGCCAGTGCATCTTTCAACACAGGCATCATGTTTAAATGTACATTCAGCAAAGCTCTGGAAAAGTCTTGGTGCTAAAAGACTGGTTCTGGGACGTGAGGTTTCCCTCGAAGAAGCAGGGAAAATCCGGAAGGAAGCCGAGATTGAGGTGGAACTATTTATTCAAGGCGCAATGTGTATGTCTTATTCCGGAAACTGCACCATCTCTAATTACACAGCAGGACGCGACAGCAATCGGGGAGGATGTGTGCAAAGCTGCCGCTTTTCCTATTCAGCTATTCCGGACTCTGCCGAATCAGCGGATGAATCAGCAGTACGACTGCCAAGCTCTTTAATGAGTTCAAAAGATTTACGCGGAATGGAATTGTTGCCTGAATTCATCAAAACGGGTGTAGACAGTATCAAAATTGAAGGTAGGATGAAAAGTTCTCTTTACGCGGCAACGACCACCAGTGCCTATGCTCGTGCGCTTAAATGGTGTAATTCAACTTCACAATGGGAATGGCCAGAGAAGTTAAAAGAGTTATCCGGAATGTTGGAGAAAATTCCGCACAGAGGGTACACAGAAGCTTCTCTCAAAAATTCCGCAGATGCAGAGAGTATCTATCAGGGAGAAAGAAACAGTAGAAATTCCTCTTATGAAATTGCAGGAACTGTTATGGAAGTAGAGGATGATAAATCATTCACCCTCTTGACACAAAATTCATTTGAGCATGGAAGAACGTTGGAAGTTTTGACTTTTGACGGAAAGGTGATTGAAGTTTCCACGCATGAAATGCAGGACATCTCCCGCCTTCCGGTTTTAAATGCTAAACCCAGCCGTCTCCTGCGATTCCCTTATCCTCATGCTGACTCAAGTTCTCAGGAAGTTTGCACGCGCTCCTGTATTGAACCCATGAATGTGGTACGTTTGCAATACGTTTCAGCGGATCAGTAAATTTAAAAAATTACGTCCTCTCAAAGAAATACACCGCGGAAAAAGAAAAAGAAGAAGATAGACAGAAGCGCTCCTACAGGGAGAGTTATGATCCATGACATGAATATCCCCCCGATTACCCTCAAATCTAAAGCTCCAATTCCTCTAGCCATTCCTACACCGACCACCGCGCCTACCGCGATATGTGTCGTTGAAACCGGAATACCGGTTCGTGAGGCGAGAACAACAGTCGCGGCTGCAGCAAGTTCTGCTGAGAATCCACGGGTTGGAACAAGTTCCGTAATCTTTGTGCCGATGGTTTGTATCACACGATAACCGAAGGTTGCCAGTCCAAGAATAATTCCGCAACCGCCTAAAATTAAGATCCAGATGGGCAGCGCAGAATTTTGGGTCATCTCACCTCCGCTTTCCACTATACTGACAACAGCAGCCATGGGACCGATACCGTTAGCCACATCATTTGAGCCGTGTGCAAAAGCCATAGCGCAAGCGGTGAAAAGCATCATCACTCCAAAGATTCTCTCAATTTGAGTGAACTGGTCATGCACACTTTCTGCTTCCTGCATTTTCAACCTGACAATCAAAAAACGTCCAAGTACAGCTACGAAACCGCCAAATAACACAGCAATTAAAAAACTTTGTGGGATATTGAGTTCAATTTCAAGGTGCTTGAGTCCCTTAAACAGAGTTACAAGTGAAATGAGGAATCCTACAAAAAATATGTATAACGGCGCATATCGCTGAGCATTGCGAAACGGTTCGTCTGTGTCAAGAATAAACCGCTGTATACTGCGCATTATCAGAAACGCAAAGGTGCCGCCAACCATGGGAGAAACCACCCAACTGATAACAATGGTGCCAATTTTCGGCCAGTTCACTGCATCCATACCGATGCCAACCATCGCAAACCCTACAATCGCACCGATGATGCTGTGTGTTGTAGAAACGGGCCATCCCATCCAACTGGCAATAGTCAGCCAGACTGCTGCGGCAAGTAGAGCTGAAAGCATGCCCCAGACGAGGATTTCAGGATTTCCGAGAATTGGAGTGGGATCAATGATGCCCTTACGGATAGTTTTTGTGACATTCCCTCCTGCAATAAAAGCACCGGTAAATTCGAAAACAGCTGCGATGATAATTGCCTGTTTGATGGTGATTGCTCCTGATCCAACAGAAGTGCCCATTGCATTGGCAACATCATTAGCTCCTATCCCCCATGTCATATAAAGGCCAAGCACTATTGCCAGTATAATAAAGACAGAACCGTACTCAATAAGCATGTAACTCCTTGGTTTTGTAAACGAAAAAACAGCTAATATTTTTAGTCTAATTATGTGCGATCATCAAACGTAAGCGACTGCCAGTCTTTTTAGAATAATCTGCCAGATCACCGATCCATTCAAAAACCTCATACCAGAAAACAACATCAACTGGTTTCATTTTGTCTTCTACCTCAAACATTTTACGTACAAGTGCATCTTCCAAATCGTCTGCTTCAGTTTCCGCAATTGAAACCTGATCAATCATTCCTAATAATTTTTTAATTTCATGACGTCCAAAACCTGACTCAAGAACGTCTCCAAATTCCCGTGAAAGTCCCTGAGCCATATAACATACACTTTGCGATTTTTCGACAAACTGAATAATTTCCTGACTAAGATCTTCAGGCAAGCACATTTTTCTCAGAAATAATAAATTTGCAATGTCCTGTGCCACATCTGCAATTGTATCCTGCATATCGAGCATTTCCAACAAATCACGACGATTTATCGGCATGAAAATATTTCGTGGTAGATGATTACGAACCTCGTTTTTGATTGTGTCAGCTTCTTCTTCAGCAATTGATATTTGTTGTTGAATTTCTTCGACTTTTGAAAAATTCTGCTCATTGAGTGCTTCAAACAAATCTTTCAGCGGAGCAATACTTTCGATCACTTTGTCCATGTGATCCCTCAGTGGTTTAAAAGGTGACTTGACAAACATTGAACTGATATTGATCATAAAATCTCCTTATACTACAACATGCGTACTGGCAAAATGGTCAATCACCATTTCCGCCGTTTGTTTGAAATCCGCCGCTTTGCAGGAGTTGATCTTTGCGGGCTTCTTCCAAATCTGATTTTATCATTTCTTCGATCATTTGCTGCAAATCACAAGTCGGCTGCCAGCCAAGTTTTTCTCTGGCCTTACTTGCGTCACCGATCAGTAAATCAACTTCGGTTGGGCGGAAATAAGCAGGATCAACTGAAACAATGATATTACCGCTTTTGACATCACGTCCTGTTTCATCAACTCCGCTTCCGGACCATTCTAGGGTGATTCCAACTTCTGCAAATGCGAGTTCGGTAAATTCCCGGATTGTAGTGGTTACTCCGGTAGCCAGCACAAAGTCTTCAGGTTTTTCCTGTTGCAGCATCCTCCACATACCTTCTACAAAATCGCTGGCATGCCCCCAGTCACGCTTTGCGTCGAGGTTACCAAGATAGACTCTTTCCTGGGTGCCCATTGATATCCTTGCAGCTGCACGGGTTATTTTTCTGGTGACAAATGTTTCTCCTCTAACAGGTGACTCATGGTTGAAAAGGATACCGTTGCAGGCGTACATCTTATAAGCTTCACGGTAATTGATTGTAATCCAGTAGCCATAAAGTTTTGCAACCGCATAAGGTGAACGTGGATAAAAAGGGGTTTTTTCGTTTTGAGGAACTTCCTGTACCATGCCGTAAAGTTCACTCGTAGAAGCCTGATAAAACTTGGTTTTGTCAACCATGCCCAAAAGTCGAATTGCTTCTAAAATTCTTAAAGTACCAAGGCCATCCGCATTTGCGGTATATTCCGGTGTTTCAAAAGAAACCTGGACATGACTTTGAGCTGCCAAATTATAAATCTCATCTGGCTGTACTTCCTGAATGATCCTGATTAGATTACTAGAATCAGTTAAGTCACCATGATGCAGAATAAAATTCCGCTTATTAACGTGAGGATCCTGATACAAATGGTCAATACGTCCGGTATTAAAACTGGAGGAACGTCTTTTGAGACCATGAACGATATAATCTTTTTTCAGTAAAAGCTCTGCTAGATAAGCTCCGTCCTGACCTGTAATGCCGGTGATAAATGCTACTTTTTTCATTTTTATTTAAGTTGTTCTATAAGTTAAGTATGATGATTTTGTAAAATATCTAAAGAGTATACTATTTTGTCATTCCCTCTCTCGCTGTAATGATAACTATTTACGAAGCTGTTTTATCAGCATCATTAAGAATGTGAACCGGCTGCAAGTTCTTCAGCATAAACATTTTTCAAAGCTTGGCCGACACGGTCCAAACCAATTTTAAGATCTTCCTCAGAAATATTCAGCGGTGGTAAAAAGCGAAGCACATCCGGTCCAGCAATCAATAATAACACGCCTTGTTGCTCACAGGCAGTAGCCAAGGCAGGGGCTTTGTTTTTCCATGCTTTCGCAAGCACAGCTCCGATTATCATTCCACGTCCGCGAATTGTTTCAAACAAACTCAATTCGTCGTTGATAGCTTCAAGGTATTTGCTGATAATTACGCCTTTTTTCAACACACCTGACAGAATTTCCGGAGTATTAATTTTCCTGAAAGCAGCTCCGGCAACCGCAGTAACGATCGGGTTTCCTCCGAAAGTAGTTCCGTGGTCTCCGGGTTTAAAGGATTGAGCGACTTTTTCTGTACAGAGCATGGCACCAATTGGCAGTCCTCCACCAAGCGCTTTGGCCATGGTAACGATATCCGGAATCAGTTTCTGCTCAGAACTTTCCGGAGTTTGTGATGTTTCCGGAGATACCGCAGCTTCCGTTTCTTCCCATTGGTAACCGAATAATTTTCCTGTACGTCCCATTCCACTTTGTATTTCATCAAAAATCAAGAGCGCATTATGTTGATCACAAAGTTTTCTTAAATGTAGTAAAAATCCGGACTTTGCAGGATTAACTCCTCCTTCTCCCTGAATTGGCTCCACCATGACAGCACAGGTATTTGCACCTATCATTGCTGTTGCTGCTTCAAAATCATTAAACGGACAGTAATTAAATCCTTCCGGAAGTGGTTCAAATCCTTGTTGATATTTAGGTTGAGCTGTTGCAGTTACAGTGGCGAGTGTACGACCGTGAAAAGAACCTTCAAAAGTCAGGATCTCCCTTTTTTCAGGCGGATGCAGCAAACTGGATGATTTGCGTGCCAGTTTAATTGCCGCCTCATTTGCCTCTGCTCCGGAATTGCAGAAAAATACACGATCCGCAAATGTCGCGTCCACCAAGTTTTCAGCAAGTTTTATGGAAGGTTCTGTTAAATATAAATTTGAAGTATGCCATATTTTTCCGGATTGTTCGGTTAACGCCTGCAGCAGTTCCGGATGCTGGTGCCCTAAACTGTTAACAGAAATTCCTGCGCCAAAATCTATGTACTCTTTACCGTCTCTGTCCCAAACTTTTGAACCTTTACTTCTACTTAAAATTAAGCTTGGCGCATAGGTTGGTAAAAACACTCTTTGCGCGGTTGCTAACATTTCTGCAGTTGTTCTGGTTTCATGCTGCTCAAATTCAGCATTTTGAAGACTCTGTGGATCACTTTCTGTTGTATCAGCAGTTTTCGCAGGAGAAAATTTTTCAGAAACTACATCCCCTAAATTCAGTAATCGTACGCGGTTTGACATGCAGAATTTAACAAATCCGTGTTCACTGACTGCGAGTCTAATCATTCTCGGCAGTGCCTGATATAAACGCCGGAAAGCAGCCTGCATCACTGCCTCATTTTGCAGGGCATTTGCGGGCAGAGGTCCGAGTTTTTCCCGGATGAGTTTTTGGATTCGTGGTAGTTGGTCTTCTAGCAGCATTGTTTTTCTTGGGAACTCTGTTTTTGCTTTTTCATCGGCAATACGTAAATACGTTCATGAAGTTTTGTTGCCTGATAAAATATTGATTTCATCCTAACTCATTTTGTCCATTTTTTCAATCCTGACAAAGCATAAATTTGTATACCTGAAATAAATTGAAACAATTCTCATCTTGCCTGTTAAATCAACTGTTTGATAAAATGGTTTCTGTAAAAACACTGATGATTAAAATACGAAAGTTTAAAAAGCCTTATCAGTCAATTTTGATGAAACCGTAAAAAGTCTAAATGGTACATTTGTATGTCATTCCCGCTTTCGTGGGAATGACAACTATTTAAGATTGCATCAATTTTAGCTTTACAGAATTCTAAATAAATAGAGCTGAAACAGATTAATGCACAATGCAAAAAGTTGTTTTTCTTACTTTATCAGTATTTGCAAACTAAATAGCCTTGCCTGAGCGTAGTCTAAGAGAACTTTCATGAGTGCAGCAGGTTTCGACTACACTAAACCTGAGACTTGCAAAAACTCATAACAGTTTAAGTTATAAACTGTGCTACCAATATTTTTCAAAGGAAATAATTTTGACACTGATTAAATTTCTCAACAAAATCGTAATTCACCATCCAAAGAAAATACTCGGCTTAACTGTTTTACTGGGCATCTTGGCATTTCCAAGTTTGTTTTATATTCAAAATGATCCCAGCCCTCACCTTTTACCGGTCAGTCATCCTGTCCGACAAGCGATGGAACAGCTTCGTGAAGATTATACTGGTACCAATCCTGGAGTCTTCATCATGCTGGAAGCAGAGGATACAATTTTTAAAACTTCAACGCTAGAACGTATCCAAAGGCTTACTGAAGCAATCGAAAATCTGAGCTTACTGTCTCAGGAGGACTTAACTGGACTGCGACAGCTGGCTACAGAATTTCCAGCAGAATCAAGGGAGTGGCTCCAAAAAATTATGCCAGCAGAAATCCGCGGACTTGATGACATGTTTTGGATGGAGTTTGCAGAAATACGGGAATCACTCGAAGAAGATTCCCTCTGGCTTCCTGGATGGGATGCCTTAATCAATAATATAGAGATACGTTCTGCTCCAGTTGTGGACGTTCTTTCAATGTCCAATACTGATAATATTATTGGCACTCTTGAGGGCTTGGATATTTCGCCACTTTATGAAGAAGCTCCTGAAACCCCAGCTGAAATCAAAAGTTTACGCAGTCAAGTGTTAGCTAACGAATTGTTCAGGAATTACCTTTACAGTGAAGACGGAAAACACACGGGGATTTTTGTCGAATTGGCAACAGACGAAGATGATTCAGAAAATTTATACGCAATTTATCAGGCACTAGAACGTGTTTTTGAGGAAAATCCTGGAGAAGATGTTCATTACATTGCAGGTTTTCCTATTATTGCCGCTACTTTGCGTACTGTAATTGATCAGGATACAAAAAAATTCTTCCCTTTTGTAGCTTTACTGACTGTCTTTTTCCTCTGGCTTACCTTCAGAAGGTTGATTGGAGTTGCTGTACCTATGCTAGTTGTTGGATTTTCGATCTTGTTCACTCTTGCGATCATGGTTATTTTTGAAGTACCGCTGAACAGCATCACTTCCGCATTGCCGGTTTTTCTGATTTCGATTGGTGTTGCAGACGGTATTCACATGTTTTCAGAATACCGTGATAACCGTCTGGAAGGACAGCCACGCGAAAAAGCTGTCTCGTTAATGCTCGAAAAATTGGCTCTGCCTATCACGATGACTTCGATCACAACAGCTGTAGGTTTTTTCTCGCTAACAATAAGCGACATTGTACCGATTCTAACTTTCGGAATTTTTGTAGCAATCGGAACTTTGTTCGCAATGGTGCTCTCCCTTTTATTTATTCCGGCGCTACTGATGGTGCTTCCTGAAAAGAAAACTGAGTCTGAAGATAACTCCTCTACAAATGCAGCTAAAAGCAGAGGAGTGCATCAAGAGAATTTCATGGACCGTCTCTTTCAAAAGTTTCTGGAAGGACTGACAGCATGGGTACTTAGAAACGCAAAACTGATTCTGCTGGGTGCACTGATCATTTCCGGATTTTCCGTTTATGGACTTTTACAACTGAATGTGGAAAGCAATCTGGAAAGTTATTTTAAAGCAGACGCGCCTTTTGTAGTGGCAAACAAGGCTATGGAAAAAATGTCAGGCAGCCGCACAATTAACATTGTAATCAAGATAAATAAAGAAGGTGAACCATGGAAAAATCCTGAAAATCTGAAGTTGGTTGAAGATTTCCAAATTTTCCTCTCAACTGATCAAAAGGTTAAACGTACATTCTCGCTCGTTGATTTAATCAAACGTATCAGCTATGCATTTAACGAGAACCGCGCAGACTTTAATCGTTTGCCGCAAGCAGTTGAATTTCTTGAAAGTGAAGAAACATTTGAAGAAAACGGTCAGTCTGTAAAACGTAGCGTCAAGCGAGAAGTCAGCGGGAGGGATTTGGTTGCCCAATATCTCGTACTTTATGAAAATTCAGGCGGTGATGTACTTTCAGATGTGATCAACAGCGAGTACCGGAATTTGAATTTGAGTGTTAACATCAGTTCAGATTCAACCAGCGAGGAAGAAAAACTTCTGCTACGTATCGATGAATATGCCGCTCAGCATTTTCCACCGGAATTCAGCATGATCTCAGCGGGCATGGTGCCGATTAATGTCGCCACAAGCGTCGAAGTTGTTTCGAGTCAAATCCTTAGTTTGTGTGGATCTTTGTTGGCTGTACTGTTGATGCTGGTTTTGATTTTCCGTTCATTTTACCGTGGAGTGATTGGCATGATTCCACTTGCATTTACGGTGCTTGTCAATTTTGGCATCATGGGCTATTTTGGTGTAAACCTTGATATAGGTACAGCTCTGGTGAGCAGTATCGTAATAGGAATTGGTGTTGATTACAGCATCCATTATTTATCACGAATGTTCAGTGAAGTAGCTCAGGGGGCAGACCTGCGGGATGCAATTTACAGTACTGTCAGACGCAGTGGGAAAGCCATCACGTCAAATGCGGTAACAGTCGGATTTGGTTTTCTGGCATTGAGTGTTTCTGAGTTTTTACCGTTGGTAACACTAAGCTGGATGATTTGGCTGACCTTAAATATAAGCGCTTTAGCAACTATGATTTTACTTCCGGCGCTGGCAGTTACTTTACCGAATGTTTTAAAGTTGGTACCTTCGGAAAATAATAAATAATTAAAACAATAGAATTAAAGGTATGTCAAATTCAATACAAATCTTCCACCGTCTACAAGAGAGTCTTAATCAGCTTATTTTAGGACAGGAACGACTGATAGAACGCCTCTTGATTGCCATGCTGGCAGACGGTCATCTCCTCGTTGAAGGTGCTCCCGGACTGGCCAAAACAAGAGCCATCAAAGCATTGGGTAAAAAAATAGCCGGTGACTTTCACCGCATTCAATTCACTCCGGATTTGTTGCCTGCTGATGTGACCGGCACCGAAATATTCCGTCCACAAGAGGGTAGTTTCCATTTTCAGGCAGGACCTATTTTTCATAATTTGGTATTGGCTGATGAA
>Ga0114999_10005746_pt1 | contig 14520 bp, 9 predicted proteins | sample ArcticOcean_MG_C_3_FD_89820 | JGI IMG/M metagenome (GOLD analysis project Ga0114999, IMG submission 89820) | Marine microbial communities from western Arctic Ocean - ArcticOcean_MG_CB8_126 | ecosystem: Environmental > Aquatic > Marine > Oceanic | place: Arctic Ocean: Canada Basin | collected...
AAGTACAAGGAAGTTTTTTATTAGGCGAAGCTTGATTCTGATAACGGCATTTAGATGCAAAAGGTTCAATTAGTTTGCTGCGTTTTTGCAAATATTGTTGCCCTTGATTTAATTCTGGAAATTGGTCGAAAATCGTTGGTTGTCTTTGGCGTCGCTTGACTTTTTTACTAAATAACGATTGTAAACGTTGCAATACCATTTTATATATACAATATGTGTATAAAAAAGTATCATTATCTTGAAACGTATTTTATTGTATAAGAGATAAGGGTGATGCAAACAATTGTCCAAACAATATATTTATAATAAGCAGATTGCGCTCGTATTTCAGTATCTATCTGCGATCCCGCAACGTGCTTTAGATCGTGTAGGTAATTATTATATATAGTTTGTTGATCAGCGAGAGCACTGTTAGTTGCCATTAAAACAGGTCGTGCAGCCAATAACTGGGGTTGATCACCTACACCTACTTGACCAGATCCAGCCTGGTAGTCATACACATGTCCCCCGGGACTGCCGTCAGATGTGGCATTCACAAGTTTTGTTTCCACCATTGCGTTCATTTTAATTAAGAGATTACGAAGGATAACCGCATTCGCTAATTTTTGGTCTACAGAAGTTTTTGATAATCCTGGCGAAAGTGTTATATTTTGGGGATTCTGAAGAGCAGCATTGTACTGATTGATAAGATCAACAAATAATTGCTTTGTTGCACCGTCATTATCTGTATTACTCATCTGGGCACTGAGTTTATTAGTTTTGTCAGTATATGTTGTGCTAAAGTTTTCTATGATTGATTTAAGATTAGGTGACGATGTCTCTTCAATAAGCTTTAAATGTGGGTCTACTAAATATTTATATTCTTTTTGTATATTCAAAAAGCTTTTTCCTTGGTCTAATAAAGTATTAAACATCGATGACATTCTATATGCTAGACACAGAAAACTATTTTATTAAAAAAAAATTATCTATAATACACCGCAAGTATTCCGCCTAATATTGCTGCTGCTATGCCAGTTATTTTCGCTACATTCGGGGAAACAAATTGAATATCGCTTGGAGATCCCCCAAGTATACCTTTTACAAGTAGACATATAATAATAATAAGTCCTATAACATAATAACCTAAATCAATATAGGAATGTAACCGGAATTGTTCGAATTCACGCTTCATTGGATAACTTGCTAAATTTGCATTACGAATAACTTCCAGTTTTGAATGATCAACATTATATCTATCCTTCAATGTATTAATATTTGTCTTGTCCCCGTTAAGTTTTGTATTAATACTTGCAACAGCCGATTCAACAGAATTTTCTAAGCTAAACAATTGTCCCCATATACTGTCCAGTTTTTGTTTGCTTTGTTGATATAAACTTATATTTTCTTCGGTTGGATCAACTATACGTGGAGGGAAGGTATCCTTGTATCTCCCTAATGCTAAATTAAAAAGCGCCGTAAGATCGCTTAATTCATTAGAAAATTTTTTGGCGGCGGCATTTGCCTGTGGTGGACACCAGCCATATTTTACCGGACAATCGTCAGAACAACAACTTGTCATATATTAATAACAAAGACGATAATATTTGGTTATAATAGACGTTTTACTGGGGCGAATTATTTCACATACTTGTTTTGGTCGCATACCAATCGCCATAGCTACTGGATCAAATCTGGATATCTCTGGTAATTCACTATCCTTAACGATATTGTATTTTTTTCTAATAGTAGTTTCTTCTTCTTTATTTAAAATACGATGAGGTGGTACCAGTGCATGGTTCAAAATATTAAATGATAACTGTTTCAAATTAAATATCGAGAAAAAGATATTATCTCTTTTATAGGTATTAGCCATCAATGCAATCATTGTATCGGGGACTTTATATTTTGTTATTATCAGTAAATCATCATCTTTTGATAATATCTCCTCTAAATGAAATAAATCATCTATATAGTCATATACGTGAGATGCTCCTAATTTGGTTATAATATGATATTTTATGTAAATTTTTTTTTCTGTCGTAGGATTTGTTATCAACATATCTAATTGTTTATTTGTATACATAACCCTAACTTCATTGAAACTAAAATGGTTATAGTCATCAACAGCATACCCCCTATTCTTAAGTTGATCAAGAAGAATTCTTCGTGATGTATAAAGTTGCGATATAATTGTAGTCATTCTATATTAATTAAATATCATTTTTAAGTTTATTCAATTTATTTTCTTAATATCCTTTTTTTCCTCATCTTCTTCTTCATTTTTGTTTTGTTCAATGGTTGTTAATAAATTACTCTCGACAGGAGGAGACTGCGAAGGCTCTGGATCCATCTTTGTATAATCTGGTGAACTTACTACATATTCCTCGCTTTGAGGTTCAAGGGGGGCGGTCTCTACAATATCATTTTCGTCAGCTTCTTCAGCTTCTTCTGCTACAGTATTAATGATGCCTGGCGGCGCCCAAAGATTATCCGTTGTTATTCCTTCTTGAGGGTCTCCAGGTTTTGGTGTAAAAAATATATTTTTCGCGGGTGGAGGGCTCAATGAAGGGATTTTAAATTCGATAATATCGCCTTCAGTAACTCCTTCGGGGATTTCCAGTTCAACTTGTGTTTCGTCGTCTATATCTACCAGTAACATATCACCACCTTTCTTTCCCGGTGGCACTGCCACCTCTCTAATTGTTGTTTCTTTCTGTGAAGGAGCTGGTGTGGTACGCGGTGGTGGTGGAGCACGCGGAGGCGGTGGGGCGCGTGGAGGCGGTGGAACACGTGGAGGCGGACGTTTCATTGGTTTAATTTTTTTTAATTTTCCCTTTGTTTTATTTGAAATTTGTTTTATATTATCAAGTCCTGTAAGTTTTCTAATATCATCCCCCTTTTTAAGGGATGTTAGTTGGTCTACGTTATCCTCTGTGATAATTCTCATTTGGATATTCATTGCTTGTAATTCTTGATATAAAAGTTTGAAGGCGTATGGCACTCGAATAATGCTAAAACTGCGCCCGAACCGACTAATATTAACAAGATTAAGGCTATCATCTTTATTGGTTATAAATTTTATAGGTCCGTCAGCCATAGGACTAAGAAATATATCTTTGCTCTCGTTGTAAATAGCTATTGTGCCCGTCTTATTACAAATAGCCACAAAAAATTCATCCCCTCTAACTAAAAATGATTCATTTAAAAAATCGCTCATTCCGTGTGCAATAATAACATCGCGATCCATTTCTCCAATACGTAATCCTCCATCATTTGCGCGACCACCAACGGTTTGTCTTGTTAATGCGGTGCGGGGTCCTCGGGTCCGGTAATTTATCTTATCTTTAACCATATGTTTGAGGCGCATATAATAGGTGGGTCCAATATAAATGCTGGCTTCTAATTGTTCTCCTGTCATGCCATTATACAGCACTTCTGTTCCGCTTGAATGAAACCCTTGTCGCACCAACATTTTTCCGAATTTTTTATCTTTGGGACCTTTATTTACCCAAGCTGTACAATCGCCGAATCCTCCGTATAAAACACACGCCTTTCCCATCAAACTTTCAATAAGTTGTCCAATGGTCATTCGTGAGGGCAGAGCGTGGGGATTTACAATAATATCAGGGCGAATTCCGTCCGCGGTAAATGGCATATTCTCTTCCTCTAAGATCAAACCAATAGTGCCTTTTTGTCCCACGCGGCTACTAAATTTATCTCCCATAGCTGGTATTCGTTCCTCACGAATTCTAACTTTTGCCAGACGGTATCCCTCCTCACCTTCGGTCATAAAAGATTTGTCTACTACCCCTAATTGCCCTTTCTTTGGTCCTTTTGACATATCAATCATTGTATTATTGGTGGTAAGGCTGTTCATACATTTTCCAATAAGGATGGTTTTATCATTTACGGGCGTGTTCTCTTTTATTAAACCGTGTTCTCCCAAATAACTGTAGTCAAACCCGGGCTTTAACCCTACAACATTTTCATTCTCTATGTTACAGAATTTAGAGTCTATAGTGGTATCTCCAACTTTGCTGCTTTCTTCGTGTCCTTCGTACATAGTAAAATAGGTTGTTCTAAATATTCCTCTGTCTAAGGCGGCGCGGTTAAAAATAACTGCGTCTTCTACATTGAATCCTGTAAAGCTGGCAATGGCTACAATAGCATTCTCTCCATAGGGATGCTCTTCATTTGTTACTATCTTTAAGTAACGACTTTTCACAATTGGTATTTGACCATAATTCAACACTACCGCCATTTTATCTATTCTATTCTGATAATTTGTATGAAACATTGAAACAGCTTGTTTACTCTGTCCACATGAGAATAGATTGCGTGGCAGAGGATTATTTTCTGGAAAAGCGATCATATTGGCCATAATTCCCAAAATTAGAGAGGGATGGATTTCCACGTGTGTTGTGAGATTGGTAATATCCTCCCTTGATATAAGTGCGCCCTCTTCCTCTTGAACATCAAGATAGGTAACAATAGCAGCATTCTCTCGCAATTGTTTTGGGTCAGCGCCAAATTCATATACATCTGAGGGGGTGAAAATTTTACACGTATTTTTTTTAATATCTATCTTTTTTTTTCCAAACCCCGACACACATTCACTCCACTGTAGGGTGCCATCGGCGAATTTTTTTTCCGCCAGTGGATTAGTATAGCTAACTTTTTTATCATATATATAAAATACTGGGCGTGTAAGACGTCCAGCGTCTGTCCATATTAATATTTCTCGCCGTTCTCTATTCCAATAAATACTCCAATATAAGGGTATAATTCCATTTAACCGATATAATTTCATTATATTGACCATTTCTTGAGGATTGCGGTGTGTTCCCACCCAAGCACCATTTACAAAGATTTTCGTTGTTTTTGCCAAATAGAGTAATTTTGATTCATTTAATAAACTAAGTCCTACATTACGTAACCATCTAATAATGGCTTGCCCAGAGCATCCTGTAGTAATCTGGGATGAAATGGACAGATGTTTATGCAAACCGACATTTCCTCCGTCGGGTGTATGAATGGGGCAAATCATGCCCCACTGTGTTCCTCCTAATAAGCGGGGCGCGATAATCTTTCCGGTGTCTCCTGGCAATGGTAAATTAATTTTACGCAGATGACTAATAAAACCGAAATAAGACAATCTATTTAAATCCTGAACCACACCTAAACGTTTTGTATGAGCTTGTGCACCCCAATTTCCTTTAAACGCTTTGCGAAATCCCTCCTCGACCATTCTTTCAGAGAAGATAAGAGAGAGATTTTCTGTAATCAAATTTGTAAACTGGTCCCCTTGGTAAGTTGGTTTATGATAAAAAAATTCTTTATCAATTCTTTTATAAATATCGTGCAACTGCATATTGTAATATTCACGAAATAATTGATATATAAGTATTCCAGAATCCTCAATACGTTTATATTCATAACTATCTCGATTGGTTGGTTTCTCTTCCTTAGTGAATACGAGAAGAATCCTTTTTACCATATATCCTAAATACAATGCCTTTTCGTTGAAGTTTAATTCTCCTATATGGGGCAAAAAATAATTAGATAATATATTTAATACAGAATTAACGGTTTTTTGCTTTGTTAAAAGGCGCATGTATTCCAGTGCAGTTTGTTGTGTAAAAATATATCCAGCATCGTGAATACTTGGACGAAATAGATCTATATAGTGGCTATTATCTTCAAGATCTAAAAGACAGTATTTTATTATTTCTTCATCGGATATAACTCCTAATGCGCGCATTACAATAAATAATGGAATTGGTTTTCTTATATTTGGGATGTTTACGACAATTTGATTATTTGTTAAAGATCCTGTGGGTGCGACAATGCGGATAGCAAGAGTTCGTGTTGGTTTAGATGCATCTTCTGATACAGATCTAATCTCCGCGGCGTGGCTATATATATCATTTACCTTATCCCTTATATTTAATGTATTATTGGCGAATTTTTCTTGGCATATAATTACTTTTTCTTTACCATCAATAATAAAATAGCCGCCGGGATCGTTGCGGCATTCTCCCATATTGAATCTTACGCTTGCTGCCAATTCATTTAAAATGCATAATTTTGACTGTAACATAATGGGAAATCTTCCCAGGTATATTTTTGAAAGTGTTATAGTGCTTTCTTTTCTTGAGCCATCCTCATTTACTATGAAAAAATCAACATCTACATCATAATGTATGGAAAGTCCATAGGTCATATTACGAAGACGTGCTTCATTTGGGTACATGAAGTGCATATTATCATTGGTATCGTAAATAATAGGTTTTCCGAAATATATTTTCTTTCCTGTGCGTCCGCCTAAATACAAATCGACCTGATATTTATATTTATTGGTAGTATTATCCTGTTCCTGTCTTACGCGTATAGGATTATTTTCTTTAAAAATTTGGGGTAATTGTTGATAGAAAAATGAATTATAAGAATCGAGATGATGTTTTACCATAAATTCTGGGTTATCCCTGAAATATATTTGGATGAGCTGCCATGGAATATCCATATAATATACATTAGTCATTTTTTTAAAATGTAAATAAACCATAATAATTTATTTATATTTTTACATTATTGAATAATATACTGTTGTGGAGCATTTGAAGGTATTTGGTTTTGGATAGGATAATTCTGTGTTATAGGTCCTTCACGTCCATAAACGATTTGTTCATTTGTTTTGGGCGGTCCTCCACCAGTATCCGATCCGCATTTTGGGCACTCACAAGAGACAGTATGTCCAGCTTGCAATACTCTGTGAGTAGGCGCATTATGCATATAAATGGGTTGGTAATTGGTTTTTTGCGATAAGTTTTTTGATTTATGGTGCCCAGAAACCACTAACATCCCTATTGCAACAAAGAAAAGGATAAAGGGGATGAGTACAAGAAACCACGCAACACCCTTATATCCCTTACTGCAAAATTTATTCAAAGCCCACGTCCAAAAAACAAGAACCGCCACTTTAACAATGAAATATAATACATTATGATGACTCAGAGGAATCTTGTAACTTCCCACACGATAATGTCTTGTATCGCGCAAATTTTGCACAAACAACAGCAGTATTGCCACCGATTGCATTACTAAATATAATTTAGCTGGCGAGCATAAAGAATTGTATGTTTGTCTTAAAGTCATTATAATATTAATAAATACTTTTTTTTAATAGGATGCTTGTGCTTTGATAGTGTTACCTGTATTGACGGCATTAATAGCCTGATTATAAGCCCCAACGGCATCAACGGGGTTAACTCTTATTGTATTTGTATTTATTGGTTGATTAATAGGTTGATTTGTGTATGGTACAGGCGACATTTTTGGACGTTCTCCTACATATCCTCTGTAAAGATTGCCCATTTTGTTACCCCCTTTATACCCTATATCTAAAATATCCTTAGGGATAATAGTTGTTAAAAAACTTTTGATGCCGGTAGGAACATTATGACTCCCCGTAATAGGTCTCCCCCCTCTTTGCCGGCGGCGCACTTTGCGCTTTTTGCGGCGGCGGCGTGTTTTACGTTTGCGGCGGCGGCGTGTTTTACGTTTGCGGCGGCGGCGGAGTGTTTTACGTTTGCGGCGGCGGCGTCTACCCCCTGCTTGACGAAACAAAGCGCATGTGGAAATAGGGTCCGGCAAAGATTGATCAACATTGACTCCATAGTAATATCCCCCATCAAGTCCGTTCACCGCACCTGGTTTATACATTCCTCCCGGGGGCGCAAATGGAAGAGCTGGGAAAGTCCCAGCTGTAGCTGCCAGAGGGTGTCCTCCACCCCTATGGGACCTTCTACCCCCGTGTCTGCAAGTGCATCTGGATTTAGCACATCGGCATCTGGTTTTTCTTTTTCTACGCGTCTTTACCATTTATATATATCGAGAAGAAATTATTCGATATTGACATGAGATAACATATGTCGTCGGCAACATATTTTAGTCAGTTGCAATTCATCCATCACTACCCCTTCCGGCGTCTTCGTGGCATTGGTTGTGGATAAATAAATTACTTTTTTGGTATCTAAACCTTGCTTTTCCTTCATCTCTCTCACTTTTTTTAAAAAGTAGTTATATTTATCGGCTATAACTTTTCCGCAGGTGAAACATTTGATAGGGATGATCATTATTGTATATTTATTATAGATTCTTTATTAAATCAATTTTGGTATTTAGATTATAGCTGATTTCACTACGCGCCGTTACGAATACTTTTGCCCTAAATAATACCAATAATCATAGGAATAATAGTTGCCGTCTGCATCGCCTTTATATGTTGGCCCATCATCTCCATTACCTGCTACACAACTAAACCCGGCTTCTGTGTCATACCCATAAGGAGAATAGTCAGGATCTTCCGCTGTAAGTCCTGATGCTTCACGATCTCTATCGCGAAGATATTGAGCTTCCGCTGTTTGGGTTTGGTATGCATATACGCAGCACTCCGTTTCTTGACAAACTGCAGGGCTTAATGTAGCACATTTTTCTTCTAAAGTGTGTGTCTGGGCGCCAGATTTACACCAAGCATCTTGAATCATCTTATTTGCTGATTCAACTCCGGATGGATCGCTCCCTCCGGGTGATAGTGGTGGTGGCGTACTCTGAAATGGTTCTATAACAATAGTTCGACCTTTTTTTAAGGAGCGCGGTGGATCGATAGTAATATTGTTGACAATGATGTAACTGACAATTAAAAATATTCCTAAACTGGCCAAACTAATATCAATCCAATGACTTCTAAAAAACCTAATGGAAAGCTTTACAAAATCCTTTGCCATTTTATATTAATATGATATTATGTTACCATAACTTGCATACCTTCACTTGTTTTAAAACGGCGATGTTGTTTATTAGTCTTATGGATTTTATCATGGCAAGGTTTACATATATTAACTAAATTAGCTTTGTGATTTTTATGGAAAGTCTCTATAACTCCATTATCATCTGCATATCTTTGATACTGTAAATGATGGATATCGGCTGCTATATTTTCTTTACAAATTTCACAGATCCCCCCTTTTATTTTTTTTGCATTATAATGCGACCCCTTTCTCTCGGTAATTTTGCCATATGGATTAATAGATTGCGCGAGATCCATAAAGGATTGTGGTAATTTAAGAGCTTTACAGACCTCCAACCCATAAATGGATGTCCCGTGACCCTCTTTTAGCTTTCTCTCGTATATCAACATATCTTTCTCTCGATCATAGATAACTGTCATATGACACAATCGCAAACTTTCAAGTGATTTAACTTCTGGGAGTTCCACAATCTCGTGGAAATGTGTGGCAAAAATAAAAGAGGATTTATTATTATGCAGTGTTATGAGACCAGCAGAGAATATTTTAATGGCTGATGTTGTTTCTGTTCCAGAACAAAGTTCATCTCCTAAAATCAAGCTGTTTTCGTCCGCTTCTCTCAAAATAGTACGTAATTCGGACATTTCCACAGCAAAGGTACTTAGACCCTTAAATATATTATCATTACCTAATATTCTCGTAAATAATCGTGTATAAGGTTTATATACCAAAGAAGAACAGGGGACGAACATGCCTCCCTGTGCAAGAATAACCGCGACACCGATAGAGCGGATCAAACTGGATTTTCCCACAGCATTGGTGCCAAATAATACCATTCCATGTTTCTCTCCACCGAGAGAAATATCATTGGGTACATATATCTCCTGTGTTTGCAATTGTTCAATCAAGGGATGGCGGAGGGCAGTAGCTTCGAAGAACGATCTTTCTCTCGACATATCAATTGTAGGACGACAGAAATTATATTTTTTTGCCACATACGCCTTAGATAATATTACATCAAGACGAGTTATATATTTAACAACTGTTTCAAGTTGATCTCCATAATCCTGTATCTTATCCATAAATGTATCATACTCTCTCGCGAGTTGATCTTTAAGTCGAGAGAAGGTTTGGTGAATCGTAGAACAAAGCGTATTAATTGATGACCCTTCAATCTTTCTATTACTCTTTCCTGAAGGATAAAAATTATATACCCCCTTTTTCTTTTTAACAGCTGCTTCAAGCAGCTTAGCGCGCCGATTTGTACAGACCAAACTATACACACTTTTTTCAGTAATATTTATTTTAACATAGGGTGTCTTGGGTTTTTTCCTTTCAACTCTTTCAAGAATTCCACACAAATCCATTTGTATTTTACATAATCCATCAATGGATGTTTTATATTTTCTCTCAATATTATCCAAATCTAATGAAAACCCTGTTTTAAAACAGTTCATATCAAAATGTAAATCAGTAATTTTCTGCGCCTTTTCCATATCAAATGTTTTCTCAAAAAGATCTATTAGATCACAACAATTTCTCTCGATATCCTCAGGTATATATTGCTGAAGATATGTCGAGAGAACAGAGTCGTCTTTTGTTTTACGGAATATGGAGAGAGCGATCTTAATATCTCTCCATAGTGTTGTAAACTCGAAGGGTGTTACGTGTTTCATTATAATTTTTCTGTATAGCTTTTCAATATCTCCGACTTGAGAGAAATCTTCGCGTATAAATTTCAAGGTATCAAATTCTTGAATAATATGATCTACAATCGCATATTCAATACCGAGGTATTCAGGGTCAGTGCTGGGATGAAGGATAATACTATTTAATGTGCGTTTTCCCATAGTTGTTTTGCATCTGTTTACAAACTGAATAATAGAGGAACATTGTCCTTTATGTTGATGATTGTCAAGGATATTGAGTTGTTGGAGAGAATGGTTAGCTAACATAAGACGACTGCTAATATTATCAACCATGGGTTCATGAATTTTTTTAACCAATGCGGGATTATGTTTCTGAACAAATTCTAATAAAAAACAGAAAGAAAAGGTTGCTGTTGGGTATTCTTCAAGTTGGAGGGACTGGAGGAAGGTATTATAATCCGCGATATTATAGAAATGGTTGAATAATTCTTCCTGGTACGTTTGCTTCTCGCAATTTTTCACCAACAGATAAGAGGGGTGATCTGTGTTATCGAGAGAAATCTTATGGATATTAGCACACTGTATACTGGAAAATTGGATGATATCCTCTATTTCATTGTCGTCATAATTTTTCGTAATAAATATAAGCTCACTTGGTCTATAAATGGAGTAGAATCTCTCAAGTTCATCAAATGTTGTAGATTGATGCAAGTTCTCTCGTTGAAATTCAAATAAATTAGATTTCCCTGTGAATATATCAATATTCGAAAGACCGCAACTAATATATGGCTGTTTGATACGGGGTGCAGGATATTTTTCTAACCAACAGCACATTATATTATTGGTAATGCGGGGCGCTTCCTTCGTTAGATAAGTTCCCGGCGAAGAAATAAAACTTAATGTTCGCTTAAAAGTCGCCCCAGATTTTTTTTGGGTGTAAATGGGCACTGTAAACCCAGCGTCATCCAGTTTTCTCAAATACTTATCCAATATATTATTATTAAATCCTGCCATCACGACATTATGGGTTCCTATACAGTTTTTTTTATTGGCGATACGGAAATCACAAATTTTTGCAAATTTAAGAATGGATGGTGGAGAGATATTGCCGGTTGCTGGATCTCGCAGGGCGTATACCTCGAAGAAGGATCCACATTCCCATAACACAATTGTTTTCTCTCCATAATCTTTCGTATGCTGTGCTACTTTTTCAAAATATTCGCGAATCATAGCCATCTACGTATATATATATATATTAATTCTTAATATATATTTTTAAAATATAATTTTTTTATCTACAAGGTGTAATAAAAAATTACGGATACATACAATTTAATTTAATTTAATTTATTTCATCGGTGATAAGACGTGGAGCAATATTCATGGTAATCAATTCTTGAAAGAGTAGTTTACAAGCATATGGAATTTTAACCCGTGCAAATGATACTCGATTGCCACAGGTTTTACACAGATGCAAATGTTGCTGATTATTATATATTGCAAACATACCACACTTATGACAAGCGAATACCTCATATTTATCCGACACATCATAGAGCCGCTCTTTTGTAAAGCGTGCTGATCCGTGCGCTGCCATACAATCCCTTTCCATTTCCCCAAATCGCAAACCGCCATCACGGGATCGCCCTTCCGCAGGTTGACGCGTCAAAACCACCATCGGTCCTATACTTCTACTATGAGCCTTGTCATTTACCATATGCTTCAATCTCTGGTAAAATGCTGGACCCATAAATATAGGGGCATTAATTTGTTCACCCGTCATACCATTCATTAGTACTTCATTGCCATGACGCTCAAATCCATTATTTAATAGCTCTTTACTTATAAAGTCAATGGGTAATTTATTAAAACTTGTACCATCACCAAATAGACCAAGTTGACATAATATTTTTCCCATCAGCGTTTCTTTTAATTGCCCAATGGTCATGCGAGAAGGGATAGCATGCGGATTAATAATAATATCTGGACGAATGCCTGATGCCGAAAAAGGCATGTCCTCGGGATTAATGACAAGCCCAATAGTCCCCTTTTGCCCATGGCGACTTGAAAATTTATCACCAATTTCTGGACGACGATAGGTGCGCGTTCTTACTTTACAAAATGTATATCCATCGCCATTCCGGTCAACATAATTCTTATCTATATAACATTCCTCATGTGTTCGAAATACCCTACTTTGATCGTTATACTTTATAATTTTTGTATGATCATTCCGGTTACCTTTGATAGGAACAACCTTTCCAATAATAACGTCTTTATTTTCCAAATGAGTATTCTCTGGGATGATGCCTTCATGATTCAACTTATCATAATTAGCGAAATTCATTCCCTTGGTTTTTATGGGATCAGGTTTACACCGAATTTCTTCATCTCCATAGGTTTTTTTATCTTCATCCTTTTCTGTTTTATAAAGAGTGAGGGAAAATCCACCCCGATCAACAAATTCTTTATTAAATATAATTGAATCTTCCTGATTATACCCTGTAAAAGAAGCGATCGCGACAATAACCGTGAAACCCGATGGGATATCGTTGAGTTGTATCATATTCACAATACGGGTATCCACAAGAGGACGTCCGCCATATGTGAGTACATAACTCGTCTTGTCCATACGCCGCGAGAAATTTGTTGCATACAACCCCATAGCCTGTTTACCCATAGCACACTGATATGTATTACGAGGCGATTGATTATGCTCGGGAAAGGGAATGCAAGAGGCAAGAATGCCAAAAATAGTACTGGGATGTATTTCACAATGCGTGTAATATTTATTCTTAGATACATCTTCACGATTCATACAGATAAATGCTTTGTTTTGCTCTTCAGCATCTATATATTCAATGACCGACTCCTCCAATTTATTTGCGCACAACAAATCTCGCCAGGTTAGTTCTTCTTTCTTTAAACTCTCAATTATATCATCTGTTATAAGTAGTTTCCCATTTTTAACACGCAATAGAGGGCGGGTAAGGCGACCCGCATCGTTACAAATACGTATTTCTTTTCGCTCATAATCAAAGATAATACTCGTATAAATATTAATATATCCAGTATATTTCTTTGCTTTTATAAAGGTATATAATTGTTGCGGATGTTTTGCATTACCTATCCACGCACCATTGATGAAAACCTTTACCTTTTCAAAATATTCCTCGTATTTCGCCATCTCTAAACTTATAATTTGGTCCCGAATAATATCATAGAGAGGATCGCGACTTGATTTAATAGTCACATGACTCATATAACTTAGATTTTTTACTACGCCCACAGGCGCCCCTTCTGGACTTTCCGCCGGACAGATAAAACCCCACTGAGAATTATGCAATTTTCGCGGAGGGATTAGTTTGCCACTTTTATCAATGGGTGTATTTACACGACGTAAATGACTTAATGTAGAAATATACGTAAGGCGATTCAATACTTGAGCAACACCAACCTTTGTAGAATGGGGATTTTTAATGCCAAAATCCCCTGTCGCTAAAGCACGTTTTAAACCATTTTCAATAGTCGTGGATTTGATAATTTTATAGACATTGGTAGTATTAATAATGTCACGATATCTTCCCATAGATCGCCAAGACCCATTGTTGATTTCGCGAACCAATTGTTTTTGCATATCTTTGACAACCTTATTGAAATAATTACGAAATAAATTATTCAACAAAGTTCCTGTAAGATCCAATCGCTTATTTTTATAATTATCCCTATCATCAATAGGCTTCCATCCAAAACTACATTGCAGTAATTGATTTACCATATACCCAAGGAAATGCAGTTTTTCTATTTTGGAATTACAATGGGGAAATAGATCATTATCAAGAACGTCAATGGTGAATTGCCTTTTTCTCGCAATCCCTGTTTCCCTATCCATATTTATAGGCGTAAACATCGCTGATGAAATAATTTGTGTTAACGCCTCTTCCTGTGTAACAAATTGCGATGCCTCAATGATAGCTGCTTTTACAGCATATAACATTCTTTTCATTTTAGGTGCTTCAATATCCAATAGAATCAAACGGCATATTTCTTTGTCAGAAACAATCCCCAAAGCCCGAAAAAGT
>Ga0114999_10005748_pt1 | contig 14516 bp, 11 predicted proteins | sample ArcticOcean_MG_C_3_FD_89820 | JGI IMG/M metagenome (GOLD analysis project Ga0114999, IMG submission 89820) | Marine microbial communities from western Arctic Ocean - ArcticOcean_MG_CB8_126 | ecosystem: Environmental > Aquatic > Marine > Oceanic | place: Arctic Ocean: Canada Basin | collected...
ACCTTTTAGGATTGATTCTGGTTGGTTTCAGCATCTCATTATTTGTTGGAATTACTGAAAATCGTGCCACTTCTTTTGCTCTTCGAGTTGTGTCGGGCAAACAGGAAGGACAAATATTTTTACTTGATCAAAATAAATTCACCTTAGGTTATAGTTCACAGAATGATTTCATTCTAAATGGTTATGCAGAAGTGTGTAACTTACATGCACATATTTACAAAAAAGACAATCAAGTCTTTATTGAAAATACTCATGCAGACAGTGAAGTCTTAGTGAATTATCGTCAGATTGATCTACAAGCCATGAAAAAAGGAGATGTCATCAAAATTGGTACAGCGCAATTGCAGTACTATGAAATCTGATGTTCTCTCAAATTATTCGAACTCTCAGTGTTTGCGCGTCTAGCGTTGGCCTGATTGTTATTGGTGTCTTTTATTCAACATTGTTGCTGGCTGCAGAAGAGGTAGTCGCGGCAAATGAGTTGAATGAGACAGACAAGTCTCTTTCGTTTGCGGACTATTTGTTCCCGGAAACGTACTTCCTTAAGATTGGCGACAATCCTCTCCTGACTTTTGCGGAGTCTCTGCTTGTATTTGCAGCGGTTCTTTTAGTTGTCTATGCACTTTGGTCTCTGCAAAAGCCTAAAGTGACCACACTTCAGGGTGCAGGTTTTAAGCTGCTCAATCTAAATGAGAAGACTTCTTTCATTCCGCTTAAAGCTGAAGTTCAAACGCTTGAATTTTTGGCAAAGCTTCAAACAAGTAATAAATATCGTTTGTCAGCAAATTTAAATCGGGTGACCTTAACTCCGCATCAGAACACTTTTTTGCTGGAAGACAAGAACTACAAAAATGCATTACTGATAAATCGAAGACGTTCCCACCGGACAATTCTATGTGATAATGACGTTTTGGATGTTGGTGAAATGATCTTGCTTTACTGCAATAGTGATGGGCCTGCTGGTAAAATTCAACGCAATGAACGGATGGATTATCAACCAACTGTCTCAGGAGTGAAACCTAAAGGACCTGTTCAAAAAGGAACGCCAATTTTAACTCCCGCCGGAAGTCAACAGGACATTCTTTTAGTACGAAATATGAATTCTATAGGATCATCTAATTTCAATGACGTTGTTATAAGCAGTGATGAAGTTGCCCTGATGCACTCAAAAATATATAAGGTAGGTCAATCATGGAAAATTCTAAACCTGCTTAATCATGAAACGACTACTGTGAACGGACGCAGAATTGATCAGCGTTTCCTGCAGGATGGTGATGAAATAGCGGTTGGAGATACATTGTTCAAGTTCAGAATTAGCAAAGTCCAGACGAAGCAGGCTCGCAGGCCCAGAATAGAAACTGCTAAAAAATCTGTCAAAACTTAATCTACCCTCAGGACGTAACGAAAAGACTGGTAGCTACCGGTTACATCTTCAAGGAAACCGACCTCATCAGATATTCTAAGATAAAATGCATGGCTGCCTTCAGGCAGTTGAAATTTGAACACAAATTTCTTCTTCTTATTCAGTCTGTAAGACTTGATACGTTTACGGTTTTGATCAAACAAGGTGAGTTTCGGTCGCAGATTTGTTTTTCCTAGACGGGTCCAACTCAGACTGATCACCTTCTTTGCTTTCTCATTGTCAATTGGAGATTCTATTCTGAACAAGGTGCTGTCTCCCCGATGCCGAATGTGGTCATAAACTGAGTTTGTTAAAGGCAGGCTGTAGGTTTGTTTTAATGTGCGTAATGGTACCTGAAGGTTTGGTTGCGGTAATTCTTCTTCGGTGGAATCTGACTCAGCCAAACCGTTTTCCAGTGGGGTGTTCAGGAATGCTTCCAGAGTTGCTGGAATTTCATTCCATTTCAGCTCAACTACTAAAAATGTGTTCTCCCAATAGACTGAAGTTATACGAAATGGTGCTTCAGAAGGCGCACTGAATTCTCTTAAGATTGTACCCTGATTTCCCAGAAAAAGAGCTTGATAAGTTAGATAATTACTCGAAATTGTATCTAAACTAAGTTTTCCCCAACGTGGATTATTCTGAAATAAAGTTTTAATTAAAAGTTGTTCTTCGATTGGTCCGGGAATCCCTTTAAATTTGAGTTTTAGCTGTTCTCCAAGCCCTTGATTCATTTCCAATGTTTTTCGAATAACGGTAGTCCATTCAAGAAGGAGGTTGTCTAGGATTAGTGGAATAATTTTTTCCACCTGCCACGAAGAATAGGACAGTTTTGCACTGGCTCTGGTTGCGCTTCTTGAAGACTCCGGAATGTCTGCTTTTTGTGACCAAAAAATTAGTTGCGCTCTGAGCTTTCCTTGTTGAGATTGCTCCGGTTGTGGAGAAAGCCGGAGTTTCAGTTCCAGTATAGCCAAAGCTGTCCCTTCGCTGTTTTCGGTAGTTTTATTTGGCAACAATTCTAGCCGTGCAAGCAGTCCTTCTGAAAGGGCTAAATCTCGGTTTTCAATGATAATAACTTTTGTTCGAATACGGTAGGGACTCAGCTTAGTCTGCAACTGTGATAAAAACTTGTCTGAAACTTTTGGCTGACGCAGAGCTTTGTCTGCGTCATAGAGCAGAAATACATCGCGCGATGAGATTTTTTCTTCTTGTGTAGGCAGTCCTAATTTGCGAAAAGCAGAGAGTAAACGTGAACGATAAATCTGCGTTTCTATCTTTAAAGTGAATTCAGTCAGGTCTGAAGTATTTTCTTCACCTATTACCCGAATTGATTCAATGAAAAAATCCGGTTGTTCCAGGAAATGCTTTCGCAAAAGTGGTTTCAGTGAAACCGTGCTGTTAAAATCAAGAAACCGCCCAACTGCCTGCAGGATTACCTGTGCTTTTGCATCTTTCAGTGCTTCGGCTTTTGCTCTTACCAGATTGTCCCGCTGAATAACAACCGTTGACTCAGCCTCTTCAATAAACAGACTCTGCCCCAGCAATGGAGTCGAAAAGAGTCCACAAAGTAGAAATGTAATTAAAAATTTAAGTGTATTTGAAGATGAATAATTGCTCATTATTCTTTCATAAAATCTTTCTTAATGCTTGCAAGCCGTTCGTTTAACATCTCAGCATCTTTACCTTGTAAATTAAAGTAGTATTTAATTTTCGGTTCAGTTCCGGAAGGTCGGGCAGTTATTCTTGAGTTATCTGCCAATTCGAGTGCAATCACATTTGACGGAGGCAATCCTGGGCCTTGCCGAGTCTCATTTCCGCAGATTATTTTGTTTTCCAGATAATCTGTAATTTTAACTACTGCTTGTCCTGCTACACTTTCAGGTGGAGAATTTCGCAAATCACGCATAATCTGCTGAATTTTCTCCATACCCTTTGTGCCCTTAAAGGTTTGTGTCCCGAGAGCGTCCAGATGCAGCCCGTATTCCTGATAAATTTGATTTAGCCTGTCTATTGGGGTCAGCTTATTTTGTTTCAGTGCAGCGGCCATTTCAGCAAAAGCCATTGAGGCCCAGATTCCGTCTTTATCACCAGAATGATTTCCCATTAAAAAACCGTTACTTTCTTCCATACCAAAGACAAACTTTCCGCCCTGTTCTTTTTCAAAACGTAAAGCGGCTTGTCGAATCCATTTAAAACCTGTTAAAACTTCAACCGCATCCAAGCCGTTTTCACGTGCCATTTTTGAAACAAGGGGTGAAGTCACTACAGTAGAGATGATCACACCTTTTTGCGGTAGACGTTTCTGAAGTTTCAAAGCAGAAAGGACGAAGTCGAGAATCAGCACACCAATCTGGTTACCTGATAACCACTGCCAATTATTTTCTGCATCACGCACCATAACACCGAGACGGTCTGCATCCGGATCATTGGCTAGGATAAGCTCATCGTCTTCAGAGGCCTGAGCTATAGCCATTTCAAAGGATTTTTTTTCTTCCGGATTAGGTGATGCAACTGTACTGAAATCTCCATCCGGAAGCATTTGTTCTGCTACAACTTTTACTTTTTCAAAGCCTTGTTGCCTTAGCAGTTCAGGAACCAGCCGACCGCCTGTGCCGTGAAGTGGAGTGAAAACCACGCCGAAATTTTTGTTATTTTGACGCTCACCCAAACTTAATTTTCTGACAGTCTCTAAAAAATACTCGTCTGCCTGATTGTCGATCCATTCTATTTTTCCGTCCTGCAAAGCCGTTTCAAAAGTAACAGTTGGAATTTTATCGATACGTTTTATGTTCCGGACTTCTTCAATAATCTGGCTGTCTTCAGGAGGAACTATCAACCCGCCATTTTCCCAATAAACCTTGTAACCATTGTATTCCGGAGGATTGTGACTAGCCGTGATAATGATTCCGGCGATGGCTTTTCGACGCAAAAGTTCGCAGGAGACAAGCGGAGTTGGGGCAATTTCCCGGAACAAATAAACAGGGATTCCGTGTGCAGCTAACACTTGGCTGCTGACTTGAGCAAATTCAAATGAACGGTGGCGTGAATCGTAACCGATGACCACACCTGTTGCGTCCGACTCTTTCCCTTTTCGTTCAATGATCCGCGCCACACCTTCGGTTGCCATTTGTATGGTGTAGCGGTTAATTCTGTTTGTGCCAACACCCATGATTCCCCTAAGTCCCCCTGTGCCAAATTCCAGCAGACTGCCGAAACATTCTTCACGTTCAGTTTGTTTGTCTTCAGCTAGGAGTTTTTTTGCTGTTGAGCGAGTCTCTTTGTCAAAATAGGGGTTTTCAGCCCAGAGTTTTACTGTTTCTAAAATATCCATATTATTAAAAAGGTAAGATAGGTGCAAATTTTGTTTTATAGACTTTGTTCTAATTCTGATATCAAATTTTTATCATCTGCGCGTATTACAGTTTCTTCACTTGTTACAGGGTGCGGAAAACGTATTTCCAACGCATGCAATAACTGTCTATGGAGTGGAAAATTATGAGAACGCAAATAATCATCACCTTCATTCAACCAATTTATAAAACCATCATTGGGCAGACCATAGAGCTTATCTCCGACAATAGCACAGCCAAGGTGAGCGGCATGAACTCTAATTTGGTGTGTTCTACCAGTGAACGTACGCACTTCAACTAAGGAATAATCACCCATTTTTTTAATTTCCCTGAAAAAGGTTTCGCAGTGTTTCCCCTGCGGATTTACACATTGTTTGATACGAATATCACTCTTAATATCCTGACCAATCGGCAGTGAAATGTAGACCTCAGCTACTTCCTGCTCAGCATTATCCGGTAGATGATTACTGAGGACAGCAGAGTAAATTTTATTGATTCGTTTATTACGAAAATGTGCCGACATCGTCTGGGCAATTTCATGTCTCTTTGCAAAAACAATAACGCCGCTGGTTTCACGGTCAAGTCGATGAAGAGTATAAAGTTTTTTCCAGCCAAATTGTGCTTTGATCAAGCTGACGAGAGTATTTTTAAAGTATTTACCTGAAGGACTGGTAGGTAAGTTTCCTGACTTGCTCAGAGCAATTAACGCGTCATCCTCAAAAATAATTTCAAAGTGCGGGTCTACAACCGGTTCAAGATAATCCGGACGCAAATAAACAATTTTTTGATTGCTGAGTAACTTTAAATTTGCGCGACCTAGTTTACCATCAACCCAGAGTCGTTGAGCTTTGATGTTTTTGCGCCACTCCTGATCGTCTAAATATCGAAATCGCCGCAGCAAAAAATCCAGCAGAGTTTCTACTTTGCCTTCCAAACGCATATAGTGGAAGGTCAACTCAGTATGATCGGAAGTCATCCGGATTGACATTTTATTCTACTCTAAATGGAAAAATTGCTGAATCACTGATCACTGTGTAATAGCTCGTTTCCCTCCCAGGAACTGATCTCAAAAAAACGGCCATTAACTCTCTGGTTAAAGAGATTCATTTCCTGACGAAGATTTGAGTCTTCTGCAGTTGCACTTCCGGATTCATTCTGCAAAATACCCATACGCATACTCAAAACATAATTTCCATTGGGGGCAACATTATTTTGTAAGTTCAGGGTATAAATCCTGCCATCAAATAACGAAACTAACAAGGTGTCCTCTTCAATTTCAGAGCCTTCCAATTGCTGTGGTGCGACATCCTTATTATATAATTTAGCAAAAGAAAGAGATGCAAGTCTATCAAGCATTTTCTTTATTCGCTCTGAATCAGGGGTATTTACGTTTTCAGCAGCAGGCTTCCATTCTGCTTCCGCGTTGTCTCGATTTACAACAAAGGAGAGTCCCTCACCGTTTTGAAGTTTGATACCCGTGATCTGAGCAGACTCTATTGCGAGCAAATCTTTTTTCAACCAATCATTAACTGCGGAGTCAACTGACAAACGTTCCGAAATCAGATATACTTTATCTGAACCAGCGTGACGCACATACTGTCCTTCACCATTACTACGCTCCTTGCCAAGGAGTAAACTCAAAATCAAGGTTCCGTCACCATGTAAAAGAGTTACTGAATCAGCGTGACGTTCCTTACTCCACTCTTCCAGTTTCTCAGGCGGTGACAATAAGCGGAATCGTTCATGATGTTCAGGATCGTTAGTCACAAGGTCACCTAGACGTATTTGTGACAGATTTAGCAGTAAATCCTGAATTGGCTGTGTGTCTGCTTCGTAACTCAATGACTCCTCCTGCCATCCGCCTCCCTGTAACTGTAGCAGGGACAAGTCAGTACCATCTACCCGAATATTGATCTGGTTTAAGGCTTTGGTGTCAAGCTTCTCTAATAATTTCTGGCCGCTAACAGCTGAAATGGGTGATTTTTGGTAATTCGTTTGATCTTTAATATAGTAAAGTCCTGTGCCGATGATGAATAAAACTAAGGTCATTAATAATAGACGTTTAAACATAATTATCTTAAATTTAAGTTTTGAAGACGGATAAATTAAAATTTATTGAACTCGTTATTATCACTCATTTTTATGAAGTATTCAAGGTGCTAGACTTCATTTTTAATCTTTCAGAATCAGTTTTCAGGCAGAAGAGCAACTAAGCTACAATCATAAAAACTTGAGCTTTTACAAGAAGCTCTATAATTTACAAGAGGAGATTTTAGTTGAGTTACCAAAATCGTTCAGAGTTAATGTTGATTCCAGAAACCTTTTTTGAAGTTATCTTTTTTTGAGGAACCATGTCAGATAATCAGTTTGGATGCCGGATAGATTTTGAAAGTGGAGAAGGTAAATCCGCACTTTACAGTTTGGAAAAGCTACAGAAAGATGGAATAGGAGCAGTAGACAGACTACCTTTTTCCATCCGGATCTTGCTTGAGCAGGCGCTGCGTAATATTGATGATTTTCAGGTGCGTCCTGAAGATGTGACTGCACTTGCCAACTGGAATGCAAATAAAAAATCCACAAAAGAAATTCCTTTTAAACCAACCCGTGTGATCTTACAGGATTTTACAGGAGTTCCTGCAGTGGTTGATCTTGCATCTCTGCGTTCCGCAATGGTGGCGATGAACGGTGATCCAAGAGTGATTAATCCGCGGGTTCCGGTTGATCTGGTGATAGACCACTCGATACAGGTTGATTTTTTTGGAAGTCCAGGAGCGCTCACTAAAAACATGGAAATTGAATTCAAGCGCAACCGCGAACGTTACGAATTTCTAAAATGGGGCAAGCAGGCTTTTGATAATTTTAATGTCTATCCTCCAGGTGTAGGAATTGTGCATCAAGTTAATCTGGAAACTGCGGCATGTGTAGTGCAGTCCAGGGATGGTGTCTGTTTTCCTGACACTGTTGTTGGAACGGATTCCCACACAACAATGATTAACGGTCTTGGGGTATTGGGCTGGGGAGTTGGTGGTATTGAAGCAGAATCAGTCATGCTTGGACAACCGATTTATATGTTGATTCCGGAAGTAATAGGATTCCGCCTCAAGGGTAAACTTCAGGAAAGCGCAACCGCGACGGATTTGGTTTTACGGGTTGTTGAAATGCTACGGCAAAAAGGAGTAGTAGAAAAATTTGTCGAATTTTTTGGCTCCGGATTGAATAATTTGACCTTAGCAGACCGTGCCACCTTGGCCAATATGGCTCCAGAATATGGTGCGACGATGGGTTTTGTTCCCGTAGATGATGAGACTTTAAATTATTTACGCGGCACGGGTCGTCCGGAAGCCTTGGTTCAGCGCATTGAAAGATATTCTAAAACACAAGGACTTTTCCGGATAAATGACACACCAGATCCAATATTTACGGACACATTGGAGCTTGATCTTTCAACTGTTGAACCAGCGCTGGCAGGACCTAAACGTCCGCAGGATCGTGTCAATCTTTCGCAAATGCAGCCAACATGGCAAAAAACTTTGCAGGCATCCACCAAAGAACGTGGATTTGAGTTGAGCGTAGAAAAATTGGAAACCTCGATTCCGGTAAAGGGCATTGCTTCCGGAGAACTAAAACACGGTTCGGTGGTGATTGCTGCAATTACTTCCTGCACAAATACAAGTAATCCATCGGTGATGCTGGCTGCAGGTCTGCTTGCTAAAAAAGCAGTTGAAAAAGGTTTGAAACGTCAGCCGTGGGTAAAAACTTCGCTGGGACCAGGTTCACGTGTTGTCACGGATTACCTCCAGGAAACAGGTTTGAGTAAAGCGCTTGACGCATTGGGTTTCCACACAGTAGGTTATGGTTGTACTACCTGCATCGGCAACTCTGGACCTTTGCCTGAAAATATTGTCAGCGCGATCAATGAAGGTGATTTGGTTGTTACATCCGTTTTGTCCGGTAATAGGAATTTTGAGGGCCGGATCAGTTCGGACATAAAGGCAAATTATTTAGCTAGTCCACCTTTGGTTGTAGCTTATGCAATTGCCGGAACGGTTAATCTGGATTTGAACAATGAAGCACTTGGAAACGATAAAGATGGTCAGCCGGTTTTTCTAAAAGATATTTGGCCTACTAAAAAGGAAATTGCACAGGAAGAAAAAAAAATAACCAGCGAAATGTATGAGAAAGAGTACAAAGACGTTGGTGAAAGTTCTCCCTTGTGGAATGCTGTTGAGTCACGTACAGGTGAAGTTTATGAGTGGGACGATAGTTCTACCTATATTCAAAATCCTCCCTTTTTCCAAAACATGGGTCTGGATACAAAATCTTTAGAGGACATCACTGGAGCCAGAGTTCTAGTTAAGCTTGGAGATTCCATCACGACAGATCATATTTCACCCGCAGGCTCTTTTTCTGAGGAAACGCCAGCAGGGTTATTTTTACTGGCAAACGGAACCGATAGAACCGACTTCAATTCATATGGTTCACGACGTGGTAATGACAAAATAATGACTCGTGGGACTTTTGGGAATGTGCGTTTACGAAATGAGTTGGCCCCCGGAACAGAAGGTGGTTTTACAAAACTGATGCCTGACGGTGAAGTGACTACAATTTATGATGCTTCACTAAAATATAAAGAATCAGGAACACCGCTTGTCGTTTTAGCAGGTGCAGAATATGGAACAGGTTCATCTAGAGATTGGGCTGCAAAAGGTACTCTGCTACTTGGTGTTAAGGCAGTTGCGGCGACAAGTTTTGAGCGTATTCACCGCTCCAACCTAGTAGGAATGGGTGTTCTGCCACTGCAGTTCAAAGACGGTGAAACGCATAAATCACTTGGTTTAAGCGGTGCTGAAGAGTACGCAGTTTTGGGTTTAAGTGATAATATAAAACCCGGTCAGGATTTAATTCTACAAGCAGGAGATCGAAAGATCACTGTAACTTGCCGTTTAGATACGCAAGTTGAAATTGAATATTACAGAAATGGTGGCATTTTACATACAGTTCTACGGAATTTCATGCGTGAAAATCAGTAAGAACTGTGGTGAGGCGGCAACTTTAATATTTGTGTCCACATGAAAGATGTTCTTTTACTAAATCAGGACGGCAACCCCTTGACTTTGTGGCCCTTGAGTACAATTACCTGGCAGCAGGCGATAAAGGCGCTCTATCTTGACAAGGTGACTGTTTTACGTTCCTATGATGACTGGATATGTCATTCACAGCACTTAGCCCTACCTGTGCCAAGTGTTGTGATGATGTCCCATTATCATTATCAGAAAGGTACAGTCAATTTTACCCGCCGTAACATTTTCCTGCGTGACCGTTTTCACTGTCAATACTGTCAACGTCATTTCTCTGCTGATCACCTTACTATAGATCATGTCATTCCGAAAAGCAGAGGTGGCGGAATGCGCTGGAAAAATGTTGTCACAGCATGCCAAAAATGTAACCTGAGTAAAGGTGCCAATATAGTTAAACCTTCGCAGCCTCCATTTGAACCTGATTATTGGCAAATGGTAAACATTGCCAAAACTCTACATATCCAAATCCCTGACAAAAGCTGGCAGGAATATTTGCAGTGGCCAAAACATCTGGTGAAAATAAACCAGGCTAAAGCAGCTTAGCCGTTCTTACGCTCAAACTCCTCCATAAATCGAGTGAGTTCTGCTACTCCTTCCAGCGGCATAGCATTGTAAATTGATGCTCTTGCCCCGCCTACTTTCTCGTGTCCTTTGAGGGCAAACAAACCTTCTTTGTCGGACTCCTCTAAAAACTTCTGCAGCAGTTCAGCTTGTGGTAAATGAAAAGTAACATTCATGGTTGAGCGGTGTTCCGGATGTGCCAACGTAAGATAAAAATCAGAACGATCCAGGACGTCATACAACAGCGAAGATTTTTTCTCAGCTAATTTTTCCATTTCCGGAACTCCTCCCTTTTCCTTTACCCACTCCAGCATCAGACGCATCACATAAATCGCAAAAACATTGATCGTGTTTGGAATTGAATGATGTTCGTCAAAAAGGGCATAATCCAGCAATTTAGGAGTTTCAGGAAGTGCATTGCCAAGCAGATCATCTCTGACAATTACAATTGCAGTTCCGGAGGTACCGAGATTTTTCTGAAAGCCCGCATAAACTACCCCAAACTTTGAATAATCCATTTCTCTGGATAAAATATCTGAGGTAGCGTCCGCGGCTAAAGGCACACTGCCCGTGTCTGGAAAGGAATGCCAGCGTGTTCCGTAAAGCGTATTGTTTGTAGTTAGGTGAGCATAACTGCTTTCCTGATCCAGTTTGCTTATGTCATATCCCGGAATTTGCCGATAATCATACTCTTTAGTATCCATCAGAATTTCTGTACTGCCGTAACGTTGAGCCTCTTTTTCCGCTAAAATACCCCATCTTCCGGTGATAAAGTAGGAACCTTTGTGACTTTTCCGGGACATTAAATTTAGTGGAACAGCAGAAAACTGCATTTGCGCACCACCGTGCATGAAAAGCACACGGTAGTTTTTTGGAAGATTAGTCAGTTCACGGAACAGTGATTCTGTCGAATCAAGAATTTCACGAAAGATTGGAAGTCTGTGGCTCACTTCAACAATAGAGGCACCAAGTCCTTGATAGTTCAGAAATTCTTCCTGAATTTTTTGCATTACAGGAGTAGGCAGCATTGCCGGTCCGGCACTGAAATTGTAGACACGATTAGTCATTATTTTTACTCTGTTTGCTTTTTTATATAAAAATTGAAAAAAAAATATTGTAAGTGTTTATGTTTAAATATTTTTGACATAGCCAGCATAACATCTTTAAGATCTCGGACGCAAAACCAACTCTACCACAATCGAGCGAACCTTTTCCCTGCGTATGAAGCGCACGGTGACTTCTTCACCTGATTTGCGTGTTTCAATCTGCTGCGCTAAATCTTCCATTGAGGCCACAGGAGTTTCGTTGACATGCGTAATTATATCACCACCCCATGGAATCTTGTAGCGTCCAACTTTGACTGTTCTCGAGGCACCTCGCAATCCTGCGTTATCCGCGGAAGCACCGTCCACCACGCGTGCTATTAACAGTCCTTCCTGAATGTCAATTCCTAAACGACGTAAATAAACGGTTGGGATGGGTTCAATACCAAGCCAGGGCCGCCGCACATAACCGTATTTCAAGAGATCCGGGAGAATACGTAACGCGGTATTGCTCGGTACCGCAAAACCTATGCCGACACTTCCCGCGGAACCTATGATTGCAGTGTTAATTCCAATCACATTCCCCTCAGAGTCTAGCAAAGGGCCACCTGAATTACCCGGATTGATGGCCGCGTCTGTTTGGATGATTCCTTCAATTTTGCGTCCGTTTTTTGCCGCAATGGTACGTCCCAAAGCACTAATGATTCCGGTTGTTAGGGTCTGCCGCAGACCAAATGGATTTCCCAGTGCCAACACTTTTTGACCAACTACAATGTCATTTGAATGGGAAAAATTGAGGACATCATAACTTTCAGCAGGAGCCTGTATATATACAATGGCTAAATCGTTGTTTGGATCAGCACCAACAAGTTTTCCGGGCCACTGACTATTATCGGAAAGTGTAATAACCAGTTTGCTGGCATTTTCAACAACATGATAATTGGTGAGAATAATTCCAGATTTGTTGATCAGGAATCCTGTCCCGGAACCTGATTCAGCTGGAATGGCACGGTAGTAGAAATCGTAGTTAACTGCAATATTGCTGATGTTAACTACCGCTCTGCTGCTTTTTTGATAAATATTGATATTTTCCTGTTCTTCAACGGAAAAGCGCGAAACTCCATGGACTTGTGAAAAACTGAAGGCAAGAGCTAAAAACAAAAATAAATATCTATAAGAAAACATAAAATACTTTATAATTTACGGATTTTAATAAACCGACCTTCCGCCGTCAACAGGCAGGATGGTACCAGTTACGAAGTCTGACTTTAACAAATATTCAACTGCCTGTACAATATCTTCCGCTAAACCGATTCTTTTAAGAAGACTGCGTTCAACGGATTCTCTTAAGTCCATTTCCACATGATCCGGAGGAGTTAGCACAGTTCCGGGCGCAATTGCGTTGACCTGTATTTCAGGCGCTAAAGCACGTGCTAAACCTATGGTCAAAGAACTGAGCCCTGCTTTTGATGTACAATAAGGTAAAAATCCTGACCAAGGTCGATCGGCGGAAACATCAACCATATTTATTATTTTCCCTTCTCCGCGTTTTTTCATCCCTTCCGCAATTGTTTGTGCTAAAAAGAACGGTGCTTTCAAATTCAGTTCAAAGAGATGATCCCATTCCTCTTCACTTGTTGAGAAAAACGGAGTAGGGAAAAAATCAGCTGCATTATTGATCAAGACTGAAATTGGTCCGGATTCCTCTTCTGCTATCCGGACAAGTTCTTTTATCGAGGAAACATTTTTTAAATCTGCTTGAAGAATAAGGTGTCTGGATTCGCCTCCGGGAAGCAGCTTAACGGTTTGTTTTGCGCCTTTTTCAGAGTGGTGATAATGTATGACAACGCGCATTCCCAATTGACCCAATTTTTGTGCAATTGCCTGTCCGAGTCTAACTCCGGCTCCAGTGACCAGCGCTACTTTATCTTTCAAATCCATAAACGTTTTTTAAATAATTAGCTAATATGCCACGCGAAGCAGAAATATATATCGGTCTGACGATGGGTGACCCCAACGGAATAGGGCCTGAAGTTTTACTACGTACCCTGGAATATATGCATCCCTTTCAGGCATGGCAACCTTTGATTTTTGGGGACACAGAAATCCTGACCGAAATGAACTCTATTTTGGGATTCTCTTTTTCATTTGAACCAATTTCGGGAAAAGGCTGTGTTTTGACAAAAAAGTCACGGTATTCATTATGTCTCCCAATAATCGATTTGACCGTTCAAAAAGATCGAAAATGGGAGCTAGGCACATGTTCCGTCTGGGGTGGAGATTCTTCATTTCAATTTGTTCATAGCGCAATCGACTTTGCGAACCGTAAAATAATTGACGCAATCGTTACAGCACCGTTGGCTAAAGAAGCGCTGCAGTCTGCAGGACACCTTTTTCCAGGTCATACTGAAATGCTTTCACATTTCAGTAATGGAAAGCGATCAGTGATGATGCTGGCTGTTGATGATTTGCGTGCTACTATGGTAACGCTTCATGTCTCATTACGTCAAGCCCTCGAATCACTCACACCTGAACTTATCCTCGAAGTTATGGAAATTACGGATTCCGGACTTAAAAGAATGGGAATTACTAAACCGAAACTGGGCATACCAGGAATCAATCCTCATGCAGGTGAAAACGGTTTATTTGGTGATGAAGAAGATAAAATTATTCGGCCTGCAATGGAACTTGCCCGCAAAAAAGGAATAATCTGCGATGGACCTTTTCCGCCAGACACAATTTTTCTGGAACACCGTAAAGGACGTTTTGACGCAGTAGTGGCACTTTATCATGATCAGGCGCTGATCCCACTAAAATTATACGGATTCGATCGTGCAGTAAACATAACTCTGGGTCTGCCAATCATCCGTACATCACCGGATCACGGAACTGCTTTCGACTTGGCACCGCAAATTAAGGGGAATCCGAGCTCGATGATAGAGGCAACTAAGACTGCTCTTCAGATGGCGCGGATATCAGTTAAACCTGCTGATTCGGACGGAGCATAATTTACTCAAAATAAACTGAATATTATTTTCCCTCACTGTTACAATGATGATATTCTGAGGAACCAAGGCTGATA
>Ga0114999_10005749_pt1 | contig 14508 bp, 15 predicted proteins | sample ArcticOcean_MG_C_3_FD_89820 | JGI IMG/M metagenome (GOLD analysis project Ga0114999, IMG submission 89820) | Marine microbial communities from western Arctic Ocean - ArcticOcean_MG_CB8_126 | ecosystem: Environmental > Aquatic > Marine > Oceanic | place: Arctic Ocean: Canada Basin | collected...
TATTGCTCACTCAAATCATTAACGAGAGAGACGCATTAGGAAATGATGACTATGATTGATATAATGGATTAATAGTCAAATCAATGGGTTTCTTCTTAGACCCATGAGTTTGCTATTACTAAATTTCGGGGGAGAGGATATATTCAACTATTACAACATCCCTCCATTTATCATCAAGTTTACCATGTTTTTCATATATCCCTACCTCTCGAAATTCATGATTTAATAGAAGTTTACGCGACCCTATGTTTTCAGTAAAAACCCTAGAAACAAGTTTCCAACAATCATTATCCTTGAGTTCAGCGATTAATCTCTTAAGTAATGAATCACCTACCCCAATTCTCCTAAATTTTTTACTCACATAGACTGAAAATTGAGACACACCGCTGTAACAATTTCTATCTCTATATGGGAACGAACGTACAAAACCTGCTATTTTTTCGTCTATAGAATATACTAAAAATATCCCTTCATTAACCCATTGAGACACATCTGTATCAGTATTGTGTTCAGTATTCAAGGTAGCTACCCTTTCATCAATTATTTCATTATAAATATGAGATACTTTTTTCCAATCATTTGCATTGGCAAATCGAACACCGCCTTTACTCTTCACTAAACTTCCTATAAGGTCATGATTTTCAACCTACGTAAATGTCAAACACATAAAAACCATAGTTTATCTGTTTTATGACACCCATTGAGTTTTAGCAGATGCTTAGGACGAAAGGTCGTACTGACCCCTGCGCGATACTGCATTTCGTCTTGTTCAGTAAGAGGTCTAGCAATGTCAAATTTTGAATCTTTAGGTTTATCCGATAAATTACTACGTGCGATAAAAAATGAGGGGTATGAGTCCCCTACTCCGGTGCAAGCTCTTGCTATTCCTCTTTTGTTGAAAGGAAGAGACGTGCTTGGTGTGGCACAAACAGGGACTGGTAAAACTGCTGCATTTGCACTACCTATATTGCAAAAATTATTAGATAAAAAATCATCTCAAAAACGTAATATCCGTGCTCTTGTCCTTTCCCCTACGCGAGAATTAGCAGCCCAAATCGATCAACGATTTTCTGTATATAGTCAATATATTGATATGCGACATAAGGTGATTTTTGGAGGAGTAAGTCAAAAACCACAGGTTCAATCACTAAGGAGAGGTATTGATGTATTAGTCGCCACACCTGGAAGACTTCTGGATCTAATACAGCAAGGACATGTTAATCTTAGTCATGTTGAATTTTTTGTATTAGACGAAGCTGATAGAATGCTTGACATGGGATTCATTAGAGATATTAAAAAAGTGTTAAAACTTCTTCCAAGGCAAAGACAAAACTTACTTTTTAGTGCTACAATGCCTGCTTCGATTGCAAATTTGGCAAATTCTTTCCTGAAAAATGCAGAAATGATTGACTTGAGCCCTAAGGAAATAACCGTTGATCGAATTGAACAGGCGATATTATTCGTCCGAAAAGAAGATAAACGTAAATTAATTGTTGATCTCATTAAAGAAAATCAAGTAAAGAGAGGTATAATTTTCACACGTACAAAACATGGAGCTAACAAGTTAGTAAAACAACTCGACAAAGCGCACATTAGTGCTTTAGCAATACATGGTAACAAGAGCCAAGGGGCACGAACAAAAGCCCTTGCTCAATTTAAGAATGGAAGTACTCCCTTGCTAGTCGCTACTGATATTGCTAGTCGTGGTATTGACGTAGAAGATGTTACGCATGTATTCAACTATGATTTACCAAACGAACCTGAAAGTTATGTTCACAGAATTGGAAGGACTGCACGTGCAGGTAAGAGTGGAGTGGCATACGGATTTTGCGATGATAGTGAAAGTGGTTATTTAGTAGGTATTCAAAGACTTATAGGAAAAAGTATTCCAGTTATTGATGATCACCCTTATCACTTCGCAAAAGCGATACCGAAACCCAATCAAAAACCAGGGAAGATAAAGGTGAGTAAAAAAAATCATCACAACTCTAAACCGAATCAAAATAAAAATGAGGATAAATATAGACCAAGGAGAAGAAAAAAGAATAATAAGCGTAGGGAATAAAAGTCAAGACTTCCTATTTATCTTCTTTCTCTTCAAGCCAACCTCTAGACTCAGTATAATCACTGAGGGACTCTAATCGTTGGAATAATTTGTTACCAGTTGATCCTTCGCCCTTTTGTGCACGAGCATTCCAAACGCCGCCAAACAAATATTCCCAAATACCAAAATTTTGATGATGTAACTTTTTGAATAACCAATTACTAGGAACAAGTAGGAAAATAAGTAAGCCAAAGGTGACAACACCAATCATTCCATTATTCCATTCAGTTGCTGCAGATATACCAATCACAAATGCACCGGCACCGCAAAGATAGGAGATGACTGGGGAACTCTTCAAAAGATGATACATGAATGGAGGATTATTACCACGAGAATTCACATATCGAGTAGTAGTTATCCATTGACCAACCGTTCTTCCAGTTTTAAACGGCATAACTATTAGATTAGATATTGGTAAGAGTAGGCTCAATATTAGGACATAGGTCAAATCAGAAGCACCGCCAAGAGTCACTTGAGTGAGAATGTAAAATCCGAATAAAGACCAATTGACAATTAAATCCACTAATTTGCGGAACCAGTCACGAGATTTATTTACTTCCGTAAAACCTTCTGGAATAACTTTTGTGACACGTTGTTTACGTACTTTAGGAGCCTTCGTTGCTTTCTGAGTTTTTGCTGGCTTAGCTTTCTTGATCTTTGTCACTTTTTTTCCTGCTTTAGGAGTTTCCGTAGCTTTAGCTATTGTGGCATCATATGCTGCAACTTCTTTTTCAGCAGATGTCGTTTTCTTCACAGACTCTTTTTCATTTGTTTGGATATTTCCTGCTTTTTCTAATAGTCCCATAAATATCATTCTCCGTATAGTTCACCCATCTTAGTAAAAATAGTAAAACCAGGCGAATTAATAAAATCATTCACCTTATCATCTGGCAAATCACCAAGAACATCATTAATCATATTGAAGAAATCAGCTCTTTCTTCGTCACTCACAGAAGTTGGGTCGGCACCTACCTTTTCAAACAAAGCAAAAGATTCAGATTGGATGAAGTTATTTACAAAATCATCATTCATATTCCCCAGTAGAGTATTTACTACACCGAAAAATTCAGAGAAGGCATCTGATTCCTCCCCTGTGCTTTCGTCTTCAACATTTTCATAATCCTCGCTTGCAGGTGTTATCAACTCCACAGTAGGTTTTATCGCTCTCATTTCTTGTTGTTGTTTCTTCCTTAGAACAATAATTTCTCTATCTAATTCTGAACCGAAACGATTAGAGAATCTATCTAATAGTGTACCAACTTCTCCAGTTGCGATACGATCAATATGACCATACATACTATCTCTGCTACCTACTGAAAGATTGGGGTCTGCAGCTTTTCTTCTTTCCCAATGTGACTTAAAATCAGATGAAGTAGAAGTTTCTTCACCATCTGAAGTAGTTCCATCAAAATTTGTCTCTTCTTCGGCGATATTTTCTTCCAATTCAATTCCTAAAGGTGGGGGTGGTGGAGGCGGAGGAAGAGGTAAAGTAATACCTGGAGGTAATGGAGGTAATGGCATTCCTTGAGGATTATCTTGACTGTTTTCGTCCTCGCCCATAGTACTCACTAGTGCTGTTCCGTACCCAATCCCTCTTCAACATATTGTGATTCAGTGTTCAAAATATGTCTAATTGACAACTGAACCCCAGCCTTTCAAGACTAAAAAAGTAGCCAATGATTCTGTAACTTCGAGTTTGTCTCCAGCATTACCCTCAACTCTTATCCCGGCTAATTCTGCGGTTACGTCATCTTTATTGAGGAGAATATTGAATTTTTTGTCTGAGGAAAATACTATTGCTTCCTCTAATGGTTTGAATGAATCCGAAGTTTCTGGATTTAAACGATTAAGAGGCATTTCGGTAACTCTTAATCCACATTTGCCGTGTAAACTACCTATCCACCTTATTACTCTCTTCACATCTACAGTAACCGCCTCGTCGGTTTCACCTGCTGAACCTAAGACGACCGAACTGTCACCTTTTACCATCTCCCAAAATATAGCAGTATTTTTCTCACCAAAAACTCTTAATTTATTATCCCTAGTTAATCTGCCCATTCGCTCTTCATCTGCTAATTCAGCAATTTCTTTTATTTTATTTAATGAAACTTTTTTCATTGATGATGTAGGTGACTTAGTACTCTTTTCTAAAGCGGATTCTAGTTCCTCGAGATACAACTTATGATCTGGGCCTTTTTCGTCAATCACTTTTAATTTATGAGTAACTGAATTTATACCATGACTAATCCTACTTTTCCACCCTGAATTGGGACCGGATAACGTTGTTTGAACATTGATTCCTTCTCCGCGAATGTAATTTACCAATTGCCTTCGAGCGTTGGAATCAATGTGTAAAAGAGAAGGGTCGCGTACATGTATATGGAATCCTCGGTGACCTGAAAATGAGGTCTGAACATATTGTTCTTTGAAACCAAATTCTGGTTCTAAGAATTCAGACCATAGTGTCCATGCTTGTTCTTGAATTTTGGAAATCATAGTAGGGAAGTCATTATCTGAAACACCTGGTAAATGGTCACCATCTAGATCAAAAATCAAATCAGCACCTAGCCATTCTTTGTCTAGCATTTTTCTTTCGTTGGGTAGTCTGTAATAAGCAGTACTATGGAAACAAGAGTGAGGGGCTCTCTGTTTAAGATAGTCGGAAAGTCCTTTTTTATCAATGAATCCTCGATGCCTATCAGGTGGTTTAGAGCCCCAAGGAATAAACATCCATTCGCGATTTCGTAACCGAGGAGGAACCCACAGATCATCATGATTCAAAGACTTGTAGTAGTCGCTAAAACGTAAAGCGAAACGACTCCAGCCCTCCACCATAGCCCAGTTAGTACGCAGGCAGCAAATTAAGTTGAGGTTTGTTCATTCAAGATTTAAATTAGATACTGGTTTGCCGTCAGATGCTGAATCGGCCCCTGTAGCCTCAACATATGCTTCCCAACATACAAATTTATCATCTAACACAATTGCCTCTGCAAAAGTCATGGCTTTACCTGTGATTGCACATATAGGACCTAACTGCCCAGTTGCTGTAGATAGTTTCGATGCGTTTGGCATGATTTGTCCGCGCATAACGACTCTATTCATCCTTACCATTCAACAAACAGAGATACACACAGTTTTGTATTAGATTTCAACCGCCAAATCATGATGACAGCCCCAACGACCTTTCAAGTCGGCCATTCGCCCGATCCTGATGATGCCTTCATGTTCCATGCAATGACTACGGGGGCCATAGATACGGGGGGCAGAGATTACCAACATGTTCTGTTAGATATTGAAACTTTGAACAAGCATGCAATGAAAGGAAGATATGAAATATCTGCTGTCAGCATACACTCTTTCCCACTTATTGCTGACAATTATCATCTTATGAACTGTGGTGCTTCAATGGGAGAAGGGTACGGCCCTATGGTTATATCTAACAGAGATATGACAGAAGAAGAAGCCAAAACCAAAACAATTGCTATACCAGGACTAGGGACTAGCGCTTACCTATCTTTGCTTCTAGCATGGGGTGATGTGAAGGTTGAAGTTGTACCATTTGACGAGATATTACCAAAGGTTGCTAACGGAGAATATGATGCTGGATTGATTATACATGAAGGGCAACTAACATGGGAGTCAGAAGGCGTTAAATTAGTTCTAGATTTAGGAATTTGGTGGAATGAAAAGACTGGGTTACCTTTACCTTTAGGTGGAAATGTAGTAAGAAAAGATCTCGGGATGGAACTATGTGAATCATTGACTGAAGACGTTAAGAATAGTATAATTCATTCATTAGGAAACCCAGAAAGTGCACTAAAATTCGCTAAGAAATGGGGCAGAGGAATAGATGATGAAACAAACAAAGAGTTTGTTGGAATGTATGTTAATGAACGCACTATAGATTATGGTAACGATGGCAGGGATGCAATTAGATTATTTCTGAAAGAAGGGCAGAGAATAGGAATGATAGATAGTAAATTGGATGTTGACGAAATAAAATTTATAGGATCAGGGGAATGAATTACGACTCTAATAAAGACCTGAATTATTCCTAACTAGGAAGCCAAGTTATATCATTAGTCATACCACAAACTACTTTCAAGAAGTACTCGAGGCCTTCTTTTGATTCTTCATCAAGTTTATTTTGAACCTCAGATGAGAAATATTCGGCGATTCTGGATTCGGAAAAACCCAACTTTGAAGAGGTTCTAGATATTACCGCTCGATTCCATGATTCATCTGCAAGAAAACGATTGTATTGATTAGTCATATCGATTCTGGCTTTATTTAACTTCGAAAAAGGAGAATCTTTACGCGCAGCAAATACTCCAAAAACCATTGGGAAGCCTGTTATTTTGGTCCATTCAGCACCTAAATCAAGTTTAACTAAACTCGGGTAGTCTTTAGCTGCAATTAAAGCCCTGTCACCAATTAATAGTGCACCATCAGAAAAATCTAACATAGCATCAAGATCCGGGCCGGTTTCGTGAAATTTTGGATCCAAATTTTTTAATTTCAGAACCCATTGAAGTAAAGCCCGAGACGTGGAAGAATCCGAAGGTAGAGCAATGTCTCTCATTTGGTCAATGGGTCGCGTACCAAAAAGAATAACCGACCCGACAGTGCCTCTACTCACAATTCCTAAATTTGGCAACAAAAGTAATTTTTCAGAATGTTTCGCATAATCAGCAGCGGGTATCGGGGCGGTCAAACAATCCCTTCTAAGGAGATGTCCAGTAAGCCATGCAGGTGGAGCAGGTAAAATCTTCCAATTATTATCTAAACCATCAAATATTGGATCGCAATTAGCAAAGGCAACACGACCAAGTACAGATTCCCAAGACATTTTATCACGACACAGATTGAGTTACTGGGAGTTGCTGACCACCATGATTTGGTTTTCTTTTATATCGAATGAAATCGGTGTATATCGTATTTCTTTTGATAGGGACACAATCAATGTCTTCAATTAATCGTGCTAATTCATTACTATCTGAATCTAATCTCGCTAAACTACCTGCTTCATGCATAATTTCCTCATGGTTTACTGTCCCATCTATATCATCTGCTCCTGAATTTAAGGCAATGGAAGCAACATGACTACCTATGTTCATACGGTATGCCTTGATATGGGGAATGTTATCTAGCATAATTCTAGATATTGCAATGACTCGAATTATTTCATTCATGGTGGCAAGTTGAGCCTCAGGAAGGCGTGTTTTGTCTGGTAAAAATGGATACGGTACAAAACATTGGAAGCCTTTACTTAAATTCTGTTGGTCTCGAAGTTTCGAGAGGTGTATTGCTCTTTCTCGGATTGTTTCAACAGTACCGAATAACATCGTACAATTTGTTTTTATTCCTAAACCATGTGCTATTCCATGAATCTGGAGATACTCATCAGATGATTCTTTACCGCGACATATTCTATCTCTTACAGTATCAACTAATATTTCTGCACCTCCTCCTGGTAATGAATCAAGTCCTGCTGATTTTAATCTGGAAAGAGTTTCTTTGACTGAAATTCCACTACGACTAGCAATGTGTTTTACTTCAACAGCGGTCAACGATTTAATATGTATATGTGGAAAAGTATTTTTTGTCACTCGGTATAACTCTTCATAATAACTTACAGTCCAATCTGGATGTAAACCGCCTACTGAATGAACCTCATCGATTATTTCACTAAAAGGTTTGATCCGATGAAGATATTCTGCAACACTTAGGGCATAAGCATCAGGATGCCTGGGGCCCTTTCGAAATGCACAGAATCGGCAGGCTAAAACACAAATATTTGTGGTATTGACATGTAAATTATCATTGAAGTATACATTATTACCGAAACGTGATTTTTTTATTAAATCGGCTAAAGCAGAAATACCAGAAATATTGCTAGATTCAAAAAGCTTGACGCCTTCATCAACATTAACATGTTCACCACTAATTATGGAATTAAAGCATTCAAATAAAAGAGGGTCACTTTCGACAGAAATTGGTAATGGGAGGTTTTTGAGGGCTTTTCTCCAGTCCGAGTTACCGGATAGCGGCACATCAATCATACTAACTCCGAACTGTGGGTAATACTTGTCAAATATCAACCAATGTATTGGCAATAGGAGTTATAACACTGCAAACCATCAATAGCCAATTTCAATGACAGGTGTTCAATAGGGGTGCTATTATTAGCCTGAGTGAAATTCAATTAATGGAAATTGCAAGGAAATGTCGAATTGACATTGTTGAAATGGTACACAAGGCAGGTGCGGGACATCCCGGAGGTTCACTATCTGCAATAGACCTGATAGTCGGATTATATGGGACCGAATTTCGTTTCGATCCTAAAAATCCGAACTGGGATGATCGTGACCGATTTGTTATGAGCAAAGGACATGCAAGTCCAGCTGTATATTCAATACTGCATCATTTAGGAGTTATTGCAAAAAGTGACATCGATAGTTTTCGAACCCTAGGCTCAATATGTCAAGGACATGTAGATATGAAATGGACTGATGGAGTGGATTTTTCAGCAGGAAGTTTAGGTATGGGGCTCTCATTCGGTTTAGGCTGCGCAATAGCTGCTAAGATGGATTCTAGTGAGAGAAATATCTGGGTAATGATTGGTGATGGAGAAACTCAAGAAGGGCAGATTTGGGAAGCAACGATGGCTACTGATTACCATAAAGTAGGGAATCTAAACGTTATAATTGACAGAAATAGAATACAAAATGATGATTTTATGGAAGCTCAAATGGAAATTGGCGATATTGGAGCTAAGTTTCGATCATTTGGGTGGAAGGTGATTGAAATTGATGGACATAATATGACCGAAATTGTAGGAGCTATTAAGCAAGCAAATGATGATCAAAGTGAAGCATATGCAATAGTGGCTCATACAATTAAAGGAAAAGGTGTTTCTTTCATGGAAAACAATCCTGCATTCCATGGAAAAGCTCCAAGTGATGAAGAATTAATCATAGCATTGGAGGAATTGTCATGAGTGCCCCCTCATCGGGTGGAGCTTCGAGAGACGGATATGGCTCAGCATTGCTGAAATTAGCATCTGACCCAAGAGTTGTTGTTCTTGAGGCCGATTTAGGGAAATCGACGAAATCATGTTTATTCAGAGCAGAGAATCCAGAAAGAACTGTGTCGATGGGAATTGCGGAACAAAATATGATGCTGGTATCAGCAGGAATGGCATCATCAGGAAAAATACCATTTGCAAGCACATTTGCGATATTTACTGAGAGAGCTTTTGAGCAAATAAGAAATGGAATTGCGAGACCTGGTCTAGTAGTGCATATTTGTGGCAGCCACGGAGGAATACATACAGGTACTGATGGTAGTAGTGCTCAATCAATAGAGGATTTGGCAATATATCGAACAATTCCTAATATGACTGTTCTGCATCCTTGTGATGATTTGTCTGCTGAAGAGTTGACTTTACAATTACTAAATCATGGCAAACCATCTTACACACGTACTGCAAGAAATAAAGTTCCAAGAGTTTATGATGAAAATAGTGTTTCAAGTATTAAGATAGGGAAAGGAAATATGATACGTGAAGGAAAAGATGTGGCAATTATAGCATGTGGAGTTATGGTGAATGAGGCGAAAATAGCCGCCGAAAGATTATCGGAAGATGGTATTAGTGCTTGTATTGTAGATATGCACACAATAAAACCACTAGATGGTAAGTTAATTGAAAAACTAGCTAAAGAATGTGGGTGCATCGTGACAGTAGAAGACCATTCGATTATTGGAGGACTAGGGGGAGGGGTTGCTGAGTATATCTCTAGAAATATCCCTACACCATTAGAAATGGTTGGAGTTAATGATAGGTTTGGAGAGAGTGGGAATACCTCTGAATTGATGTCACATTTGAATATTGATTTTAATGCAATTATTAGTGCTTCGCATGCAGCGATAAAGCGTAAATAATTGACTATAGAAGAGACTTTCTTGGGTTTCATTCATGAAGGAGTGAGTCTCGAAACCTCATTAATGAATGAGGCCGAAAGACTCAGGGACCTACTTGATGGGTCAATGGATCCTTCTGAATTGGAGACTTACAGAGAGTATTACAAGTTGGCCGAAAGAATATATGGAAGAGAAGCGTTGGACGAAATGGGGATTAGTACTCCCAAAGAGGCCGAGAAAACAGTCGAACCAGTAGTGGGGAGTAACGAATTTACGCATGATGTTATATTACCAAGTCCAAAAGCTGAGGTACCAGATGAAAAACTTGGATACGGAGAAGAAAAACAAAAAAGAAGGAAAATTGTATTATTTGTAGGAATTGTGGGATTGATCCTTGTTAGTTCAAATATTGTCTTAGGTATCAATTCTGTAGTTGATTTATGTGAAGATGAGGAGCCAATGGGTGAGGTGGAATTCAGAGGTACACACCAAGTTAATGGCAATACAATAACAATATTTTGGACTGTAGTGAATACTACAATTGATGAATACTACACAATAACATGGGATATCTCTCAGAACGGTTCTCAAGAACTGGTTGAAAGTGGAGAAATAAACTGGAAAGCAAATGGAAACTCATTTTCGCATTCAACCAGTACAAATGTTCAAGTTGAACCATATGCTTATGCATCTTCACTATTAGATCAAAATGGAACAATAATCGCCACATTAAGTGGACATCATCCTAATTCTGAGATAAATACCATGGGAACAATAGAAAGCACAAAACTTTGTGAAGATAACCCTAAATTAAAGTTAAATGAGATTATGAATTATGAGGATATAAATTCTTGGGGCCCAGAAGGGGAAGGGGAAATTATTGATGGAATGCTACTGATGATATTCATATTCATGTCCCTATTAGGACTAACAAAAAAGAGAAAATAATCAATACATACGAGCAAGATGTTGCTTTCTTGTAGTTAGTTTCCCAGTAATTGCGCACGGTATAGGTGCGGAATAAGGTTCAACACAATCTCCAAGTAACACTAATCCTGTTGCTTTCTCTAAAACTTCAGCATCGGCGTCATTTCCATCAAATGCTAATTCATAGATAATTCCATCTTCAATAGGGGAGTTAAGTTGCCAACCTGATTCTGACAAAGTGAGTCCGGAGAATTTCTTAACTAATTCAGACATATTAGCAGAAGAGCGATTTAACAAAGTTTGGGAAATATCATCTAATATAGATTGAATTGCCTGAGGGAGATTATCTAGACTGACTTCGGTTTTCCCCCCGGTTCGGAGAGATATTACACATTTGTTACCCTCTAAATCTCTAGGGCCTAATTCTAATCTTATTGGAGCACCTTTTATTTCCCAATCATAATGTTTACTACCAGGTCTAATATCTCTATCATCAACATAAACTCTGAATCCTGAAGAGCTTAGTTCCTTTGCTAAATCATTTACTCTAGGTATTACTTTCTCATTAACATGAGCTGCAACTGGCATCAAGATTATCTGATACGGAGATACTGAGGGAGGTAATATAAGTCCTGAATCATCACCATGCATACCTACTACTGCACCTAGTAATCTCTCAGACATTCCAAATGTGGTCTGATGACAATTCTGAATGTTGCCTTCTGAGTCTTCATAGTTTAGATCGAATGCTTGAGCCCATTGATCACGATAATGATGGTAAGTTGCAATTTGTAGTGTGCGTCCATTAGGCATGATGGCATCAACAGCTGTGGTGTACCATGCTCCTGGAAAAGTATCCCAAACCGGTCTTTTTGATACTAAAACTGACATGCACAGAGATTTCATTAATCTCTGAACAATTTCAGCATCCTGTTCTATTTGCTTGGTTGCTCCTTCTTCATCCTTGTGTACAGTATGAGCTTCAAAGAAATGAATTTCTCGAACTCGAATAAATGAACGTGTTTGTTTCGTTTCATAACGGAAGGTATTAACAATTTGAAATGTTTTCAGAGGTAAATCCGCATGGCTCCTTACCCAAAGAGAAAACATAGTATACATAGGAGTCTCAGAAGTAGGCCTTAGGAACATAGGTATATCTAATTCATTTTCTCCGCCTTTTGTCACCCAATAAACTTCTTTCTTGAAACCGGAGTCTTCTTCATCTATTCTAAGTTCTGAGGGGTCAACTCCTAACTCTCTAGCCGCTTTAAGTCGAGAAACTAAGTGATTCTCCTTTTCAAGAAGATCTTCGGGCACTAATAGTGGGAAATTATATTCTTGATGCCCTGAATTTTCCATTTCTTTACGAGTTAGCCCATCAATTAGGCGCATTGTCGACCATCCATATGGTTTCCAAACATCCATCCCCTTAATCGGATATCGCTTATCAACTAAATCAGAAATCTCTACAATTGCAGGGTACCAAGCATTAAAATCGGACTTAGGAGGAATACCTCTCTTAGCCTTACCATGCTTTCCCATGATTAAGCGCCACCTTAGATTATCCTTCAATGTGCCGCAGATACAATCTATCGAGAAATGAATTTTTCCAGTTCTTCACACAAATCAATCTCACTATCTAATACCTGAAAACTTCCGTCCGGATTGACTATTCTAGCCCGAGGGAAATCTGAATCACCGATTTGCCCTAACAGATTAGCTACTACAATATCAACCCCATATTTCGAAATTTGGTCAAGAGATTTCTTGATTAATTGGTCTTCAGATACATCGGTTTCTAATTTGAAGCCGATTCTAATACATTCACCTACATGATCTGAAAGTTCGGAAATATGTTTCAAAGTTGGTTTAAGTTCAATTTCCCAACTTTTTTGACCGCTAGGGCGTTTATCGACTTCTGCCGTCATGGAATAATCTAAGACTGCTGCTGCATGTATCCAAACGTCAGGATTATATTCACTTTTCGCTATATTAATTGACTCAGATAACATTTTTTCGGGAGAACCGGCGCGTATGACATTAGGAAGTTGAAACGAAGGAGATGCAGAAGTTTTTCCAGCGATACAATATATTTCATGACCTTTCATAAATAAATGTTCAGCAATTGCCCAACCTGTTTTCCCGGAAGATGCATTTTGAATGGCCCTGACCGAGTCAATAGGGGCTCTGGTAGCTCCCAAAGTAATTGCTACTTTTTTTCTATTAGGTAAACAAGAATTTGATATATGCGCCACTTTAGCCACTATTTCAGTCGGAGAAGGTTGTTTTCTTCGACCTTCTTTTTCTGAATCAATAATACAATAATTTCCTTCTTCATTGATCCTATCCAATAGTTCACCAGTAACGGGATCATCGAATAAATCTTGATGCATAGATGGAACAAAGATAATCGGAGTACGATTACCTCTAGCAGCAGAGAGTGCCATCATTATTGGAGAATCCATTATCCCATGGATATGTTTTGAGATTGTATTTCTTGTTGCAGGTGCCACAAGAACTGTGTCATAGCGTTCTAACTGTTGCATTTCAGGATCCCAATCAGTAAGGACCTTTTCACCAGATGCCCAAGATAAAGCCAAAGGTGAAATTATTTTTTCCGCTTCCCTAGACATCATAATTGTCAATTGAGACTGATGCCTGCGTAGTTCCCTACAAAGTCGAACTGATTCAACAGCAGCAATACCACCTGAAACTACAAAAAGTACCTTTTTACCTTTCAAACTAGAGCCGCGAATCACTACTCCTCTGTCTTCTACCACATACCTCGCAGAGGGGGAGCATTCATGAGTTCGTCGCAACAGTGTGGCAGATATAGGAGGGCTTTGAATGTCGAATAGGGTGATGAGAAATCTGCATAAACATCTGTACAGATTTATGGTTATTGACCTTTTATTAGGAATTTACATAACTTCAATAATTTTAACTTCTGTACCTTATTATTTTTCTCTAATTCTTATATTGCCTATATTTGCAGTAATTTCGTTCAAAAATAGAAGGAGAAATGGCGATACTGCAGGAATATTGGTACTATTTATTTTATCATTAATATTCCTGTTAGTTGGTTTACAAAATTTGACAGGAGATGGCACTACAGATATGATTCAAGGATTATTGCTACTGATGCTGGCAGTTTCTACGTTCCGGAGAATCAGAACAATACGTGACCCAATATACAAAAATTGGTATAGAGACATTAAAGAAACGAATAGTCAATTGATAAAACAATTAGATGAAGAGGAAGTTTTAGCAACTTGTCCATCGTGTTCAACATTATTAGCAGTAGTGCCTAGTAAGCTATCAGAAGATGATAAATGCCCACATTGTGACGGAAAATTAGTCAATTAAATCTCTTCTATTTACTCGAGAAAATATAGCACCAAGACATAATCTTGCCTAAATGACTATATCAGATTTTTTCTAATGCTATAGCGATACCCATGCCGCCACCAATACACATAGTTGCTATAGAACGGTTTGAATTCGTTGATTGAAGTAAACTTGCGGCCTTACCTGTAATCCGTGCACCTGAAGCA
>Ga0114999_10005751_pt1 | contig 14507 bp, 13 predicted proteins | sample ArcticOcean_MG_C_3_FD_89820 | JGI IMG/M metagenome (GOLD analysis project Ga0114999, IMG submission 89820) | Marine microbial communities from western Arctic Ocean - ArcticOcean_MG_CB8_126 | ecosystem: Environmental > Aquatic > Marine > Oceanic | place: Arctic Ocean: Canada Basin | collected...
GTATGCTAGTACAGAACCACTATCAATTCCAAGTTCCTTGCCCTTTTCTTCAACACGAACATTTGCAAGCAATCCTTTGTGAAGTTGCCAAGATGCGATAAGAGTCCAACCTAGTGTAGCCACTAATAGGACAAAAGTTGCTATTGAGCGCTGTTGCGCCTCAAATAGTGCTAATCCGTGCAGAGCGATTGTCATGCTCCCAAGTAGGATTGTGAACTCAACTTTTCCTCCAGCCCACCAGCCACCAGAATTGGATGCTTGTTTCTCAAATAGGTATAGTTCAAGGTCAACGATATTAAATTCAGAGGGTGTTGGTGGCTGAGCCAAACCAAAAGGTGTCCCAAGATATCTTCTCCATGGGATGAGCAATAGAAGTATTGCTAAGATTAACCAAACTAAGGCGAGAAGAGCAAGGTAACGAGCAAAGCGGCCAAAGTCGGAATCAGCAATCATTCCCTCTTCCACAAAGAAAAATGCCGCCGTGTCAATGGTTAAAGTAACCACAATTGCGAACCACCATGTCCAGATAACCATCTCTCTTCTTGCTTTCAAATCATGACTTTGGTAATTTTTCATCGCTACTTCGATTTCTTTGTGTCGCTGTTTTCCAAGTTCAATAGCATCGCCTGAACCTTTTACACCCGAGCGAGCTAATTTCCATGATAGTGGGCAATAAGCATGACGTTCTAAGTCGCTTGCTGAAACTGGTAGTGCGACTCCTTCTGAGTCTCGCCAAATCCCATCATCACTCGGTGTTGCTTCGAATAATTTAGATTTCCGACCTGTGTTTGAGTCGTCTGAAGAGACGGCACTGGCTGATGAAGAGTCACCCATTACGACAAACTAAGTGGGCTCAGTCAAGAGCATTGTGCCTGCATGTCACAGATAGCGTACGCTATTGTTCGCTTGATAGTATGAATCTAGATTCAAATCTAGAAGGAAGATTCCCAACTCTCAACTTTTTGGTGATGTGCCCAAGTAGCATCATCAGTTTCCCCACGAGCTTTGAGCACTTCACGAGATAGTAGCCAGTAAACTAGTGCAAGGCTGCGGCGACCCTTGTTATTAGCAGGGATGCAGAAGTCAACATTTCGAAGGTGGTTGTTGGTATCACAGATGCCAATTACAGGTAAACCAGTCTTGACAGCCTCTGAAAGTGCCTGTGCATCTGCTTGAGGGTCGGTCACGAAGATAACTCGTGGCTCAATGTAAGTGCGCAGATTTGGATTGGTAAGGGTTCCAGGGATAAATCGGCCAACTATTTGGCGAGCACCGATTGCTTGAGCAAACATGCGGGCAGGGCGTTGTCCATACTGACGAGCACTTACCACGAGTATGTCTCGACCGTCGTAATTGTTGATGAAATTAGCAGCAAATCCAATTCTTTCGTCAGTCTTAGTAACATCAATAAGGTGAATTGTTGCACCATCGGTTTCAGTCTTGGAGATGAAGTCCTGCATGTCCTTACTCTTAGTCTGAGTACCTATGTGCACAGCGTTCGCTTCATAGTCCTCGTACGCCAGCAGGGGAGCACTCTGTTCAGGCATTCGGCTCGGCGACCGGACAACCATTCATAACCGCTTCTATCATCCTTTTTTTGTAAATGAGCGGGTAAGTTCAGTAGCATAACACTCCCTCCCCCCGATTAATGGTCGTGGAGGTTGAACAAGTTCCGTTGTTTCTCGCCCCTATGTCTGGCGTCACAGGACTGGCATATCGCCTGTTAACAAGAGAATGTGGTGCTGATTTTACTATTACCGAATTCACCGCTGCTGCTGCTTTGACGCGCCAAGATGCCAAAAGTTGGTTGAAACTTGAAAGCGATAAACGAGAAAAACCATTCATTCCGCAAATATTTGGCGGTAATATCGATGAGATGGTAAAAAGTTGTGAACTTCTTCAAGAGAAGGCCGACATTATCGATTTGAATTTTGGTTGTCCAGCACCGATAGTGACTAGACATTGTGCCGGCGCCGCATTAATGGGCAAACCCGATGAATTAGTTGGCATGGTCGAGAGATGTGTTGAGGCTTCACGAGTTCCCGTCACGGTGAAGATGAGGCTTGGAACTGGTAATGGATTGACTAACGCATTAGAACTCGCCAAACGTTGCGAGGATGTCGGGGCCGAGCGAATATGTGTACATGGTAGGACACTACGTCAGCGATATTCTGGGGAAGCTGATTGGCAGGCTATTGCTGAGATTGTTCAGTCAGTAGATATTCCTGTAATTGCAAATGGAGATGTTGTTGATGCTAAATCAGCATCCGATTGTTTAGCGATTACTGGGGCGGCCGGATTGATGATTGGCAGGGCTGCAATTGGCCGCCCAACAATTTTTCACCAAATCAAGAGTGATCTTGGTTGGGATAATACTGAGCCGCTATGGGCTGATACAGAATCCAGCGACGAAATACATGGGACGCTGTCAGCGCGATTGTGGGCTTGGAAGAGATATGTTGAACTTGACAGGGAAGTCAGTATTGGATATAGCAGTAAAAACCGCCTACGTCATGCATTTGCTTTCACCAAAGGATTGCCTGGTGGCAAGGCATTTCGTATTCACTTACATACCAATAGGGAAGCGGAACAGGTGTCAGAATCTGTTGAAAAATTTCTCTCAAATTTAGTTAGAGATATTCAAATAAATCAGTGATGATTTACAAGTCATCAATAGTTGAAGCAACTCGCTTTAATCGACTGAATATGCTCTCAACCCTTTGTGATACTTGGCGGGCTACATCTTCCCCTGAACTGCCAGATAGTCTGTATCCGTAAGGAAGGCGTCCCCCTAGGAGATTTATGGCCAAGCGTTGTTGCTCAATGCTTATAGAAGAGAAAAGTTCAGCACATCGTTCAGAATCAAATTTGTTTTCTCGCAGAGATTTTGTAACCTGTTTAATCACTTTCTTGTCTAATCTATTTAACCCACCTTTGGTGAGTAACCATTGTTCCCCTCGTCGAGTATATTGAGTCGAGAGCCCATCCCAGAGAATTACTGAAATTCGGTCATGGCGAAGTATTCGTTCTGCTAGACCAGCAGCCCTGAAGCGATCAAAAGTTCTAGCCAGTCTTGGGCGGGTAGCCCCCCATTCAGCGACCGCTTCGTCCAATGAAATCGGGTGATTTGCTGATAGCATTTTTTCAAAAATAAGGCGGGTGAGATCTTGGCCACTTATTTGCTTAGGTCGTTCTCCACGCAGACCAAAATCATTCAGGAATGAATCTATTGCATCCTCTTTTCCTTGTAGAGGGCGAGGTTCGCAGATTCGCAGTTTGAGGTCTGGTACATCTGTGTCAGTGTCACCTTCCTGAGTCACGGAGCCTGTTTGCCATTCTTTGAGTGGAGCAAGGCGTAAAGCGAGTATTCCTCGGACTTCCAAATGTAGGAGGTCGATGGCTGATGAAAGAGAACCGCAACGTAGATGGTGCATCTGCCATCCATTCTCACCAATTTCGGAGGCGACTATTCTGACAGATTGGAGTCCTTTCAGATGATGGTGAAGAGCGGTCATACTGATTCCTAGTTGGACTGCTAATGTCTTTGCATCAACCCCTTTCATTGGTTCTTTTACCAAATGGTCTCGCATTAACCTGTGAAGTGGCCGTTGAGTTGCACCTGTAGAATTAGTATCATTGCGTCGGCGCACCAATCCAAGTGTGTCAAGGAGCCAAGCTAGAAGCATATCAGCATCTTTCTTACCTGTAGGGGCAGGGTGTTGCTCAAGACGAAGTCTCAACATCTAGTAACTGGCGAAGTGGGTCGGTTCTAAGTGCTATTGATGCTATTTGCTGATTCAGCACTACTTAACTTGGAGTGCTTCCCATCAAAGAGATTTTTCAAAGCCAATTCAGTTACGAATTAGTGATTCATGCAGCAATAGGTCGTTCATCAATCCATTCGTAATCAAGAGTGCCAGTGCGTAGCCCATGTAGGTGTTCAGCCAAATCTAGGTCGTGGCATGATAGAATACCTCGGCGGCGGAGCACGAGTATTGCGCTGTTTACGGATGCACGACTGCGACTGATGTCGCGAGCCAGTGAGGCTTGGGATTTTGGCAAGGGGTCTTGAACTAGGCGTGTGACTACTTCTCGCTGAACTTGTGATAGCCCAACAGGTAGCATCTCTGCTGCTTTCTCATCCTCAATATTCATGTCTCGAAGAATCTCGATCTGACTTGGTGCTCCCGCGTAGTAGCAAGTTCTACCATTAACTGGCATTGTGGTGACAGTTTTTTGTGTTTGCAACACATCAAGATGGTGGCGCAAAGTTCCATTTGCAACATCGAGATTACGTTGTAATTGGCGGTAGCAAATACCTGGGTTTGAGCCGAGGGTGTCAAGGATTTTACTTCGCAGGGGGTGTTCCCAACTGCGATTGTGAGATGAACTAATAGTACCGGAAATTGACCAATTCCAAGGTAATATCCCTGCAGCTAACGTACCAAACCCAGTCAATCCAGCAACTGCTACACCAAACAAAGCATGACGACCACCTAACTGCTTCAGTAATGCCATAGGATTACTTCTGTTGCCGGTCCCTATTGTATGTGTTGGTGTGGTGACTATCATTTTTCGCTCAATTTCACTCTTTCTTGACGCTTTCATTGTTGAGTTTCATATATGCAACTAATGGACTAAGAAGGCGTCCTGAACGACGACCATGGCCTGTAAGTTTGTAGGTGACTTTCACAGGAGGACCATCAATCACGATACGATCAACAAATCCAGATAATCTCAGGGTAGTCAACTTATCAGATAGGGTTCTGCTAGAAATCCCTACTAGTAATCGGCGCAGTTCATTGAAGCGACGCTCACCTGCAATGTATAGTGTGGCTAGAATCTCAATAGTCCAACGTGATGCAAAGACATCTAACGCTTCTACCGCAGCATCTACTTCCCACGAAATGTCGTAAACATCATCATCAGAATTATTGCGGAAAAGTTGGCGAACTTTTGCACCGAGTTCTTCAGTCGAAATAATTGCGTTCTCAATCTCATCATATTCATCTTTATTGAGAATCATTGGTGGTTCTGGCATGTCTTCAACCCCGGTGTTGTTAATGTTACGTGGTGTAGTCATTGCACTTAGGTTTACCCTATATCACTTCATGGTTAATATAAATCGGGATACACCTATTAATTGCCCAAGAGGCAAAAACGGAGGATAGGTGTATGGATATTTGGTTTGATGAATGGTTGGATAGTGAAAGTGCAAGGTTGAAAGGAAATGAAGCGCGTGAAGCGCGTAGTCAACGTACAATTGCAAACTGGAGAGGAATACGCTTCTTGAATGGATGGAAGTGATATGAAATACCTTACACAATTGTATGATTTATTGCTAGTAGGAATAGCTGCTATGGCTCCTCCTTATTGGAATCGATGATTGAGTACTCAATTCTCACCGCGATTTAGTTTACGCAGTAATGCATCCGCAGCGTCAAGTTTTGACTTTACTCTATCAGTATCTGGTTGTCCAGTTACTTCAACGGAAGTTACAGATTCAATTGTTGGAGGGGCTCTTCCCATCTCTGTGAGGATTTCCCGCATTGAATCAACAACGTCGGATACCTTTTCGGCATCTAGGGATATTGAAGTTGGTAGAGACGGGATGTCGGCAGCGTCAACGTACCCCATTTCAGCGGCTAAAATACCTGCAGCGGCTAGTAATCTTGGTCGAACTTCAGGCTGATTTGGATCCCATCCCCTACGTTCAAGGAATCGAACAAGAAGTGCATGTTCAGTTGGCCCAAATTCACCTTCAGAACGTCGTACAATGGTTTCAACAACTCGTTCAAACGCTTCCATCTGGGTCTCAATCTTTCCAAGTTGAGCCATTGCCTCATCACTAAGTTCGTGGCTTCGGCGATAGAGAGTTTCCATTGCCCGATGTCGTCTTGCAGTAACTGGATCAAGTTCTGTCTCACTAGCACGTAGTGATACTTGCAGGTCAAACAAGCCATGTACTCGGCCACTAATCGCAGCCAATTCTAAATCAAGACCTGCATCTAGTGCAGCATTTTCAAAATCAAATCTAGCAGCCGCAATTTCACCACCTCGATTTTCAAGAATCTCATCTAATCTGTCAAGTAAGTTGGAGCGGGCATCCTCTAATTGGCGCAATGCTTGCTTTTCACGCCAAGAACCAGGTAATGCGGAGCGGGCAGAATCTTCTTGCTGCTTTAGTTGAATCATCTGTTGTAATTCATCTAATATTTGTCCTCGGACAGCCTCGTGCTCAATTCCAAACCCTAAGCGGCCTAAATCTTCAATGAATGCGGAAACATCATCCTCATCTTGTTCTCGCCCGATTAACAAGAATTCCCTTAGATGGCTAGTGAGTTCTGCTTTACGCGATTCAAGGCGTACTAATGCTTCACCTGCCCCTTCATCTAATGTGACTGGTGTTGTTGTTTGTGTTGGGGTGTCTAATATTTCCTCAACTTTTTCTATTTGGTCAGGTTCTGGGATAATTGGTATTACTGCTTCAAAGTCCACTGCTGGCGGTTCTGCTACTGGTTCTGGTGCTACTGGTGCGGGGTCACCTGTAGGTACACCTACATTTATGTCAAGGGTCTTCTGACCAGTCCGCAAACTTTTCTTCACTTTGCCCCAAGAGTTCTCTTCTGATGATAGCACTCCGGCAACTCTTCCCATCAGGACATTCTTGTTGCCAGAACGTGGTAAATCAAATGTAATGCAAAGTGCATGTAAATCTTCGCGAGTCATATCGCCAATGGTTGAAACATTGAGTTTTTTCGGGTCTCCATTTAGGTGAAGCCATAGTCTGCGCATCTTTGCTTTTTTCGAGCCAGATTTCTTTACTCCAAAGAGTCCAAGAACTTCTGTCAAATCATTATTTTGCATCTTGTGAATGCCTGAATCTGTGAAGTCAAATTGGTTCAAAACTAGTGTTGCAATCAATTTTGCCCGCAGTTGTTCAACATTGCCGGTTTTTGGGAGGTTATTTTCAACAGCAAGGTCTCTTAACTCTGCGAGTTTCGCCTGAAAAAGCGAATTCAGTAACTCTGTGTTGATGGCCAAACCCCATTCACCTATGATGTAGTCTTCACGTTCCAATCATCTATGTTGCGCTTGATGAGTACGCGAAAGTGGCAGTTGTGGTGGCTTATGAGATAAACCGAGATGGTTTTCAAATGTGATTTACCATTTAATCACTCATGTACCTTGGATTACAGTTTTAGAGGTCAAGGAATTTACCATCAAGAGTTCCGAGTTTTACAAATTTTTCCCATTCATCAGAGAGGAAATTTGTTACGACCACAGTATCTTGCAAATCTGCTATTCTTTGCATACTGATGGTAGAGTTTCCTCGGTGGCTTACAAGTTCAATTTGAATATCGACCTTCACTTCATCAGTAGTAATTTCTCCCTCAGGGTTGATAAGAGCATTTCGAGTTAATAGGTCTCGCTTTCGTTCTGCTTCACGAATCAGGGTACCAGGTTGCCGGTGCCTTACTAGAATACCGATTTTACTCTTGACATCTGAATCCATATTTTTTAGAAGTGCTTCATTTACTTGCCATGAAGTCTCTGCTTCTAGGTCAAGTATAGGTGATATTTTATTACGAGGAAATCCAGTTCTTCCGATGACAATGATAGTGCCTGCGTGAGGTGGGGGGAGGAATCGGAAAAGTTCGTCTTCGGCAACATCTTGGGTGAGTGCGTGGCGACGGGTTTTGAAACCAGCTAAGCGATGGATGTGGCGTGGGATTGCATAACCATCAATTTCTTGTGATTGGCGTAATTCTTCAGCCCAATTGACAAATGAATAGATGTCTTCGTAATCTAGTGATTCAGGTTTTTCAGTTTCAGTAATCCCAAGGTGTGCTTTTGGGGATCGCACTCTTGCATCAGGGCGGAATCTACGAAGTTGCCGCCGTACCAGTTGGTTTTGACTCAAGATGATTGCACTTTTAGGTAGGTGATTTGGACGATCCTCACTTACTAGGACATAATTCCAGTCACGTAGAGGTAGTGCACCCACTACCATCAATCCTTGTTCCAATTCGACCAATTCAGAGATATCTATTGCCGCAGCGAGTAAGAGGTCAGTCTCGCCATTTTGTAATTTCTCAAATCCCTCCGTAAGGGAGTTAGTTGATACTTCTGTGAATTCGATTTCAGTATCCTCAAATCCAGTAAAAGTTCCGAGGAGGTCAGCTGAATCAGTAGGGGCGCGAGCGATCAACAGTGGCTCATCTTCGCTCATTATTGCACTTCCTGTATCGGTTCCCCACAGCCACCCGTTGATATATCCGACCCTTGTGCAACAGATGAGTCGGATGCAATCAGCAGAGAATCACATTGCATTTATCGAGAATATTCGAGATAAGTTTGAATCTGCTCTTCTTGCCCATGTTGAGGCGGCTAGTAAAGGTGAAAATGCCGAAACAATGGCTCTTGCAAGCGAAGTTCTGATGGCTGGTGGGAAACGCTGGCGACCAATTTTGCTCTTGCTTTCCTATCAATTGGCTGGGGGGGAGGATGAAAGTGAAGTAATGCCATTAGCCCTTGCATTTGAGATGATTCATACTGCCACTCTTGTACATGATGATATCAATGACGGGGCAAAGTTTCGGCGCAATGTACCAACATTACATGAGCGATATGATTCTGCTAGAGCGCTAATAGCTGGAGACTACCTTTTCGTTGAAGGTTTTGGACTTGGAGGCAGATATGACGAACAGATAGTTCTGCTAATAGCAAGTTACTGTGCACAAATAGCCTCTGCGGAATTGATGCAACTTCGCCATGTAGGTAATTTAGCAACAACTCCTGAAGATTACTATGAGATTATCTCTGGGAAAACTGCAGGCCCATTTGCTGCCGGATGTACAGCAGCCGCTTTAGTTGCTGGTGCTAGTTCAGCGTTAGCAGATATCCTCGGTCAATTCGGACTAGAATTGGGGCTGGCCTTCCAAATCGTTGATGATTTGCTTGACCTTGAAGGTGATGAACGTATGGGGAAACCACGTGGTACTGATGTGATTGAAGGGAAAATGACACTGCCATTAATCCATTCATTGACCCTTTCACACGGCGATGATCGCCGAAGGTTAGCCGACGTCATCGCCGGCTTTCATGATGGTTTGTGGGATGAACTAACTGAACTGCTTAATCGTGCAGGGAGTTTTGGTTATGCACAGACTCTTACGAATAACCATCTTGAACGGGCTATTGAAGCTCTACTCCAATTTCCAAAATGTGAAGCAAGGGATGCCCTAGAGTGGCTCACGAGACAGGTGTTGGACCGACATGAGTAAAGGGTCGGAACCAGAACATCGAGAAGTGCTAGTGGTGGGGGCAGGGCCAGGTGGCTCAACAGCAGCAAATCGTTTAGCAGAAGCAGGCATGGATGTCGTTGTCATAGAGCGGAGACAGACTGTAGGAAACCCTGCTCAATGTGGGGAATGTATCCCGGCATGGGGTGAGATGAGCGATGCATTTCCAGCAATCAAAAAAGACCCTTGGCTTGAGGGATATTGGGATTTTCCCGACCATGTATTGGGGCAGTACCTTGAGTGGATGAGGATTTACACACCATCAATGAAGGAATATGGATTCGAGCTTGATTGTTATGGGGCACACCGCCTTCAATTCGATGGGCACCTCGCTGACAGAGCGGTTTCTATGGGTGCAGAAATCAGGACTGGTACAGAGTTGAGAAAGGTGCAAAACCAGAGAAAGTTGAATCGAGAAGTGTATCGTACAAACAACGGTTCATTTACCGCTGATTATGTGATAGATGCTTCAGGCGCTTTGGCTCATGTTGGGCGGTTACGAGGTAGTAAAGATAGGCCCGGTGGGAAGTTGCCAACTATCTATGGTCAAGTGTCAGGTCACGATTCAGATTCATTTGATATTTTCATGGGTAGTGTAGCACCCGGTGGATATGCGTGGATAATCCCTAAAGGAGACATTGCAAATGTTGGGATTGGTGTGCGACATAATCACCTTGATGTACCACTGAAACAGCGATTGGACAAATTCTGTGATGGCCTTGGGTTGACAATCCACTCTTATGGAGGTGGCTGGCTTCCACTCGGTGGGATGGTAAAATCAGCTGTGAATGATAATGTCTTGTCAGTCGGTGATGCGGCTAGTTTGGTTATGCCATCAAATGGTGGTGGTATTGGGCAAGCAATAATTTCTGGAAAATATGCTGCAGAAGCAATTATTGCCAACAAAATGGGTGACACCTCATTATCTGATTATGATAATATTTTGAAGAAGACGATGGCAAAGCAGTTGCGAATTTCCCGGCGCTCAAAAAATCTATTCTGGACCTTATGCCGCAACGATTTTTCTACCGAAGTTGCAATGAGGTTGCTAGGGACAAATGGGTTGCGTCGTGCTGTTGATTGCCGGCGCCCGTTGATTATTATCTGATGTAGTAAGATATGCCTGGTAGCCACCGAATTACTCTGGTTTTTCAGCGATGAAACGCACTGCCATTCCAGGGAACAATAGTCTTCCTTTCACCGGCGCAAAACCAACTTCCCGCATCATTCGTTTGTATTGACGTGTTGTGCCAAAGTGGACGTAGGTCTTAGTCAGCCATTTCCACGGGTGCTCATCTTGTTTACAGACTAGACGCGCGTAGGTTCCAACCCACAGTTTCATCCACAACCAACCAAGCCATCCGTGTAGGAAATTTGCTTTTCCAGCATCACAGATTACCAGTTTACCACCTGGTTTCAAGACCCTTAGAATTTCCTCTAATCCTTTCCGCTTGTCTTGAAAATCCCTGAATGAAAAGATACAACAGACGACATCAAATGAGTTGTCGGGAAGTGGTATTTCTTCTGCTGTGCCAGCCACAAATGTTGCCGCAGTTTCTTTGCGCTCGGCACGGGCGGCATTGACACGAGTACGTGCTACATCTAACATCGCTGGAATCGGGTCTAAACAGGTGACTTCGCAAGCGTCAATTCGTTCGGCGAAAGTTCCCGGCCCGCAACCAACTTCTAAGACGGCGCTTCCGACCGGAATTTGTGCCCTCACGCCTTTGCGCCAGCGTTGATCTTGGCCGAGTGTAGCAAAGCGATTGGTACGGTCATAAACAGGGATAGTTGCTTCTAAATTGGCTTGCAATTCAGACCAGTCTGAGTCACCAATATGTTCGCTGTCCATGACTTTCCTCATACCTTGGGTCAGGGGTGTTGTGTTTCAACGCGTCGGATGGCGGGTACTTGGCTAAACCGCTTGTTAAGAAGAGTGAATATGCGCCGATTTCTGTACTCGAATTACTCGTTGATTTGGCAATTAATATCCCGGGTAGTTCAGGAACCCGCTGGAATCTGTATTGGGATGGGCCGGTTACACTCATAAACCGTTCATCTATCGCCCATTCACCCAAGGGGTGGTTATATGTCTCGTGAGGAAGTTCTTCGTTCAATAAAGGATGCTGAGAAAAAGGCTAATCAAAAACTTGTCAAGGCTCAAAATGATGCTAGTGGCATTGTTAGTAAGTCTCGTACTGATGCAGCTGATGTAATTGCAAATGGAAAGAAGGATGCAGAGGTTGCCGCACAAGGGATTCTTGGCGGTGCACACACAGCAGCTAACAAAGAGGCTGATAAAGTTCGTGCAAAAGGAGAGAAAGACCTTAATTCAATTCGAAGCCAAAGTGAGAAGAATCGTTCAGCAGCAATTGAAGCGGTTCTGGACAATTTTACTACCGAGTAACTAATGTGAGCTTTGGAGTTGTAGATATGGGTAAATTAACGACTCAAGGTATGTCTCGGCTAACGGCTGCTGGCACACTACCTGAACTCGATAACGCCATTGAAGCACTTGCCACTCTGAAAGCGATTCACATCATTGATTATTCTGGTGATGAAGAGGGCCTTAAGTTGGGCAAGCCAAATCCGTCTTCCGAAGGAATTGGGAGAGACTTAAATCGATACCGAAGCGTAATATCTCAAATTAATACAAATGACGTCAAAATCCCTCTTGAAGCGCAACCAATTCGCTTGAAGATGGCTGCTGATTTGCCATCTCTAGTTGATGAGATGTTAACTTCCTCTGACCGGATAGATGCAATTGATGGCGAGCAAGGTGTAATCGCAGAAGAGTCTGCGGCTCTTGAAACACTTAAGCCACTAGGAATTGATCTTGATTTGCTTTCGGGATATGAAGGCGTGACAGTATTTGTTGGCAACATTAGTAGTGCACCTGCAACTAAGAAAGCAGCAGGTGATGGCATTGCAATCGTTGGCGGCGATAAGAAAAAAGTTGCCGCTGTATTCTGCAGAAATGAGAATGCATCCACTGTTCAATCAGCACTTGATGATGCAGACTTCTCTTCAGTTACTGTCCCAGCAGGGGAAGGTAACATTGGTGCACGAATTTCTGATTTAGCAGCACAAAGTAAAATCCTATCAAATGAGATGGTTGACCTCCAATTAGAGTTAGATAGTTGGGGAGATAATAATGGTGCATCTTTGCAAGGCGGTGTTGAACTTCTTGAGAGAGACATGGCAATCGCCCTTGGACCCGTAAAGGTCGCAACTAGTGAACACACTTTCGTACTTGATGGATGGATAGAAACCTCTCGATGTGATGAAGTGAAAGCAGCCCTTTCAGAAACCTGTCTCTATGTAGAGACTGAGGCATTCAAAATAACACCTGGTGGCGGTGGTCATGGTCATCATGGTCCAGAATTAGAGATGCCTCCAATTAAGTTTGCAAACAGAAATACAAGTAAGCCAATGGAATTGATTACTGATTTGATGGGTCGCCCTTCGTATGGTAAAGTTGATCCGACATTATTCATGTTCTTCACCTACCCACTTTTCTTCGGGTTAATGCTTGGAGATATGGCATACGGGTTTATGACGATGGGTGTTGGTTATGCACTTTACAGGGCAAAAGGCCATGATGAAACAATGTTGTTAGCGGCTAAATTCCTAGGTTACATTGGATTAGCTACTGTATTATTTGGCTATCTATATGGTGAGTTCGCAGGATTTGAGATATTACCTCATGGTGGTTGCGACATTGAAACAATTGTCAGCGCCCACGCGTGCGAGGTAGCACACGGGCATTGGCACTGGACAGCGGCTGAAGCACCAGCTTGGGCGACATGGCCAACAATCTTCTATCCAAACGGAGGTGCATTCCACTGGTCAACCGGTGAGTTGAGTATCTTCGCTTTCGCTGGAATTGAGCACGGCCTTCCTTTCGGTGCTACTTTCTCATATCCATTCCACCGAGTCACAATGGCATCTGCTGGTGGTAATCTTGAGGATTTAATTCTACTAACTATTTACATGGGTGTGTTCCACACCTTGTTAGGATTAGCAATTGGATTCAGGGATTCATGGCTTTATGGAGATTCACATGGTAATGTAGGACCAGGAGTCGCTTTCTTTGACAAAGGCTCTTGGATAGCTATTCTACTTGGGGGATTCTTCTTTTCTTACGCCTTCCTTGGGCTAAAAGGAGATCACGGTCAAATTTATCTTGACTTCCTTTCTCAAATGCAACTTATCGGTGGAATCGTTGCTGGCATTGGTATATTGATGTTGATTTATGCTTCATACAAATACCATGGTATGCCGCCTACTATCGCCGCGATATTAGGTCCAATAGAGGGGATTGGTATGGTGTCAACAGTAGTATCCTACGTGCGTCTATTCGCAGTAGGTATTGTTGGTGTTAAAATCGCTGAGACTGGGAATCATATGCTCTACGGGCATATGGAAGACGGCCACGGTACTGGAATGGTGGGACTGATTAACGATTTATCTCATCAGCATGTGAGTGGATTTATTCTAGCGGCGATCCTTTTGCCAATGATACTGCCATTTGTTCTTAAGATTATCAAAATAGATACCCCACAACTTAGTTTCAAAATGCAACTATTAGCAGGATTTACTATTTCAGGCGGGCTCGGTTTCGTATTCGGAGTAGGTAGCAGCATTTTCCTACTAATTGCCCTATTCTTTGGTTGGTTGACTGTTCAGGGCTTCGCTTGGTTACTAGGTGTTATCAGTCCTAACATCCATGCTGCTCGACTTCACTTGGTTGAGTGGATGAAACAATTCTATGAGGTTCTAGGTGAGAAGTTCTCACCATTTGGGTTTACAGCTCGAACTGTGGAGGTCGAGCAATAATATATCAGATTCCTATGCAATGCATGGAAAAATGGAGGAAATAAATATGAAAATAAATATGGTAAGAGGAATGCGTCTGATGCTCGTTTTGATGAGTATCAGTTTGATTGCAGGAGTAGCCAGTGCACAAACCGCTGACGAAATAGCAGAGAAGGATACAATAGCGAAGTTAGGTGCGGGTATCGCACTTGCAGGTTGTGGAATTGGAACAGGTCTTGGACAAGGACAAATTGGAGCTGCAGCAGTCGGAATGATTGCAGAAGACAGTTCAAAATTTGGTACTGGTCTACTGTTCACAGTACTACCTGAAACTGTTGTGTTGTTCGGATTCCTTGCAATGTTCTTGTTGTGAGTAAATCGTAA
>Ga0114999_10005755_pt1 | contig 14497 bp, 10 predicted proteins | sample ArcticOcean_MG_C_3_FD_89820 | JGI IMG/M metagenome (GOLD analysis project Ga0114999, IMG submission 89820) | Marine microbial communities from western Arctic Ocean - ArcticOcean_MG_CB8_126 | ecosystem: Environmental > Aquatic > Marine > Oceanic | place: Arctic Ocean: Canada Basin | collected...
AAAAATTAAGTGAAAGAAAATACAAACAACTTAAAGGATTAGAAAAAATCTCAGTTATTCAAAAAAAATATAAAACGGTTAAAAGAAAAATAGCAAGAAATAAAAGAGATTTAGAAAGCCTTAAACTACTTGTCGTTAGTATTTATTAAGAAGTTTTAATATAATTATAATTATATTTGGGAATGAGTATAAATTCAATAGTAGGAGATGAATTTGGAAAAAATTTCTTCTCAAGTGGAAACACACTAATGGCAGAACTCGAAAAAGAAGGGATTTTAATTTTTGAATCTTTCTTAAATTCCCAATCAATTTTTGATTTACAAAATGAGGCAAAAGAGTTAAAACCTATAGCTTTCTCTAGCTCATCTGAGTATAATGTATATATATCAGAATATGACAAAAGTTTTTCTGATAATAGCCCAAGGAATAGGATTATGAAAACATCAAAAAAATGTATTTCTTGCGATTTAATCCCGAAAGATTCACTTTTAAAAAAAATATATAACTCTAAAAAATTAAAAAAATTTTTCACAGAAATTTTAAATGTTGAAAATTTATTCCCATACGAAGATTCACTTTCAAGTATAAATATCAATTATTATGATAAAGGTGATGCTCTTGGTTGGCATTTTGACAATTCAGATTTTACAATAACACTTTTAATTAAAAATTGTGTAGAAGGAGGGATTTATGAATTTTTCAATAATATGAGATACATTGACGGTAAAGAAGACTATTCAACAGTTGAAAAAATTCTAGATAAAAAAATTGAAGGAAAAAAAATTAAAAGTTATGATGGAGATTTAATGATTTTTAAAGGTAGTAAATCCATACACCAAGTAAGTGAGGTTATTAAAGGTGAAAGAATCTTGGTGACCTTTAATTATAACCTAACTAAAGGTGTTTCTCTTTCAGAACAGTCAAGAAAAACTTTTTTTGGAAGAACAACATAAATTTTCAAATCAAAAATTAATTTTTAAAACAAGGTTATTTATTTTGAGATGATTTCATAAACTTTTATTTAGGTAAAAACTAATTTTTTCCCCTGTAACTTTCTGAGATAAGCAGTCTAAAGAATTTTTATCTAATTGTAATATTCTAGGATACCCCCCTGTTGTTTGACAATCTCGACAAAGAATTATTACCCTACCAGAAGGTGTCAATTGAATAGTTCCAGGCATTAAAGGTGAAGAGACAATTGAAGCTATTTTATTCTCAATAATCTCAACTAGATTATATGCCATTCTATTATTAACTCCAATTGTAAACTCATTATTAAAAATTATATCTTGAGATTTAGGATCTAAACAATCAAATTCAGGACCTTTGAATACTTTTATTTTACTGTTTCTATTGATTTTAATATTATTAAAATTTTGATTTATTTCTTTTGGTGAACTAATTGATAAATCAAACTCAATTTGATCATTTTTTATTAATTTTTCTCTTTTAGTAATCCCCTTATAAAAGCTCTTGCTATCCAATATTTTTTCTGATTTTAAACCTCCTCTAATTCCCAAATAAGTCCTCATACCATTTGATGAATTTGCGAGATATAAAATATCTCCCTTTTTGATTAACAATGTTTCATTTAACAATACCTTTTTCTTGTTTACCATAGGATTCATATCAGCACCTGTAATTGAAATATAAGTATCATTCAAAAATTCTAATGTTGGCCCAAGTAATGTCATTTCTAGAACAGCTGCACTCTCATCATTTTCTAAAATTAAGTTTGCTAGTTTAGCACTAGTTTGGTCCATAGGACCTGAAACAGGAACTCCTATATTCTTATAACCAAATCTACCGCTATCTTGAATCGTTGAAAATAAACCTTCTTTAAGAACTTTTATCATAATGCCTCATATTTAATTTTATAAGAATTCTTTCTTTTTTCAATTCTATTAAACTCTGAGAAAGAGATACTTTGAAATTTTATTTTGTCTCCAGGTTTTGCAAAACAAGGTGACTTATCATTTACATTAAAAAAATTAATTGGAGAGCGACCTATAATTCTCCATCCTCCAGGACTATCCTGAGGGTATATACCAGTTTGATCTCTTGCGATCCCAATAGAACCACTTTTTATGTTAAGTTCTGGCTTATCCTTTCTCTCACAATATAATTTCTTATCATTTACACCTAAATAGAGAAATCCAGGCAGAAAACCCATTGAAAAAACACTGTAAGTTGTTGAACTGTGAATTTTTATTATCTCATCTATAGAGATACTATTTAAAGTTGATATATCTTCTAAATCAATACCAAAACTTAAATCGTAGCATACAGGGATTTTCCATATTTTTTTTTCTGATTTTGCAACTTTTACATCACTAGAATTAAGCTTTTGAAGAGTATTAACCAAATCTTCAGAATTTATTTTATTTGGATCATATATAACCATCATTGAATTAATTGATTGAACACATTCTATTAATACTTCCGAAAGCTCTTGCTCAATCAATTTTTGGTAAGATATAATTGTGTCAATAAGCTTAAGATTAACTTTATCATTCCAATGAATAAGAATTGATTCTTCGTTAAAAACTTTAAAAAAAATATTATTCCTTTTCACTGGCAAAATGTTCTTTTATTGATTTTAAAATATTTTCTACATTTTCAGTATCAGAATGTATACAATAAGTGTCAGCTTTTATTTGATGTTTATTTCCATTTATTGACACAACATAATTATTATAATAAATTTGACTAATATGATTAATAACTTGCTTAGGAATAGTAATAAGAGCTTCTTTTTCCTTTCTTGACACTAAAGTTAAATCATCATTATAATTTCTATCACCAAATACCTCATATTTTATTTTAAAACCTCTCTTTAATGCAATTTTTTCAATTTCTGATCTATAAGGGACATAAAGAGAATATTTTTCTTTATATACCTCAATTATATCAAGATAGATGTTTGACAAACTAGAATCGTTTATCATTTTATTATATAAAGCTCCGTGTGCTTTAATATGAGTTAAATCTGTATTATATTCCATAGCAATTGAGATTAAACTTTCTATTTGATTAAGGACGCTTTCTTTGAGAGCCAATGCTGAAATATTTAAATGAATTCTTCCGAAATTCTCTTTATCAGGATATGAAGGATGAGCTCCAATTTCAACATTATTTCTAATAGACATCTCAACACATTCGATCATACTTTCATTGTCTCCAGCATGGCCTCCACAAGCAATATTGCATGAATTAATGAGAGGCATGATAATCTGCTCATTACTTAATCCCTCCCCTAAATCACAATTAATATTTATCATTAGAATAGAGATGTTATACCTTTTACCCCAAGGATTATAGTTATTAAAATTATAATAGCAACAAGAATGTTTTGCAATTTATAGCTATAGTTATTATTAATAATTGACTTATTATTAATCAGCCAAAATAAAATAATGGCAATGATAGGTAATAACAAGAAATTTGAGAATTGAGCAAATTTAATTACTTCAATTGGATTTAATTTCAGTAGCGAAACAACAACTCCAATTAATAGAATAAAAATCCATACTAATCTAAAATTTAAACTTTTAAGAGATCCCTTCCATCCAAAGCAACTTTTAGCAACATATGCAGCAGCAAGAGGTGCAGTTATAGATGATGTAATCCCAGATGCAAATAGTCCAATACCCAAAAAAAATATAGCATAGTCACCATACAACGGCTCTAAACCTTTAGCTAAATCAATAACAGTGTTTATGTTATCTCCTTTAGCAGTGGCAGCAGTTATTATTATAGCCATTGAAACAATCCCCCCTAATAGAATTGAAACAAAACTTTCAATTCTAGCAGTTTTTAATTTATCTATACTATTCCATTTTTCTTTTACTAATGAGGAGTGAAGAAAAAGATTATATGGAACCACAGTAGTTCCAATAAGCCCTAGAATAATTATCAAACTATCTGAATTAATAGTTGGGACAAATAACCCTTGTATTAATTCACCCAAATCTGGCTTTGTCATTATAGAGGTAATCAAAAAAGACAAACTCATAATAATTACTAATAATATAAGAGACCTTTCTATGACTTTATAACTACCAATATATAAAACTGTAAATGTAATCAATCCTATTATCAGGGGGGTTAAATTAAGACTCTCCTTACCTGTTAATGCTATTAATCCTAAAGATGCTCCAGTAATGTTTCCAGCTTCATATGCAGCATTTCCAATTAATATTGCACATAAAATCAGAAAGATGATTAATCTATTTAATATTTTAGATTTTATTGAATTTTGTATTACCTCAGCCAAACCTTTATTAGTGATAAGGCCAATTCTAAGCGCCATTTCTTGAAGAACAATTGTAGCAATTATTGAAAGTAAAAGAGCCCAAAGAAGAGAGTAACCAAAAGAAGCTCCAGCAATTGAACAGAGTGTAACAGTTCCAGGTCCTATAAATGCAGCGGCAATTAAAACACCTGGCCCTATATCCTTAATCCATTTCATTAAGGAACTATAATCTTATCTCCAAGCAAGATAGCATTTAAAAATAATCTATTAGTACCATACCAGGATCCTCTAAAGTTCGGATTGTCTGCAAACATAATTGCTCTACCATTTCCAATTTTTGAAACTAACAAAGAAACAGTAGAATTCACTTTTTCAGAATTCTTATCAGTTATAAATCCATCAATCAGAGGATTATCAGTATACCTTACAACCGACGAGTATTCATTTTTTGATGGCTCAATCCAAACAGTATTATTTTTATAAACAGGTACTGTAGGGTCTTCATATCCAAATCCAAGAGGGTGAGTTAAATCAACTTGAGCATTTAATATTACACCCCCAATTTGCTGTTTTCCTCTATTATCTTGAGCATCAGCGTAGGGCTCATAGTCATTCTTTTCATCATTATCATCAGGTTTGTGTAACTTTTCATTTACAATTTTATTATCAATAAGAAATTTTGAACCTGAACCTATTGAGATGATAGTATTACCATTACTAGCCCAATCTTTTATTTTCTTAATTTGATCATCATCAAAGTCATAACTTCCTGATACAATTACCATGGTTGTATATTTATCTAATGAAACTCTATCAAAATTTCTTACAGGAATTTTAGAGATAGGCATTCCTACTCTTTGATCTAACAAATGCCAAACTTCACCTGCTTCATTGGATCTAGTTCCTGACCCTATTAACATCATTGCTTTTTGTTTTTTAAGTGGTGAAACATATCTACTTCCCAAATCAATTCCTGCTGAACTTAAGCCTGATGAAGTTGAGTAAATACTTACATTAAACTGTTGCTGAACATTTCTTAATTTCTGAAATAATTCCGCAGGTTTAATTTTTTGAATAGAAACAGGTATTACAAGAGAACCATAATCAAATGATTTAAGACCATCAGAAGTTTGAATTTTAAAAGGCTTAAAGGCTGAAGATACAATAATATCATCCTGCAATAGACTATTAATAATTGCTGGTATATTATAATCTACTGAATTAATTATATACGAGTAATTAGACATTTTAACTTTATTTACTTCAAATAAATTATCTAAATCATAAACCTGAGAACCAGAAATGTCTTTAGTAGTTGAAGAATAATCAATATCATAAAAATTAGCAATTGACCAAGAGGAAGCATCGTAAAAAACACTATCTCTAAATTCAGTATTTGTTTCAAAAATAGATCTTACGATTCTATAGTTTTTTTGTTTAGTTGGAATATAAAAATTATTATTTTTTCTCATAACTTTTACATTATGAAGCATCAATTTATCAATGAATGCCTTCGTCTTATTTTTATCTTTTCCGAGGTTAAATGAATAACCTTTAATTTTCTTTTTTGATGAATCAGTTAATGCTGAGCTAAAAAATCTTCTTTGATACTCTTTAAGTTCCTCTTTTAATTCGACTGATGCTTTAACTGTTGTCATTCCAGAGATATACTGATTTCTAATAGTAAATGGGAAAGTAATTTCTCCAAATCGAGTTTCCTGTTTATGACCTCTTGAGCTAGCCTGTTCAAATAGCATTCCTATTCCTCCAAGAAGATCTGCATATGATGATCCATATCCTGGATAAGTTTTGTCAAAAGCTTCTTTAGAAAAATAAAGAGAACCAATTTCATCAAGTCCTTTTGCAAAGTAGTTTCCAAAAAGCGTTTCAAAGTATTCATAATTTTCTTGAGGTATTATAGGATCCTTAGCTGCATGAGTTTTCCATGGAACAAAGAAATATGTGCTATTTGATCCCATTTCATGAAAATCTATTGTAACGTTAGGATACCAACTATGATGAAACCCTAACTTACCCCTACTCTCAGGATTTATACCAAGCAAAAGATCTCTATTTAAGTCAAACCAATAATGATTTGTTCTACCACCAGGCCAGTACTCGTTATGCTCAGCATCTTGTGGATCATCAACAAGTGGTGAACCCTTATAACTATTAACCCATTGAGTATGTCTATCACGTCCATCAGGATTTATAGTAGGATCAATTAATACAATTGAATTTTCAAGATAACTTGCAACCTCATCAGATTCTGAACTTACAAGTGTATATGCAGTTAGAAGAGCTGCTTCAGAACTTGAAGGCTCATTTCCATGAACATTATATGCAAGATTTATAATTATAGGAAAATCTTTAGGTTTTCCACCCTCAGTATAATTTTTGTCATCAGGATCAATGTATGATATATGTGATTTTCTAATATTATCAATATCTGCAATTTTATCAGGGCTACTAACAATTAGATACACAAGTTTTCTGCCTTCATGAGTTTTTCCATAGCTAAACATATCAGCCTTATCAGAAACATTTGATAAATAATCTAAATATGAAACAATTAAATCGTGTCTAGTATGCATTTCACCCACAGGATACCCCAAAAACTCCTCAGGAGACATTATTTCACTATCAAAAGGAGCATACTTTGAAAAGTAATAATCTTGTGAGTGTATTGTACTGATAAATAATAAACTTAATAATATAATTTTCTTCATAATTTTTAATTTTTAATTTTTAACACCTGGTAAAGAGTTTGGATAAGACTCTTGCCAGTCAAAGTTTTTTGATTTTTGTTTAATAGGATAAATTTGATCTAAATTATCTCCATCATAAAGTCTTCCATTTTTCATAACCATCTCAACTGAATTTGTATTCCTTATATTTTCAAGTGGATCTTGATCTAAGATTACTAAATCTGCCAGTTTTCCTTTTTCAATTGAACCAATTTCCTTATCAAGCCCAATAGCATATGCCCCTATTATTGTAGCTACTTTAAGCATATCATGATTTGAAATACCACCTGCAGCCATACTCCAAACTTCCCAATGATAACCTAAACCTTGAAGTTGACCATGAGATCCAACTCCTGAAACACCTCCTGCTTCAACTAAATCTTTAACAAATTCTGCAAGTTCTGGAAAAGTATATTCTTCATCCATAAACCATCCTACATTTCTTCTTCTAGATTTAGAGTCTACTTCTTCTTTTGGAGTGAAATAATTTAACTTCTCATCACCATGAACATCTTCAGTAGCATAATAATAATTCTCTGCCCATGGGCCTCCATATGTTACCAAGAGTGTCGGAGTATAAGCTCTTTTTGAAAATGCTGTTAATCCAATTAAATCTTTATAAACAGGGTAAATTGGAAGATTATGCTCCTGTCCAGGATAACCATCTATAGTTGAAGCAATATTTAATCTAATATTTAGACTACCTTCCGTAGTTGGCATTATATCTTGTTCTTTTGCTGCCATTAATATCCACTGTCTTTGTTGTCTATTTCCTGCAACATACATTTTAATTGATTTTGTATTATAATATTTAGAATATTGTTTTAAAACATCTCTAGCTTCATTTAAACTTTTCACATTATAACCCCAATAACCAACTCCAGGACCTGTTGAGTATATTCTTGGTCCTAGAATTTTTCCAGTATCAACCATATCACTATAAGTAAGAACATCAGTTGTTCCAGTTTGCGGATCTCTTGTAGTAGTTACACCATAAGCTAAATTTACAGCATATGAAAATGGTTGAAACTTATGTAATGTCCAACTAGGTCTCATATGAGCATGAGTATCTATATAACCTGGCATTATTACTTTACCACTCAAATCCATTACAGTTATATCTTCATTTTCAATTTGAATATCTCCATCTTTAACCTCTACAATCCTATTATTTTTAATAAGGATATCTCCATTTTCAATAACTTCATAACCATTCATTGTAATTATTTTTGCATTTTTAAGTAGTATAGTGCTTTCCGGAATATCTCTTTCTAGTGTAACCTTTATGTCTATTTCTTCCGGCTTAAATCCTTCTTCTTCTTCTTCATCTGATAACTCTCCTGCCAATTCAGGATTAACTTTAGCAATTTGCTCTGCTATCTCTTCTTTTTTCTTTTCTTCATCAGTCTTTTCTTTATCTTCTTCCTTTTTCTTTTTGTCAAATTCATCAGCTTTGGAAAGATTATAGGTTGAAAATGATTTACCTATAGACCAATAAATAAATTCTGAATCATTACTCCAAGAAGGGAACTCTCCTCCTATCTTAGTTAATTTCCTTGCGGGAAAAGATGAAAACTTAGGGTTTGATAAAGAAATCTTTAAAGATTCTATTCCAGAATATGGAATCGTAAAACTATAAATATTATTAACAACTTTAGCTAAACCTGTTTTTCCATCTGGAGAAATTAAAATAATATCAGCAGAAGAAGGGGATTTTGTATCCCCAGATCCATATGGAGTAGCACCTGTTACTTTTAATATCTTTTTCTGATCAGTTCCATCCCATTTAATTGAGACAAGGCCATCACTGTAATGAAACAAGTATATCCTATCCTTCCCTTTTACAAAGTGAGGATATTCTCTTCCTTTAGAATCATCAATAAAATTAAGTTTACCTCCTTTTGAAGATACCCACATAATTTTTTCATTAGATTTAAAAGCGTAAGGTCCATAACTTTCTTTGTAACTCCTCTCATCACCAATAAGGAAAACAATTTTATCACCTTCAAAATTCCATTTTGGATTCATAAAGACACCAGATTTTTTTCCTGTCAAATCAGTTGTTAGGAGAATAACTTTCCTTTTACCATCTGCTCTTTTTTTATAAATAGCACCACCTGCTTTGTTATCCCATGTTACAAAAGCTATTTCTCTTCCATCTGGACTCCAAGTTGGCATAGCCTCAATAACTTCATCACCAAAACTAGTAAGTCTAATCATTTCATTTGATTCAAGATTCTTAACATATAACTTGTTTAAAGCTGTGAATGCAATATGTTTTTTATCAGGAGAAACTGCAACATCTCTTATTTGGGTTGCTTCCATTTCTTTGCTATCTGAAATAGGATAATCAAACTTTAACTGGGGTCCTAATTCTATCTTTTCATCAACTTCAAATGGAATAATTGATGAGGCTCCTCCATTTATAGGAATTTTATTAATTTTTCCACCATAAAAAGCAATTAAATTCTGACTATCAGGAGTAAATGACATATTCGGTAATACTCCCATTGTAGCCTGTGACTCCTGATCATCTTTTTGAACTGGATAAGCAAGCCATCTTTCATCTCCAGTTTTTAAATCTCTAATCCTTAGAGCAGTTTTATCCTCATATCTTGTTCCATAAACAAGCCACTTCCCATCTGGCGATAATGTTGGGGTAAATGCTGAACCAAATCTTGAAGTCTCTGTTTTAATTTCTCCTGTTTCTCTATCAAATTTAGAAATCTGGTATTGTGGAAACCTAGCATTATATTGCCAAGAACTTGTTCTATGAGCATACCATATATAACGATCATTACTCCCAACCATTGGTTGAGTGATTTTTATTGATGAAGGTTTATCAATTAATTTTATACCAGAGCCACCATCTTTATGGTACATATAAAGTTTTAAATTTCTTCTTCCTTTGGCTGTTATAATATAATCTCCATCTTGAGTCCAATCAGCAAATGCTGTTTGTAAATCTTTTTCTTTTGTTATTTGAGTAGAATCATTTGTCTCAATATCTCTAATCCATATATTATTTCCTCCACTAGCATCACTAGTATAGGCTAAAGACTTCCCATCAGGAGAAAATCTAGGGTTTGTATCAAATGCCATACCTTCAGTAATTCTATTTGCTTTACCTCCAGAGATTGGCATCATATAAATATCTCCAAGCAAATCAAAAACAATCTTTTCACCATCTGGACTAATATCAAGTGACATCCATGTGCCAGTATTTGTTTTTAACTCAAAAAACCTTTCTGGCTTAAGCGGTAGGTTCTTATTTTCTTTAACCTTTTTCTTTTTGTCTTTATCTGAGTCTGTTTGAGCAAAAATGTTTACGCTAAATATTAATAGGGCTGCTAATAAATAATTGGTTAATCTCATAATAATAGTTTTATGCTTAAATATAAATAATTTTATTTCTGTTTTTATAAAAAATTATACTTTATCAATATTTAGTATCTTTAAAAACCTAAAATATAATATTATGAAAATTAGACTATTACTAATTTTATTATTTACAAACTTTACTTTCTCTCAATCTAAACTTGAAAAAATAGATGAAATTGTTAATGAAGCAAATAATAACTCTCAACTCGAAATTCTTGCTCATGAATTAATGGATCAAATAGGTCCTAGACTTACTGGTACACCTCAAATGATAAAAGCTCATGATTGGGCAATAAATAAATATAACAGCTGGGGAATTAAAGCGGAAAATGAACAATTTGGTATTTGGAGAGGATGGGAAAGAGGTATTAGTCATATGGACATGTTATACCCTTGGGTAAAATCTCTTGAAGGTCAGCAATTGTCATGGAGTGGTAGTACTAAAAAAAATGGTGTTGAATCAGAGGCTGTAATTATTCCACCTGTTAATTCTAAGGAAGAATTTGATAATTGGCTTAAGACGATTAAGGGAAAACACATTCTAATTGAACCTCCTCAGATAACTGGAAGACCTGATTATGATTTAGAAAGATGGCTAACGCCCGAATCTCTTAAAAGCATTAAAAATACTCAACAAGATAATCAAAGAGAATATTATAAGAAATTGAGGAAATCAGGATATGGTAGAAATATGATGGAAGTTATTGAAAATTCAAAACCAGCATCATTTATAACTAGTGGATGGAGAGGTGGTTTTGGAACTAATACAATTTTTAGCCCAGGTTCTTACGGAATAGGTCCTAATACTCCAACTGTTGATTTAAGTGTAGAAGACTATGGCTTGCTTTATAGGCTTGCTGAAAATGGAAAGAAACCTATTGTCAATATTAATGTCCAATCTAAAGAACTTGGAAAAGTTCCAACTTTCAATACAATTGCTAGAATCGAAGGAGTTGAAAAACCAAATGAATATATAATTCTTTCTGCTCACTTTGACTCAACTGGTGGTGCTACTGGTGCTACAGATAATGGGACTGGTACAATTGTAATGATGGAATCTATGAGAATACTAAAAAAACTTTACCCTAACCCCAAAAGGACTATTATTGCTGGGCATTGGGGATCTGAAGAACAAGGGTTAAATGGTTCTAGTGCATTTGTTGAAGATCACCCTGAAATTGTAGAAAATCTTCAGGCACTTTTTAACCAAGATAATGGGACTGGAAGAGTTGTGAAAATTGAAGGGCATGCATTTCTTAACTCTTACAGATTTATAGGTGAATGGTTAAATTATGTTCCAGAAAATATAACTAAGCATATTGAGACTGTTTTCCCAGGACTTCCTATCCCAGGAGGAAGAGGAGGATCAGATTATTTCCCATTTATTGCTGCTGGTGCACCTGGATACAGTCTAGAATCTTTAGATCTTTCATACGGAGCTAGAAGTGAATTTCATTATACTTGGCATACAAATAGAGATACATATGATAAAATAATTTTTGATGATGTAAGATCTAATGTAGTACTAGTATCGATTCTTACATATCTAGCCAGTGAAGAGGATGAGTTTATGCCTAGAGATAAAGTTATATTACCTATAAACCCAAAAACAGGTAAAAGAGCTCAATGGCCAAAGAAAAGAGTTCCTAACAGAGATGGTAGTGAGGATAATTAATTTTAATGGAAGAGTTATTATTAATTTTTGAGAATATTTCTTCTACATCCAGATCTTTAATTCTAATATCTGGAATAACATTTTTTTGGATAATTGAAGGGTTAATTCCATTAAGGAATCTCAAGTATAATAAGTGGAAACATTCAATTCCAAACTTTTTCTTTACTCTTACAACAGGATTAGTAAATTTTATCTTTGCTTTCTTATTAGTTTATGCTTCTGATTGGACTTTTAAGAATCAATTTGGGCTTTTAAATTATATAGAACTAAATATTACTTTAAAAATAATTTTAGGACTTTTATTATTGGATCTAATTGGAGCTTATTTATCTCACCTATTCCAACATCAAATTAAACCATTATGGTATATCCATTCTGTTCATCATACAGATCACAATGTTGATATAACCACATCTAACAGACACCATCCAATTGAAAGTGTAATTAGATTTATATTTACATTTTTAGCAATTATTGTTTCTGGAGCTCCTATTGGACTAGTATTAATGTATCAATCTATTTCAGTTATTTTTGCTCAATTTACTCATGCAAATATCTCTTTGCCCAGAAGAGTTGATAAAATTTTAAGTTACATTATAGTTTCTCCAGATATGCACAAAGTTCATCATCATTTTGAACTCCCTCATACTGATTCTAATTATGGAAATATCTTTTCTATCTGGGATAGAATATTTGGAACTTATACAGAATTAGATAAAAAAGATATTATTTATGGTGTAGATACTGATTTTCATGAAATTAAAAACTCAAAAATATTAAACCTACTATACAAGCCCTTTGATAAAATTTTTAAATAAGTTTTTTTATTTCTTCTTCTATTGTATCAATATTATATGACATCTGATCACCTGAGATCATATTTTTTAATACAAATGATTTATTTTTTATTTCATCCTCTCCAATTAAAACTACAAAATCAAAATTCTTTTTATTTGCATAATCAAGCTGCTTTTTAATCTTAACATTTTTTGGATACAATTCACATATAATCCCTTCATATCGAAGATTGGTTATAGAATTTAAAATTTCTTCAGATATATCATTTTCAAAATTTATAAAAAGAAAAGTTTTGTTATTATTTATAGTGTCTGGGAAAAGATTTAATTCTTCCAAAATCAAATAAATTCTGTCAAATCCAAATGATAACCCAAAACCACTTAAATTATTATTATTTCCTACTTGGATTAAATTATCATATCTACCTCCACCTGCAATCGAGCCAATAGAAAAAGATTCAGGAGAAGACACTTCTAGAATTATCCCTGTATAGTAACTTAATCCTCTAGCTAATGACAAGTCAAAATCTATTTCTAAAACTTTAAGTTTAGTTTTTGATAGAGAAGAAATAATATTTGATAATTCATCAAATGAATTTGAATCAATACTATTTTTAATTTTTTCTATTTTTCTTTGAGGTGATCCAGTTAATGAGAAAAAATCTTTTAAAATATTAATTGAATCTTCTTTGAGTCCATTTTCTTTAAGTTGTCTTATTACTTCCTCTAATCCTATTTTATCTATTTTATCAATTATGACAGCAAAATCATTAAAATTTTCTACACCAATTTTTTTAGCCACATCTTCTAAAATTCTTCTATCATTAATCCTTAACTTAATATTTTTAAAACTTAATTTATCAAAAATCATATCACATAAGAGAATACTCTCAACTACTTGAAGGTAGCTACTCTCCCCTATTACATCAGCATCACATTGAAGAAACTCTCTATATCTTCCTTTTTGAGGTCTTTCGGCTCTCCATACAAGTTGAGTTTGATACCTTTTGAATGGAAAATTTAAATTATTAAAATTCTGAGATACATATCTAGCTAGAGGAACAGTTAGATCATATCTTAATGCCTTATCTGAAATTGAATTAGAGAATTTGTTTAATTCTTCTTTATTTAGAGCATCAATATCAGCTTTCTTGATTTTTTCACCAGATGAAATTATTTTAAACATTAAATTATCTTCATAATCACCGTATTTACCAGTTAGTGTGGTTAAAGTTTCAAATGATGGGGTTTGTATTTCAGAGTAATTAAAAGACTTAAATGAATCTAATAGAATTTTTAGAATATAGTTTCTTTTTACTATTTGGTCAGAAGAAAAATCCCTTGTTCCCTTAGGTGTATTAGGTTTTGATGACATCAAAGATGTTTTAGGTAAATCTAGTAAATAAAGTTATAAAATTATTTTTTTACAGCTGTTTTTTTTGCTGTGGCAGGAGCCTTTTTTGCAGTAGCCTTTTTTGCAGTAGCCTTTTTCTTAGGCTTCTCTTCTGTAGCAGCCTTTTTTGCAGTAGCCTTTTTCTTAGGCTTCTCTTCTGTAGGAGCATTTTTTGCAGTAGCCTTTTTTGCAGTAGCCTTTTTCTTAGGCTTCTCTTCTGAAACTTCCTCTTTAGTAGCAACTTCTTTC
>Ga0114999_10005757_pt1 | contig 14494 bp, 12 predicted proteins | sample ArcticOcean_MG_C_3_FD_89820 | JGI IMG/M metagenome (GOLD analysis project Ga0114999, IMG submission 89820) | Marine microbial communities from western Arctic Ocean - ArcticOcean_MG_CB8_126 | ecosystem: Environmental > Aquatic > Marine > Oceanic | place: Arctic Ocean: Canada Basin | collected...
ATTTATTATTAGCCCAATTCCTTTACCGCTCTCCACGCCTCATCAATAGCTCTCTGAACAAGCGAACTATTTACTGCGTCACTATTAGCAATAGTGATTCTACCAAATGGTCGCCTACCAACATGACCTGCATTACCATAAGAATAACCATGAGCCCAACGATTGACTGTTATACTCTGAACGTCTCTATCAAAATTGAACAAAGATTTTGGAAACATTCCTTCCAAGTGCTCTCTGATTTCTAATTCATAATCATTAAATTCGAGATCTAGCATTCTGTATCTTGCTTCGCGAAATTGTACTTCGGCTGGAGCACCTGACGTATCTCCTTGGAGGCAACATCTCATGTGAAGAATGCAGGGATCATCTGGAGATTTAGTGTATTCATAACCACCAACACTAACTGGGAAATCCATATTGACTGCTTGGTGCATATTTCCTGGCGACATGGCCATGCCTACCCCAATCTCCTTCATTGCCCTCCAGTTTTTCAAACCAACATTAGAAAATTGCAATGGAACTTTCGATAATTTTCTTAATGCCTCATCCTGATCTTGGGGCAACCCCGAAACAATATGAGGAATCATCATGTTGTAGCAAGCCAATATAGTGTTTTTTGCTTTGACCTGATAAGACTCCCCCCCCTGAATATAATTAACCATCACAGCATCCGAATCCAGTGGATTACCAAGATGCTTGACGTTGACAACAGTGCTGCTTAATCGAATTCGGACATTATTTTTAGCTAAATCTAATTTGTCATAGTTAAACTTAGATAGCACTATCTCTTCAACATTCTCTCCAGGGCCAACTTCAGGAACCATCTTTTTAACTAACATACGTGCAATCGTGGCATTACCATCTGGAAAATGATGAATGAAAGGGTCTTTTGATGCATATGTACCATCACCCTTATCGATATAATCTACCGGCGCATCCCCCTCCTCTACAGCCTCATTCCAGGCAACAGCATCCATACCTAATGCACTACTCTCTAGCGCTTCTTGCATGGTCATGACGTCTGGTGTGCCTCCATAATCAACAACAGAATGCCTGGCCATTCTAAGTACTCTAGGGTCATCCACACCTAACGTATTTTTTAGGTAATTAAAATAAGTATGCGTTTGTACATATTCCTGCCATTGTGACTTTGGTATGTTTAATGTCTTTGGGTTGCTTTGCAATACTCTTAATAATTGTTGTTTACCGCTTTTACTTAATGGAGCTTGTTCTACGGCATTTTCATAAGAAAGGGTCGACCGTAAAAGTCCCTCCATAAAACCGGGGTAGCCACCAAATGGGTGCCTTACAACTTTATCTTCACCAAATACTCTCTGATTAAAATAAGTAGCAGCTCCTAGGCCATGTTTTTTGAAAAAATTAGAATCATATGTCATCTGGAATCGGTTCAAATCCAAACCTAAATCTTTTAATAGATTGAGTACAATTTCACTAAGTGCGCCTGTTTGTTCAATTGTCTCAGATCCACCTTCACCTATAAGAATATTACCGTCTACATCATGCTCATTACGTTTCGCATGACCACCAAAATCATCGTGATTATCAAGTATGAGTATTTTTTTATCTCTGCCATGTTCTTGTTGATAAAAATAAGCAGCAGCTAGGCCGCTGATACCTCCGCCAACGACAACTAAGTCGTATACTTCCCTTAAATTAGAAGTTGGGCCCCAATTGCTTTGCTTAGCCCATACTCTTGCATGTGCGGCGTCATTTGATCCTGGGTGACTTCCGCGTAAACCATTAAGTGATGGGGGATAATAAGATGGCTCTAGTGCCGCCATTACAGCTTGACTGCTTCCATTAACAGGGAGCATCGAGGTGCCGGCCATCATTAAAGAGCCATTTATAAAGTCTCGTCTTGTTAGGTCACTCATCAGCACTCTCCTTACTTTGCATGGACGCAAGTACCATAGCATTGAACGATAACAAAATAATTCTGATGAACTTCCAGTAGGAAAATCATGGAAGCCAAAATAGAATCATCCCACTCGGCACACCATTTATTTTTTCTGCGAGTCTTTAGTCGCCCCTGAGCAGAACACGGCCAAACCGACCAGAAGAAATTTCGCCATTATCAATTGCGATCTTTCCATTCACCACCACGTAATCAATCCCTTCAGAAAGAGACTCTGGCCGTGTGTAAGTAGCGGTGTCCCTTATTCTTTCCAAGCTAAATACTAATACGTCCCCAAATGCCCCTGCCCGCAATTCCCCACGATCCATGATATTGAAAACCTTAGCCGGCAAACCTGTTGCTGAATGCACGGCTTGCTCCAGGGTGATAACACCTGAATCCAATACATAACGTCTTATCTTACGTGGAAATGCACCATAGGACCGAGGGTGCTCCAAGCGAACTCCTGGCAGAGTTAATCCGCCGTCCGAACTTGTCATCGTCCACGATTGACGCATGATGGCCCGAACATCGTACTCATTCATATTAAATGAAATGACAGGCGCACCATCGTTGATCAACATTTCGATTGCAGTATCTAATGGATTCTCCAGACGCTGATCAGCAATTTCATCAAGACGCATTCCTACATAGGATGGTTCGGGATCATATTTTCTTATCATAAGGGCATGAGGACCCGCTCGCCGAGCAAGGTTGGCGGCCATTTCTTCACGAATAATTTCTCTTTGACTCCGATCATTCAAGCGGCCAATCATCGCATCAGAACCGCCCGCCTGAACCCAACCCGGTACCAAAGCAGGTTGCAGGCTAGTTCCCGACGCCGCATAAGGGTATTGATCGGCCCAAATTTCCAACCCCTCAGCACGAGCTCGATCAATGAGCTCTATTGCTTCTTCTGACTTACCCCAAACGGGAGGGCCTAACATTTTCATGTGCGTTACGATGCCTGGGATACCAGATTCCCGTGAGATTTGAATAACTTCATCGATCGCAGCAACCACACCAATATCATAGTTCGACTCATCACGAATGTGGCTTATATGAAATGCATTGGGAAACTTTTCAGCAACTTGCGCAAGCTTTACAATCTCGTCAGTAGTCGAAAATTTTCCAGGAATATAGAATGGACCAGTTGAAAGGCCAAAGGCGCCAAAGCTCATCGCAGCATGAACAAATTCCTCCATTTGGCTTTGTTCGCTTATTGTTGGCGAACGATTGTCAGTCCCCATTACTTCCTTGCGAACGCCATTGTGACCGATCATCGGAATAACATTAACGCCAGGACCATTTAATCTAATACTCTCAACTTGCGGACGCAGATCCGCGGGCCCCCCGCCGTCCGGATTGATCATTACGGTAGTAATACCCTGATACAAAACTGGAATTGCGGCGGCTAATTCCGCTGTTTCTATTCCAGGTGCTGAGTGCGAATGCGGATCAACAAAACCCGGCGAAACAATCATTCCAGTCGCATCAATGACCTGACCGGCCGATAATTCAGAAGGAATGACACCAACTCGTACTATTCTGTCTCCTTTGATCGCAACATCAGCGGTGAATCTCGCCGCCCCAGTTCCGTCGACAACCGTCCCACCTCTAATTAAGATGTCAAAATCTTGCGCGTGAATATTGGTCGAAACTGCCATTGCAACTAAAAGAACTACAACCATAGAACAGGATAGTCTATGACTTGATCGGCGGAGTGGGAGTCGAAAAAAAGAAGGTCTAAACATAAAATTCCCCGAATAATGAATTCCGAACATAGATGATTACGCATGGACCACTAGAATTTAGAGCTGGCGCTTGGTCCAAAAACTCACCCTACTACATCATATTAGTGTCAATTTGTTAAGTGAAGACAAGTACGTCGGTGAGTTCAAGAAGGGCCGCGCCAGCGATGTCGTAGTTGGCTAGGTGCTTCGGTATAAGGTAGGTCAGATTTCAATGCCGATTCACACTTCGTGCGCCGCCTTCACATCTGGCATAGGGATCGTTCGATCATTTCGTACATGGCCCTGAAAATGCCTATAAAAATAGCTAATAGCTGGCCTTCGGGGGAGAGCTTCATAGACGGAAAAGAAGATGGTCTATTGGAGCACTTCCAGGAAAACTAAAACAAGGATTTTCGTGGTGTATTGATGTTGCATGGTGCTATTGTAATAACTCAATGTTTTTCGATACTGAGGTTACATTATGAATAAACTTTTCCCAATCTCCTGTCTATTAATTTCGCTTATTTCCATCTCAGGATGGGCAAATTCTGAAGAGTCTGATATAGGATTCTGGAAGAGTGAAGAATGTAAAAAAGTTAGTGAAGCCTCAGGATTTTTCTTACATACGTCTGGAGAATTATTAAAAAGTGCAGACATAGAAAGGAAAGCAGGGAACGAGAAAAAATCTGAAAAGACATTTGCTGCAGCATTGTTTTTTTCGGAGTTATCTGAGAATGCGGCAAAGAATTTTGAGGCATTTTGCAAGAAATAATAACAAATAAAAAAACGCTTACATCCAAATCAATTTAGTCACGGTGATAACCGAACAAAGAGATGACTCCTACATTTCTTGTTTCTACTGAAGCTAGTCCCTGAAGAAATTTGAACCCCCGACTATACCGGAGTAGATTCGAGCCCATGAAAAAATACATAAATGCGCTCGTTTTTGTCACCGTTCTTTGTCTTAGCTCGGAAGCTTACGCTGATTCTCCAGATCCTAACCCAGAGAGATTCTCTAAGGACATCAATACCTTTGCAGTATGGGACAGCAAAAACACCTTTCCGGAGAATGCGATTCTGTTTGTCGGTAGTTCAAGCGTGCTATTTTGGCCGACAGCGACTGCGTTTCCCGGTAAGCCGATCATTAATCGTGGGTTTGGCGGGTCCGAAATATCAGATGTTATTTATTTCTATGACCAGGTGATCAAACCCTACGCTCCAACCAAGATCTTTTTGTATGCCGGCGACAACGACGTCGGGCACGGAAAGATGGCTGACCAGGTTTTTGAGGATTACAAAGAGCTTGTCACGATTGTACAGTCAGATTTTCCAAAGGTTGACCTGATATATATTTCGATCAAGCCAAGCAAGCTGCGGTGGGGGAAATGGCCGCAAATGGTGGAAGCGAACCGCCTGGTACGCGAATATTCGGAAAGCCATCCGAATCTTGGATATGCTGATCTTGCAGCGCCGTTACTCGATGCTGACGGCAATCTACGAGACGTTTTCGTCGACGACGGCCTGCACCTCAATGAGCGCGGCTATTTTTTGTGGCAACAGGCACTGTCACCGCATCTAGATTAGGTCCTGTTTATTAAGGACGCGACTCCGTTGGAATACCTCGCCCTAATACTCTATTTCCACAAAGTATTTCAGGGAAAAAACCCACATCTACAATTCTATACTTCGACGTCTAAGCCGTTCCAAACGCCGGCCAATAAATTGCCAACAGGTAACCAACCAGAACAGTGATGATCAGTGCCAATAGAGTGGCCCAGAAGCCCTTGACCAGCATGGTTTTGAGGTTGATACCGTAGCCCGCCGCAATCGCTGGCCCGCCGGCTGACGTGGGCAACATAAAGCCACAGTTACCTACTGCGGCGACAATATATACGAATGGCAATGGATTGATGTCGAGGCTCTGAAACGTACTAATTGTGATTGGTACGACAACGGCGATCGCTGCCGTGTTACTGGTAATCTGTGTCATGACGATAGTCAGAGTCGCAAAGACGATCACGGCGACCAGCCCGCCCTGGCTCGCATAAGGAATTAGCATATTCGCAATGTAAGCAGCCGTTCCGGTTTCGCTGAGTATGCGACCCAAAGCCGTGCCACCTGCGAAAAGATAGAACAACCCCCACATCATCTTGCCCTGAGCGTATTCCCAGGTCATCAGGCTCTCACCTTTTGGGCGAACCAGAAAACAGAGGAGCGCAAAGGTAAGGAATGCATATGCCGGCCTAAATCCGGGGACGATATCCGCATACAAAGGACGCGAAAATGCGAGCAACGCGGCGATGAGGAAGAGCACCAAAGACCACTTCTCCTGGATGCTCATAGCGCCAAGCGCCTTGAACTCCCCGACAAAATACTCCCGCGCCCCTTTTATCTCGGTAATTTCCGGCTTGAATGCGAATCGAACGTAGATGAATATCACGATCATCACGGAAATACTGAGAGGCAATAATCTAGTAAACCATGTCGTGAATGCGAATTCCTGACCGGTAACAGTTTCCTGGATGAACTCGATCGTCAGCAAATTGGGTGCGCCGCCCAGCGGCGTTGTTGCGCCACCCGCACTAGTACCCCAGGCGACTGCGATAACAAGTGCAGTGCCGAGGTTACTGTTCCAAAGATCCTCGATACCGATGAAACGAAGCATGGCGACAACGATTGGGATCATCGTGGCCGCGACGATCGTATTGGGCAGAAACGCGCTCAAGATCATGCCAATCGCGAACCAGGCAAGAATCTGTCGAGTCGTGTTGGTACCAATACCAATCAGCGACGCAAGAGCAATGCGCCGATCTAGGCCCCACCGCGCCCATGCCGTAGTCAAGATATTCGCAGAGAGAAGCAGAATGATCAGCTCGGTCGCATAAGCCGGCAGGATTCGAGTGACAGGTACAAAGTCGAATATCGAAACTACTGCCAGCGGAAGAAAACCAGTTACGGCCAGATGTACCGGACGCGTAATCCACCACCACGACATCCACAACAGCAACCCGATACTGCAGCGAACCTCGTAATTCATGGACTCAATCGGAAGGATCAGCAGAAGTAAAAATATGAACGGGCCAGCAAGTATATGGTGGATGGTTCGCGGTGCCTTATCACTGGAATTGGATTCTGAACTCACGTGATTATCCCCTCATGCACGCAATTGTTGTTGTTCTTTGGTCGCTATTTCGCGGGTTCGTGGCACCGTGTCAAGAATTTTATTTCGCGACATTTCGAATAACGAAATAAAGTGTCTTATGCCAGATTGTCGCGGCATGCACGATCGGAAGATTGATGTACCTATATGGTGTAGTTTGTTAGCATAAAATTGAATTTTCATAATGTCTGGCGAAGAGAAAGTATGACCTTTCTACGCAAATGTACAATACCTTTTGTCCTGACGTGGCTGCTTGCAACAGTGGCATGGCCGGCCGACACGACACATGACGTAGTGGTGGTGGGCGCCGGCAGCGCCGGCTTGTATGCGGCGAAAACTCTACATGCATCCGGCTACGATGTGTTGATTATTGAAGCCACTGATCGAATTGGCGGGCGTGTATACAGCCAAACGCTGGGAAATACGCGAATTGAACTTGGCGCAGAAGAACATTACGCGACCAACGCCAACCCGGCATGGCCGGCTACCCAGGAAGAGTACGGTGATTCCATTCACGTACCATTATATCAGGGCACCGAGGTGTCCTCGATGGACGGCGGTACCACGACCTGTTGGTGGACGAACAGTGCACTTTACAACTGCAGCAACGATCCAGACGTAACAGCTGTCAATCCTTTCTATGACTGGTATTGGGAGCCCGATGAGCACCAGGATCCTGCTTCAACGTTAGCTGATGATGTACTGACTAAATACGGTGTTGGACCGGGAAATCGCTCTTACCACCTCTATGATTCAAGTTTTGCCGGTGGCTCTTATGCAACATCGCTGTATAAAATCGGCGGCAGGAGTCTCGCACTAGAGAGCAATGGATGGGACCTTTCTGGAGGTACCGCGGGTCTGGGCGATAAAGATCTTGGCTATTCGGACGTGTTAGAAACTATTTGGTGGAACGACGTTATTGCCAATAATGATCTTATTTTGAGTAGACCTGTAGTCACTATCGATACCAGCGGTGACGATGTCATCGTCACCGACTCGAACGGTGATCAGCATGTGGCAGGGAAGGTGATTGTGACTGTTTCTATCGGTGTACTACAGGCAGAGATGATCAATTTCGTTCCCGATTTGCCGGCTAGCACGGTTTCTGCTTATAACGGCATTGGCATCGATATGGGTATGAAAGTACCGCTTCGTTTTGCTTCCCCCTGGTGGGAAAAACAGGGACAAAAACTGTCGTGGCTGGTGACCGAAGGCTTGGCCGGTGCATGTTGGGTACCCACTGATTACAAAGTTGGCAGCACAGATTACATTCTTTTGTGCTACCCGATGGGCGACAATGCGGCAGCACTAAATAATATTGCTGCCAACAATGGCGGAGGTATAGCAGGTGACATGGCAATTATCAACGCAATATTGGCGGACCTTGATGCGACTTTCCCGCAGGCTCCAAACGAAGCAACGACAAACTATATCGAAGGCATCGTTCAGAACTGGGGCACACATCCATATACGCTGGGAGTCTATTCATACCCAAAAGTAGGGACCTATACAACGGCCAACGATAGTAGTCGACTCGACCTTCAAGTTCCTGTCGCTGACAACAGAATTTTCTTTGCGGGAGAGGCCTCGCATAATACGCATGCCGCTACAGTCGTCGGCGCATTACACGAGGGTGAACGTGCGGCCAATTTGATTCTGTCAAATGAACCGGCGCCACCGGCACCTCCAGCACCTCCAGCACCTCCAGCACCTCCAGCACCTCCAAGTTCTGGAGGCGGCAGTTTCAGCTTGCCAAGTTTGTTAGTTCTGCTTGGGTTCTCGGCCTGCCGAAGGAAACTTCGATATAGTGCTCGATCATGCATGGGCTGATATTCGTGGTATAAAAATTTCCTGATAAAGCAAGAACCATCATCAGTATAGTAGCGATATCTCTTACGGGAATTATAGGGTGCAGTAATTTGATTGACCCACCGAAATATGAATATGGGGATTGCATTACTCCAACAGACTCAACTTATTCTTGGTATGGAGAGTACGCAAAAGTAGAATCTTTTGTAATTGAGTCTAAGGGTAATGAAGGACGTTCTTATGTTCTTTGGTTTCCTGAATATAAAAGTAACCGTAGTCTGTTTAGGAAAGAAATTGAATCGGGCACTAAGAAGGTGGATTATCTTCAACACTGCGGACTTCCACGTTAGATCTTTATAGGGGCTATAAAAACCTCATATATCATGCAGTAAGATTATTGTTTGGAAATTAACGATATGGAAATAGAAACTCAAGTTCAAATCGAACTTAATAAAAAATACGGAAAACGCTTAGTCGCATTAGCTTGGGCTATTGAGATTATAGCCGCATCCATTGGGTTTTTTATTGGTTTTAATCAAGCACAGAAAAGTGTACGCCGTCAGCGCCTATGGGACAGATATAGATCTGGTTTAAGAGAGAGTTTTTGTTCATCCTAAGCTGAGGAGTTGAAAAGAATCGGTGTCCATTTTCCACATTGAAGAAGAAGTAAACCTTAGAACATGGGACGATATTCTCAATCGACCTGACTACCAACCTCCGATTGAGACCCGGAAAACCCGTTATCTACGTATTTCAGCCGTCTATTCCTTCAAGGAGCAAAGTGCCCGTTGTGGCGTCTTCGACTGTCAGCAAGCCCATAGCCGCGGTTTTCTGGTCATCACTTCGGACGAAAAGGAAACCAATCTTTGTGAAGCCTGCGGGCAACGCCAACTTGATATGCCCTTTAACAATTCAGTAAATGTCCTTCAGGATTCAGCACGCCTGAGAGGGCGGAAAATCCGTCTGAATATAGTTCTTGAGCAGAGCGATGTAATTAAAAGACGGATAAAGGAACTCAAGCAGGCGCCAAAAGGAGCCAACTGGCTCTACCAGATGTTAACCATGTTTCGTAAGACCTACCCGATCGATTTACTTGCCGCATTAAAAGAATTGGCAACGAATAAGAATGATAACGCCGTCCTTGCCGTAATTATTGAAAATGAAGCTGATCCATCCCAACAAGAGCGGGTAGAGCAGTTGCAGGGTTTGGGAATATTTGCTGCGGATATCCGTGAGGAACTCATTGACAAGATATTGAAGCCGCTATTAGAGTTGGAAGAGCTGGCCGCTAATCTGGGCGCGAATACGTCGCTGCGCCGTTATTGTCTATGGGCGGATAATCTGGAAGAGCAGTTTGCCCGTGCTGAACATCTGGTTGAAGAGGGACGGGCATTTTTCGACACGGACAATCTGCAACGACTAAAAAGCATTCCGCTCTCAGAGGTGAGTACCCGGTTTATGCAATCCGTACGGTGGAAGGGCGACAGCGTTATAACTAAACGAAAGTAAGGCCAAAACACATGCGTTCGCGAAGATTATGACATGCCAAAGTTGCCAGCATTACTCGGCCTTCTTCTATGTCGGTTCGGGATTCATGACTTTCTCGTGGTCGACAGGGCATTTGAGTTTGGGGCAGGGGGCGGTACCGAAAAAGTAAAGTGCAGGCGATGCGGTTTGACCATGACCCGTCAAACATGATCGATGATGGCATCGTCAATTGCTCGGTCAACTTTCCCGTCGAGCCTGTAAATATTTCTGTGTAACTGCCAGGTTCAAATGTAGTCGACCACTTGGTTCGAAGCCGCCGAATAGCGCGTAGGACATAAACACGCTGACACTGACCGCGACCATCCTCCCAACGTACGCTCGCCCTGGCCGCCGATGCCTTTTTGTTCCTTTTCAGACAGAACGACAAATGCGCCAATCGCAATGGTTAAAACATGAACGGCTAAATGATTCCAAGCGCGCGTAGAGAATGAATAGTCAGTGATTTCCGTAGAAATGCCTCGGATGCGCTGTCCATACGCATGTTCATAGCGAACAACCACGTGTCATCGTTTTTCTCGACGTAGCCAATGTACCAGCCCACCGCGAGTTCACTACCCGTCCATCCAGACTTTGCATAAATTGTGTAATCGCTCGGCGATTGATCGTCGCGCATAATCGTTTTCAAGATATCGATATGTTCACGCCGAAACGGAACCGAATCGCTGACCAGGCGACTCAGAAAATTGATTTGCTCAAGCGCAGAAACCTGCAGCTCACCATTCAACCAGAACTGATCAACTTGATCGCCAATCCGTTGATTGCCGTAATTCGCGTCCATCAACGCCGATCGATATCGACTCTCACCAACGTTCCGGGCGATTTCTTGATAGCACCACACGCATGAGACTTTAAATGCAGACTGTAACGTCTGATCTTTGTTCCATGCGTCCAATCCTCGTTTCGTGCCGTCCCATTGAAATGCCGAGTCTTTCGAAGTTACGACTCCTACATCAAGCGCTATCAAGGTATTTAGGATTTTGAATGTCGAGGCAGGTGACAATTGCTGTTTCGCCCGTTTTTCGTTATGCACGTGAAGCGTTTGCCCGTCTGACGAGGCAACGACAAATGTTCCCTCGACGCCTTCAGCTTGAAATGCCTCCGCAACCGAATTGAGGCTGAATTCTGCCTGACCCGTCGTCGTGTCAGCCTCGACGATCGATGCAATAAATAGCAGTACAATTGGACAGACCAACTTCATTCACTAGGTTCCTTTACCCACCTTGGGTCACAAGCAGACATCAAAGTCGATAGTATCTTAACCGCCGCATTTGAGTAGAGCGCGGCACATCCTGTGAGATCAAAGAACACCGATTGTCCGGCCAGCCTACGATGGCCTATTCCTCGGCGGTGCGACAATCCGTTTTTCTATTGTCAATCTACGCTCACACGAAAACCTTATGCGAGACGTTGGAATCGACTCGACTGTTGGCATTAAGGAAATAAAATTCGTCGCTATGTCGTGTTCGAAATCGGTGAGCGATCGGCGATCAACCTTCCCGATAGAACCTGAGAACGATTTATTCAAGCGCCCGCGGCATCGCGTGAGGTTTTTCGCGACAAAGAATCCCGATCAAATCTACGAAAATGCGCTTAGCGGCAATGCAGACAGATCGTCTGGCCCGGCCAATATCCGCAGTCCTTGCTTAGACGCACGAAGAACACGGATTTTGCGGGACGCGGATGGTTTCCCGATAGAGGTCTTCAAAGACTGACCAAATGCTACACATTATTCGGTTTCCCTACCGCCCATCCACGCGGTATCAATTTGACAAACCGTGTAGGATTAAATGAGGGGGACAGATCATGACTACAAAAATACAGCTACTGGTATTGCTGGCTTGCCCACTGCTCCTAACAGCGCCCGCGTTATCGATGGCCGAAGAAATCGATAAACCCGGCGCGCGGAAGTGCATACCTACCCGCAGATTGACGAGCACAGCGGTTATCGATGACCGCAATGTTTTGTTCTACATGATCGGCAAAACTGTCTACCGCAACATCCTACCGGATCAATGCAAAGGTTTGACGAGTAACGCGTTCACCTATGCCAGTATGGCAGGAAGCCTGTGTAACTTTGACACGATTCGGGTAATGAAAGGCGGACACAGTGGCTACGGCCCGTTATGTCGACTCGGGAATTTTTACGCGGTCACCGACGACGATATTCCGGAGATCATCGCACTACTGAATAAAAAACCGGCGGCGAAACAATTACCGTCAGCGGAAGTCGAAGAAGTCACGGTAAAAACCAACCCGGGAGCGGATCAGAACTAACTTTAAACACGCGACTAAGCGCATCCCAATCATTTGTTTTTGCGATAGACGTAACGACCCACAATCAGGCTGACCTGCCCGTCGTCGTCGACGCGAAAGTTCACAGGCGATTTGCGGCCGTTATTAAGCGTATAAAAATCGAGTGAGTCGTACGCCGCGTCCTCTGGAATCAATGGTGTCTGTCCGCCGCCTGACTGCTGGAGATACAACATGCCTTTTTCGCTAACCACATCAATTGTTTCTACGTCGCGATAAACAGAGTACGCACCAACAAGTTGCTGCATTCGCTTCACGATCCCGAATGCGGGTACGGCAGTATCTGGATCCTCCCCCATCAGGATTGCCAAGACAGCTTCGCCAATCGGCGCGTAGCTCATGCCGCTTGAATTCCCCATCATCACAACGCCAATTTTTTCCCCTGGGACCAGAGCCATATGGGCGGTTGATACCGCTATCGAACCACCGTGGTCGATAAGCAATTCTCCGAGGAAATCCGGTGTGACGCCAACACCGAAACCGTATCCAGTCGTGCCGTAATAGCCATCGGGTTCGCGAATGTGCAGACGTTGCATGTCACGCATTGATCGCTGACTAATCAGTTCACCGCCCGAATGCGTCCCCGCATCAATTAGCATATTGAGGTAGAGCGACATCTCCGTAACCGAGCTCGTTATGCCCCCCGCTGCCGTCAAAAAGCTGAAGGCTTTGTTGTCGACGGGGTTCGGATAGGGGAAGTTTGTTGCTTCGACGCCATCGGCCGTTTTACGATGCGGCGTCAGGTGGTCGGGATCAGCATACAACTGATCAATGTCGAAGGTGCTTCGCGTCATTCCCAACGGATGAATGACGTTCTCCGTCACATATTCGTGAAACGGCATTCCGGACACGTTCTGGACAATTGCGCCGAGCATGCGCCAGGCTGCGTTGTTGTAAAAGAAATGTTCCCCTGGGGAAAATACGATTTCGTCCTTCGCGCCGTTGACGAAACGGAAGAAGTCATCGGAACTGCTCATCGGAACGCCCGTATCCTCACCTAAACCACGTGACAACAGAACAGTAGATGAAGCAAGACTTGGAAAACCGGGACTATGACTTAGAAAATGCCGAATCAGAATTGGCTCATTCGGCCGCCCAAGTTCGAACGGCAGGTGCTTAACGATCGGGTCATCAATGCTCAGCTTTCCTTGTTCTGCGAGCTGGAGAATCGAGATCGCAACAAAGCTCTTGGTGATGCTACCGATTCCGAAAAGCGTGTCGGTAGTTGCGGGCAGGTTTTTGGCAGGATCTCGCGCACCGAACGCATCGGAATAAATAATTTCACCGTCGCTCACGACGGCAATTGCGAATCCCGGCATACGCGCGGCACGCATCAGCTCCGGAACGTTACTTTCAACCCAGTCTTGTACGGCATCGATACGTTCGTCGGCCGCCTGTACGTTTGCCGCCAAAACCGCGGCCAACGCGCTGCACCAAAATATTCTCATGCTATCCCCCTAAATAATCTTTCCTGGGCACTCCGATCGAACAACCGGTCGCCGACTTTTCGTCACGATTGTTGAACAATCTTAACTATTGAAGATCGCCGGTAATCGATTCAATCATGTCGTTGAATGCAGGGCTGTGTTGAGCAATCGAATTCTTCCGTTGGTTGTATAGACCGACATCCTCATGAATGACCTGCTTCATGAAATTGCGGTTCGCTAGCCAAATATCGCCGGCGTAAACGAAGGCCAGATGTTCTGCGGATATGTCCGGGGTTCGAAGTAATAGAGTATGTTGAGCGGATACTGAATAACTACCCAGAGCAAGCACGACACCTGCCAACACAGATACATATTTCATGGTCGATTCCTGAGACGAGAATCAAACCACGGCGAGCGGCCGTCCTCGTTTTATTGTTCTAGATTCAAACGAGTATAGACGCCGCAGTCAGGACCAACCACACTAAAATGCTTTAGAGCAAGCTACTCGTCAGAAAATCGCTCGATGACGATCGCTTCCAGCTGCGTCAAACCGGCGGCTTTCCCAACAGCCAGCGCCTCTTCGTCACTTGCG
>Ga0114999_10005758_pt1 | contig 14493 bp, 11 predicted proteins | sample ArcticOcean_MG_C_3_FD_89820 | JGI IMG/M metagenome (GOLD analysis project Ga0114999, IMG submission 89820) | Marine microbial communities from western Arctic Ocean - ArcticOcean_MG_CB8_126 | ecosystem: Environmental > Aquatic > Marine > Oceanic | place: Arctic Ocean: Canada Basin | collected...
CTTCGACGAGCCCGTGTTGCTGATCAAGACCGCATGGGGCGGCGAGGATGTGTACTGCGATTTCCGCTCTCCCGCTGCTGGAAAACCGACCGGCGCCGACGCTGCGATGCTAGAACGTCAAACTGCGGAGGGAAATGAACGCGAAGTGGGTCACTTCTATCGGCAGATGATCTCGGAGATCGAACAGTGCCTCGCCAATATCGAAGAAGTGGTCCCGGGTTATCAGGGTCAGGGCTACGAGCTGGCGGGGATGGCCTGGTTTCAGGGTTGGAACGACTTCTGCCAGTGGCATGTCCAGGTCGATGGTGAACGGATCGGTGATCAGTTGATCGCCAACTACTCGAAGAACCTGGCGGCGATGTTTCGAGATGTGCGCAAGGACCTGAAAGCTCCGGATCTACCCATCGCCATCGGCGAGATGGGAGTCGGAGGCCACGAGATGGCTGCCAGGGCCAAGAAGAACCCCGATGACGGCGAAGCGATGGCGATGATGAACTTCCGCAAGGCACAACAAGCGGTGGCCGATGACCCTGCGCTGGAACGGGTCTATTTTGTTCCCACCAGTGATTACTGGGATGTGCGTCTGCAGGAACTGCGGCGTATCAGCGATGACTGGTGGAATGAAAAGCGCGAAAAGGGCATCGCCGACACCGAGGAGAATCACCTGCCGACTCCGGCACTGAACCAGGAGTTCGCGAGCCGTGGCGGTCACTGGTATTGCCACTACAACGGCTCCGCCTCCAACTACTCCCTGGTCGGCTATGCCCTGGCAGAGATGTTGCTGAAAGAAAAGCCTCAGCAATAATCGCGGTGTAGGCTGCTGCTGTGGGATGGAACTGAATCACTCACTTCTTCTGGTGTGCATTGTTATTTTGCAGATCAGCGGAGTCTGGTGTTTCAAATGCAGTTGGGGTAGATCGAGCACTCCAGCGTCTCTGCTGTCGTCGGATCCGGTCCGCAGGTGTTGGGCGCGGGCAGAGGACTTGCAGGGAATCCGAATATCCAGGAAAGCACTGCGATCGCGTCTGCGATATCGATCACCCCGACCACGATCAACGCAACGTCCGCAGGCAAGCTCGGTGCCGAGTTCCTCCGCTGGCAATGCTCACCAGTCCAGTCTGTGGATCGATGAAAGTGCTGCTGGCACGTGCGATCCCCGGTGAGCCAATGATGTCGTCACTGGTCCCGAACAACTCGTCCGCGCCGGGGTGTGTGCCAAGCCTGCCACCGGCGCCAGCCCGGTGACATGTGCCACAGGCGACGGTGTCGTCGCTCGAGAGTTGTTCATCCCGGAACAGGATCTTGCTGAGCACACGCTTCTCCTCGGTAGTTGCACCTGGAGGTCCTCGATGCTCTTCGCTTCCCCTGAGAGCGGGTGTGCCCCCCCATATCTGCTTTGCCGCCGAGGGTTCCCCACTCGAGACTTGTCAGCCAACCGATGGAGGAAGATACTGACGATGTTGGAGTCAATACAATCGATCGAAACCAGGGAGAATACCGATGAACATCCCCTTCCATCGCCGGGTTCTGTTGGCCGGGCTCCTCGTTGTCCTGCTGTTCTGCGCTGAGGCCTCGGCGCAGAAGTACGGCGAGGTCGACAAGGTGGCGCCATCGCCGAATGCGCCGCAGGGCCAGACGCTGGAATGGACATCGGCGGAGGGAAAGTCGTACTGGTACCGACTGCCGCACCAGATCAATCCAAAGAAGCCGCCGAACCTGGTGTTGATGCTCCATGGCACCGGCTTGACCTGGGGCTGGGCGTTCTGGAACTACCCCATCAGCAATGGCGGGTTTCGCAGAAATGATATCGTCATCGCACCGGAGGGGATGACACCCGGCGGCGGCGACACCTTCAACTTCACCCAGAGCAAACCCGATGGCGATCACATCGCCGGACTCATCCGCCACTTCAAGAGCAAGTTCCCCATCGGCAAGGTCTACGTCTACGGCCACAGTCAGGGGGCGTTCTTCTGCTACTGGTTCGCCGGAGCCTACACCGAACTGGTCGATGGCATCGTCGCCCACGCCGGCAACGTGCTGTCGGTCAACCACAACAAACTGGCCAAGGACAAGGTCGCCATCGGAATCCTCCATGGAAAAGCAGACGCGGTGGTCTCGGTCGAATGCGCCTACCGCACCGAGAAGATCTACAAGCAGCAGGGCTACAAGAAGATCAAGATGAGCATCGTCGAGGGATTGACCGAACGCTCCGGGCACTGGCCACTGCCATCTCAGGTCGCCGAGATGTTCGACTGGCTCGACCAGGTCAATGCAGACAGCCCGCAACTGGCGTTGCGCGTCGCCCTCAGTGAACTGGCCAAACACTCCCCAGACTTGACCATCGTCTCCTCATCTGCCTACAAGGCGAAGGGCCTCGCCAGACGGGAAAAAGGCGAAGAGGGTAAAGCACTTCGCGCCACCATCGAGACGGTGGTCGAGTTCCTCGAAGAGGTGCAATCCGCCCACGCTTCCACCATCCAGCAGGCACAAGAAGCGAGCAAGTCGGCGAAGAAGGGTTCCTTCCAGCCCTGGATGGCGCACTTTCGCATCGTCAATACGTCGTTCAGCGGATCTACATCGTGGCGAAAGAGCCTCAAGTCGCTGGTGTCCTCCGCCACGAAGCAGCAACGCGCCATCGATGCCGCCCTCTCCGTGATCGCGAACAAGCTCAACAGAAAGACATTGAAGCAGGCGGTGGGCGTGCTGCAGAAGTCGATGCTCGCCTCCAATGCTCAGGATCTGGAACTGACTTTTAGCCGCATGGCGCAAGATCCTCCCGCAGGAACCCAGGACCAGGACTTCAGCGGCTATCGGCAACTCAGCGCAACGCGAGATCCACTCATCCAGCAGGGACGATCGACGGCAGCCGAGATCACGGCCAGCATGGCCAAGGATTTCCGAGAAGCGAACCCGGAATTATTCACCGACGAGTAACTCTGTTTCCAGATCGGAGCGAGAGAGCGATGCACAAGCAACTTCTAGTGGTTCTCGGTCTGATCATCGCAGTCGTGGCCTTCCTTGGATCTTCATCTCCCGACACCAATCGAGATGCCGCCCTGCCGAACATCCTCTTCATCCTCGCCGACGATCTCGGTTACGGAGATGTCGGTGGCTACAACCCTGAATCGAAAGTCCCCACTCCTCACCTCGATCAACTCGCCAGCGAGGGGATGAGATTCACTGACGCCCACAGCCCGGCAACGGTCTGTACTCCGACACGCTACAGCGTGATGACGGGCCGGATGGCCTTTCGTACCGGCTATCGCGGTGTCTTCACCGGGGTCGGTGGCCCTTGCCTCATCGAGAAGGAACGGCTGACGCTTCCGCAGATGTTGAGAAACCAGGGCTATACCACCGCCTGTTTCGGCAAGTGGCACATCGGGATGACGTTTTTCGACAAGGATGGAAATCGCATCCAGATCGGAGGCATCCAGGGGGTCGAGCAGATCGATTACACGCGAGCGATTCCCGATGCACCGATCCATCGTGGTTTCGATCACTTCTACGGCACCGCCTGTTGCCCCACCACCGACTGGCTCTACGCCTACATCGACGGCGACCGCATCCCGGTTCCTCCGACGAAACTGATCGACAAGAGTCAGCTGCCGAAGCATCCCTACGGCAACGACTGTCGAGGGGGAAAGGTCGCGGACAACTTCCACCATGAAGAGGTCGACCTGGTCTTTCTCGATAAGAGCAAGAAGTTCATCGAACAGCACGTCAAGTCCAGCCCCGACAAGCCGTTCTTTCTGTTCCATTCGATGCAGGCGGTCCATCTTCCTTCCTTCGCCGCTGACCAGTTCAAGGGCAAGACAGACGCAGGACCCCACGGAGATTTCATCTTCGAGATGGATTTCATCGTCGGTGAACTGCTGACGGCCCTCAAGAAGTCTGGCATCGCCGACAACACCGTGGTGATCTTCGCCAGCGACAACGGGCCGGAAGTTCCGACGGTGCTCGACATGCGAAAAACCCACCAGCACGACGGCGCCCGGCCGTGGCGCGGCGTCAAGCGCGATCAGTGGGAAGGGGGCCACCGCACCCCGTTCATCGTGCGCTGGCCCGGCAAGATCGAGGCGGGCAGCACCAGCGATCAAATGCTGAGCCTCACCGATGTGATGGCGACCCTGGCCGAGATCACCAATGCCCGCTTGCCCGTTGATGCAGCAGAAGACAGTTACAACATGCTGCCGGTGCTGCTTGGAACTCAGGGCGACAAACCGGTGCGGCGTACCCTGCTGCAGCAGACGATGTCACTGGCGATGTCGATTCGTGACGGCCAGTGGAAGTACCTTGATCACAAGGGATCAGGCGGCAACAACTACCAGCGAGACGGGGCCTGGGGGATGAAGCCCTACGCCCTGAAGAACACCGACCCCTCCGCCCCCGGACAGCTCTACGATCTCGCGACCGATCCTGGCGAAAGAGAAAATCTCTACAGCAAACATCCCGAGATCGTCGAGTCGATGAAGGCGCAGCTGGAAGGTTTCAAGAAGAGCGGACGAAGTGCTCCGTTCCGGCAATAACCATCGAATCAATAGTGAAAGAGGTGCGCAATGGACGGTTTACTAGGTCTAGGGGCCTTTGGGGTTTTTGTTTTCTGTGTCTTGTTATTCGTACTCACAATTGTTCTTCCTTTTTCGGCATATGCTGCTCAGAAATGGGCATGGAGAACCTACAAAGAAACGAAGGAAATTAACGAAAAGCTCAATAAGATTTTAAGCGTCGCACAAAAGATGTCAGAGTGATTGCACGCACCAGTTCTTCGAACTTTCTGACGTCCGTATAGTCAATCTTGACATCGAATGAGGCACAAACCGATGAGTGCAAACCGATGAGTGCAAACCAACTACCTTCGGGTGAGCTCGAGACGATTCCCGGCGTTGGGCCGAGTATTGGCCAGGATCTTCGCGACCTGGGCCTGCAGTGCGTCGAAGATCTGGCAGGAAAGGACGCCCAGCAGTTGTACGAGGCGCTTTGTCAGTTGCGCGGTGGCCACATCGATCGCTGCGTCTTGTACGTCTTCCGCTGTGCGACTTATTTTGCAAGCCATCGCACTCACGATCCCGAATCCCTCAAGTGGTGGAACTGGAAGGATGGGCAGACAACGCAATGAAACCGATCAAATGAGGATTTACTCCGCTGCCGAGACCATCTCCTGACGGTGTTGATCGAGTCGCTCCCGCAGCGGTGCGATCTGGTCGGCGGCCCAGTCGAGATCGAGTTTGCCGCGGATCTTCACCTGAGGAACGATGCCACTGATGGTTCCACGCCAAACCAAACCCACCTGACCACGACCGAGTTTCTTGAGGATCTTCTTGCTGTCGGTCTGCTCCTTGGCACGTCCGTTGAGCAGGGAACTGAAGCGACCCTCCTTCAACTCGAAGCCGAACTTGTGATGCTCCTCGTAAGCGATGGTGGGAGCTTTGCCCACCCCCCCCACCGCCCGAGTGCCGGCGATGCGAACCAGTTGCGTTCCGAGATTACTGCCTACCCGCTGCCGTAGCCTTTTCGACCAGGCGAAGACCGCTGCCACCATGTCACCACGGCGACCTCCGAGGAAGGAGACGTAGGTCAGTTCCATTCGCACATCCGGTTGCCACACCGCCGCATGAAACCACTGCCCCTCATCGGCGATGATCACACCACCGGAGACCCCTCTGGAGTGGCCCTCCCAGTCGCGTCTCCAGCGCACCTTGCCCGAAATCTCCGACCCAGGAGAGGGGAACCAGTCATCACCGAGGCTTCGATCTTCCCGCTCGAAATCGTAGGTCAGTTCAACGGTGCCATCGGCGGATATTTTTTCTTCGGTCGCCTGGAACAGATCGAGGATTCGCTCCTGTTCAGCAGCGTTCAACTGGAAGGCAGGAATCTCGGGCTTGCCGCTACCATCTGCACCTTGCAGGGCACACAACAGCACGAGAGTGGGTATCTGTAACAGGATGGTCATGAGAACCTCCCTTCAGGGTCATCGATCTATCGAGAGCATCCGGAAGTACGGAGAACTCGGACTGTCGAAAGTGGAATAGACGTGCGGATCTGGTGCAGAATGCTCTTCACGGCGGCGGGCTCTTCACGGCCGGATGACAAGCCGCTTGTCGAGCCGATCTCCGCGGATACGGTGCAGTGAACTCGGCTGAAAGGTGCGTAACTCCCTTGTCGACGAGAATCCGATCCAAGATCCGCTTACTGCACGCCACGGCGTTGCTGGCAGCACTGTTCCTCTCTTCTGGCCACTTCTTCATCGAACTGGTCCGATCGGAGGATCCACCCGACAACTACCTCGAGGTACTCCGCGAGGCCGATGCCAGGAGCAACAAGTTCCTCAATCGGCAACGTGCCGAGTTCTTCGGGCTTCGTTACCGCACAGCCACCACCAATGGCGACAAGTTTCGACTGTTCCATCAATCCGCCGACGAATGGATCAAGGCGGGGGACATCTCCAAGGGACTACTTCGCCTCGATTCCTTGCTGACGGCGTTGCCGGCCGAAGGAAGAGATCAAATCGTCGATGTCGAGGAATCCCTTCGATGGAGCCAGATGATCGGAGGCCTGCGCCTGGGAGAACAGCAGAACTGTGTGGCGATGCATGGTCTCGATTCCTGCCTCTTCCCCATCGGCGGCAGCGGTGTGCACCAGCAACCGAAGGGGATGCAACTGGCGATAAAGAACCTGGACTGGTCGCTGGCGCGTTCTCCCGACCGACTCGATCTTCGGTGGTTGCGAAACCTCGCTTCGATGGCCCTCGGCAACTGGCCAGATGGTGTACCGGAGCCCATTCGCCTGTCGCCTGAACTGTTCGCCTCCCCCCATGATGTGGGCCGCTTTCGCGATGTCGCTCCCCAGGTCGGGATCGCCACATTGGGACTGGCGGGAGGGGCCAGCCTCGAGGATTTCAATGGTGATGGGCAGCTCGATCTGTTCGTCAGTTCGTGGGGACCGATGGATCCGGTCCACTACTTCGAGAGTGACGGCCAGGGAAAGTTCGAGGACAAAACCGATCAGATGGGCCTGTCCTCCATCACCGGCGGACTCAACATCACTCATGCCGACTACGATAATGACGGCGACGCTGACCTGCTGATTCTTCGTGGAGCATGGCTCGGAAGCGCAGGCCATCATCCCAACACGTTGCTACGCAATGACGGGGAGACTTTCACCGATGTCACCGTCGCCTCGGGGCTCGTGTCCTATCATCCGACCCAGACTGCGGATTGGGGCGACTACGATCTCGATGGAGATCTCGATCTCTTCATCGGAAACGAATCGACCAGCAGCGAGGTTCATCCGTGCGAGATGTTTGAAAACCGCGGAGATGGCACCTTTGTCGAGGTCAGCCAAGAGGTCGGTCTACGCCACATCGCCTATGTGAAGGGTGTGGCGTGGGGAGACATCGACGACGATGGGGATCTCGATCTGTACCTCTCGACGATGGCGAGTTCCAACGCACTGTACGAAAATCTCGGCCCCGCAGTTGAAGAAGGACGACCTCGATTCCAGGACATCACTGCCAGCGCCTCTGTCGAATCGCCCCAACTCAGTTTCCCCACCTGGTTCTGGGACTACGACCAAGATGGTCGTCTCGACATCCTCGCCGGCTCCTACGGTAGTTTCGAGGAGAGCATGCTCGAGGGGGTCGTGGCGGACTACCTCGGGATGCCGACCGCCGACGAGGGGATTCGTCTTTATCGCAATCTCGGAGGCGGGCAGTTCGAGGAGGTCTCGGAGAAGACCGGCATCCGTCACACGGTGCTCCCGATGGGCGCAAACTTCGGCGATCTCGATGGTGACGGTTGGCTCGATGCCTACTTCGGAACCGGTCAGCCGGGCCTCGCCACCCTGGTCCCCAACCGAATGTTTCGCAATGCACAGGGACAACGCTTCGAGGATGTCACCACCAGTGGTGGCTTCGGGCACCTGCAGAAGGGCCACGGCATCGCCTTCGGCGACATCGACCACGATGGCGATCAGGACATTTTCGCCACCATGGGAGGGGCCTACGAGGGCGACGGGTACGCCAATGTTCTGTTCGAGAATCCCGGTCATGGACACCGTTGGTTGACGCTGAGACTCTCCGGCACCCGATCGAGCCGCGATGCACGTCATGCCAGGGTACAGATCGAGGTGAAGACGAAGTCGGGACCACGCACCATCCACCGGGTGGTCGGCAGCGGAGGAAGTTTCGGCGCATCCAGTTCGCAACTGGAGGTGGGACTCGGTGCTGCGACCGAAGTGATTGCGGTGACGGTGCACTGGCCTGTCTCTGGCCGCGCCCGCTACCACGGCTTCTCCCTCGATCACACCTACATCATCGAGGAGGGAAAGAAGGAGCCGATCGCGGTAAAGACGGTCCCCTTCCAGCTCGGTGGAACCGCGAATAAACCACCCGCAGAAGATTGATCAGCGAGACCCTTTGCTCGCCTCATGCTCCTTGAGACGAGTCTTGAGCGAGGGAATCGACTTGGCAGCCCAGTCCAGATCGAGCTGGCCGCGGAGAGTCACCTTGGTGATGCAGCAGCGGATATTGCCGCTCCAGACAAATCCGACCTGGCCACTGTCGAGTTTCTTGAGAAACTTGCTGCTGCTCGACTGTTCCAGGGTGCGTCCCCCACGCTGAGCACTGAACTGGCCATCCTTCAGTTCAAAACCGAAATGCACCGGCTCACGAAAGATGATCTCTGAAGGCTTGCCGATCCCTCCCGCCGGTTTGACACCAGAAATCCTCATCACCTGGCTGCCGAGGTTGCTGCCGACCCGCCGACGCAAACCCTTGGTCCATGCGTAGGTCGCAGCAAACATGTCCCCCGCACTGCCACCACAGAAGGAGTAATAGGTCGACTCCACCTTGACCTGTGGCTTCCAGACCGCCCGGTGAAACCACTGCCCCTTGTCCGCAATGTAGATACCGCCGGAAACTCCCACCATTGCGCCCTCGCCACCCCGAGTCCAGCGCACCGACTGACCGATGCGACCGAACGGGTTGGTCGGGATCGGTGCCCAGTCCTCACCGAGTTGCTCATTCTTCGAGGCGAAGTTGTAGATCAGTTCGAGTGTGCCGTTGGGACTGATCGTTTCCCCGGTGGCCTGGAACAGATCCAGGATGCGGGAGCGTTCCTCATCCAGCAGCACGAACCGGACTTCCTTTTTCCCACCGGCTGGAATATCGAGCGGCTCGTCCGCAAGGAGTGGCCGCTGCATTGCGAACGGTTGTCCCAGAAGAAGGAGCAGTGCCACTGCGATGATCCTTTGAAAATTCAGCATCCGCGAACCTCACCTTCCTCGTCTCGACGTCATATCTGGACCCGGAATCAAACATCGGCAGTGTATCTCTTGCCCTGGATCCGATCGATGCTTTTACCGAAGCCGTGGGTCCAGAAATGAAATCGCCGATTCTGCCGATGGGCTGTCCCCTCAGGTGCGACCGCACCAGCGGCAGGCTATGCTGGTCCTCCTGTACTGAAGGGAGTTACGATGAAACTTACTTGTCCATCTCTGGCCACTCGCCCATCTCTGACCGCTCTTGGCGTATTGGTAAGCGGGGTTCTGGTAAGCGGGCTTTCGCTGTCACTGGCTGGCTGTGTGGGGGCAGGGAGCGCCCGGCCCATCGATCCAGAGCGGCCGGCAAAAGCCCCCAACATCCTCTTCATCTTCACCGATGATCATGCATCCCATGCCATCGGTGCCTATGGCAGCCGCTTTCCCGACCACATCACTCCCCACCTCGATCAACTGGCGGCAGACGGGATGATGTTTCGTCGTTGTGGCGTCACCAACTCCATCTGTGCGCCGAGCCGGGCGGTGATCCTGACCGGCAAGCACAGTCACCTCAACGGTGTACTGACCAACGCAGAACGGTTCGATGGCTCGCAAATGACCTTTCCAAAACTGCTGCAAAGGGTTGGCTACCAGACCGCAATCTTTGGCAAGTGGCACCTGAAAACCGAACCCACCGGGTTCGATCATTACGAACGCCTGCTCGGTCAGGGCCCCTATTACAATCCGCTGATGCGTAGTCCTTCCGACAACGAGAAGGGCCATGCCGACCGCAAACATTCCGGCTACACCACCGATATCATCACCGACCTGGCCCTCGACTGGCTCAAGGAGGGGCGCAATGGAGATCAACCCTTCATGATGATGGTCCAGCACAAGGCCCCCCACCGTCACTGGCAGCCTCCCCCCCGCTATCTCGATTGGTTCGACAACATCGACATCGCAGAACCGGACAATCTCTTCGATGATTACAGTGGTCGGGGTACCGCCGCACGGATCCAGGACATGGAAATCGCCACCACCTTGACCAAGAACGACCTCAAATTGGTCCCACAGCGTGGTCTCAACGAGGCCCAGACGGCGACCTGGAACGCTGCCTATCAGCCGAAGAATGCCGAACTGAAGCAACTCGAGTTGACCGGTAAAGAGCTGGTCCGCTGGAAGTACCAGCGCTATCTCAAGGATTACCTGCGCTGTATCCAGGCGGTCGACGACAACATCGGCCGCATGCTTTCGACCCTCGATGAACTGGACCTGAGCCGCGAAACTGTCGTGATCTACTCCTCAGACCAGGGATTTTTCCTCGGCGAACATGGCTGGTTCGACAAGCGCTTCATGTATGAAGAGTGCTACAAGACGCCACTGATTGTGCGCTGGCCCGGTGTCGTCGATGGCGGGTCCGTCGAGGAAAGCCTGGTCAGCAATCTCGACTATGCCCAGACCTTCCTCGATCTTGCGGGCGTTTCAGCGAAGGACTCATCGGTGCAGGAGATGCAAGGGGTAAGCCTGGTGCCACTGCTGCTCGGTAATAAACCGGGTGACTGGCGAGAGAGTCTCTACTACCAGTATTACGAGTACCTGGAGAACCAACACACCGCTCACATGGTGCGACGTCACCGAGGTGTATGCACCGAGCGCTACAAATTGATCCACTTCTACAATCTGGGCGAGTGGGAGATGTACGACCTGCAGGAAGACCCCCAGGAGATGAAGAACATCGCGGATGACCCGGCCCACGCCGCGACACGCAAAAGACTGGAGAAGGAGCTGGAGAAGCTGGCGCTGCAGTACCAGGTTCCCGATGATCGCGGAAGCGTCTCCCGAGACCCCCATCAAAGGATCGAGGCGTATCAGGCCCGTGAGCAGCAATAAGCCCTCTTGTTAACCTTGTTATCTTCGTATTGCCCGTAAATCTTCTAGCCCTAGTTGCTTACAATAGCATTCGTATATCCTAAAAAATACACGTGGATTAACCTCGGCTCCAGATAGGCGAGCCGCCGTGAGTTCTTTACATGGCCTGTTTAAACGATTTTTGCTGGCTGTTTTGAGGCATCTGGATTAACTAGCGATATTCGGGAATACAAACAGGTTACCAACGATGTAAACTTCTTGAGATCTGTGATCCCCCCTTTTATCTGGAGAGAATGCCCGATGGCCGCCACTCGTCAGTCTGATCAGGGGCAGTAGACCTGGCATTCGAGGGGGTCCGGGGTCGGATCGGTCCCGCAGCCGGGGAACGGTTCTGGGGGCGCTGAACCGGCGTTGAAGAGGAAGGCCAGCTGGAAGATCACGTCGGCCAGATTGACTGAGGAATCGTCATTCCCATCGGCCGCCTTGCGGCAATCGATGGCCACCGTCATGAAGAGGTGCTCGAGCAATCTCACCGCATCGGCCAGGTTGATCGAACCGTCAAGATTCACATCGGAACGAATGAAGGTCTCTGCCGGCGGCGGCACAATCGCGATCACCAGGTTGGTCATTGCAATGTTGTCGACCAGCAAAGAATCCTGAGATGTCATATCGACATCGATGAATCCCCCTCCCACGGCATCGCGAAGGGTGTATTCCCCACCCGCGGTGAACCCTCCCAGATCCCACTCGATAAGGATCGGATCGGTGATCAAGAACTGCAACTCCAGGATAAAGACCACCGGATCGGGATCCGCAGCGATGATGCAGGAGAACCAGGAATCGTTGGAGTAGTTGATGCTCGAATAGAAGGACGGTGTCGGCGGAGCGGGCGGAGCATACAGATCTTCACCGGGGTTGTAGCCATCGGATGCACCCTCGGCCATCCCCACCAATAGATTGTAGGCAGTGCCATTGAGGGTGCTGACTGCCAGGCTGATCTCGAACTCCTGCGCATCGATCCGCTCGAGAGGAGCCAGGATCAGCCCCAGGATCAGCACCGGGATCAGCACCGGGATCAGCACCGGGATCAGCACCTGGAGGACCGGGAGGACCTGGATGTTAAATTTAGGTTGGTCTGACATCACTTCATCCCCCCTGCCTTCCTCGCCAGGAATTCAGGTTCAGCACCTATCCTATTCCCGATGAGGTGAATGCAACAGTAGCAGAGAACAGGGCTTTCTTGACTGATGCGACAGGCAGCAGCGCTGGCTACGCTGTGCTCCCCCCACCGTCAGATCAGTCGAGCTGGATACCTCTGCCCGAGAGGATGGTGCCGGTGGCATTTCGATAGGTAGCGATCGCCTTGCGTAATCGGACCCTCGACTGCAACTCGGAAACCTGCGATTGCAGCAGGCTATTTTGCACCTGCAACACCTGGTAGGCGGTCGAGACCCCCACCTCCAAGCGCCTCGTCTCTCCATCGAGTTCCTTGCGACGCAACCGGGTCGCCGCACGAGTCGTCTCGACGCTTTGACGTGCACTCAGAAGTTCACGCACCGCTCGGGTCACTTCCAGGACGATCGCGTGAGAAACCTGCTCTCGCGAGACCTGGGAACGGCGTAGGTTCTCACGCGATTGGAGCATCTGGTTGCGGGCGGCACGATTGCCCAGTGGGAACTCGAAATTGACCCCGGCATTCCAGGAGTAGTCATCGCCGACATCGGACCAGGAGCCATCAAAGCTGATGTCGTTTCCAGGTTGATTCCAGCCTCCATCCACCGACAGGCTGGGGCGTAACTGATCCTCACTGCGGAGCAGTTGATCCTCGCTGTTGGCAATCTCGATATCGCGCTGCAGCAGCTCGAGACGGGTGATCAGAGCCGCCTCCACCGCCTCGGCCATCACCACCGGAAAATCGGGCAGTTCCAGCGAGGTGGTAGGAATCACCTCCAGGTCACGAAACATCGGGCCGGAGTCTCCACCGATCCTGAACTCAGGAGCATTGACCTTGTCGAGCAACACATCCTGCAGATCACGGTACTGATTGACCGCATCGATGATGCTGGCCTTCTGCGTCTCGATATTGGCCTCGGCGCTGATGACATCGAGTTCGGTACCGGTCCCCACCTCGAGCCGACGGCGATTGATCTCGAGCAGTTCGTTCGCCTCGCTCAGAGCACGTTCCTGCACTTCAACATTTCTTCTCGCGTAGACCAGATCCCAGTAGGAAGAAACCACCGACGACACCGTCGTCTCGACCGCACGCCTCATCGCCAGACGCGAGGCCTCGACATTGCGGATCGCGATTCGCAGGGAAGTCTCGGTGATACTGCGGCCAAAGCCACGAAGGAGCGGTTGGCTCAGAGAGAGGTCGTAGGCGCCACGGTAGTTGAGCGGACTGAAGAACTCGCTGACGGCGGAGGTTGCAGAACGACTGCCGTTGAGGCGCAGATTCCAGGTGGTTCCATAGCGGAGTTGCCCCGATAAGCCGAGGAAATAGGTGCGATTGTCGCGTTCGCTCTGATCCCCCACTGCCGCACCCTCGATGATGCTGGTCGAGGTAGTACTCGACTTACTGATGGTGAAACCGGTCCTGAAAAGCGGATCGAAGGCGGCCTCTGCGATCAGCGGATCCCGCTCTGCGCTGGCGAGAGTGAGTCGCTGCACTACCAGATCGAGATTGTTCTCCAGTGCCAGCAGGATCGACTGCTCGAGGCTCAGGCGGATCAGTTCGCTACCCGGAGATAAGTTCGTCTCGGGTGGTGAGACCTCCTCCCCTTGCCCCGCAAGGAATGGAGAAAAGATGCAGACCATCAGCAGTGTCAGTAAGACTCGAGACATGACCACCTCTTCGACCCAGATCGCTCACTGCCCTCGACTCAGCACGAACTGCGTGGAGTTTCAGGGCAACAGGGGATGATAGGCGAAGAGGCCAGATCGGCAAGGGGTCCGCAGAATCAGAAGTGAGGTACGAGACGGTCCGGCTCGGAAGATGAGTCTTTTTCGGCCCCGGGACGGATCTTTTGAACCAGCATCGGAATCAGATGCATGGCACTCAAGACGAGCAGGACCGCAACCTCGACCAGCATCAACAAGATCAGAGATCGCCCCGCTTCCGCCTCATAGAAGCGACTGAGGAACCAACCGTTGGTGAAGGTTCCAAAACGAAGTCCGAGCCAAGCGGCCACCTCGAGGCTGCCGAAGAGGGTTGCTCCCAGCAGTACGGCGGCTGCGGTATCTCGTCCACGGAGTCCTGCCGCCAGCACCATTGCGCCGAGCCACGCCACCAACAACCAGGTGGTGACTCCGGTCGCCAGCAATTCGAAAGGCGCCGATAAAACCCTGGCCGCCAGGTGGCCACTTCCCAGC
>Ga0114999_10005761_pt1 | contig 14493 bp, 19 predicted proteins | sample ArcticOcean_MG_C_3_FD_89820 | JGI IMG/M metagenome (GOLD analysis project Ga0114999, IMG submission 89820) | Marine microbial communities from western Arctic Ocean - ArcticOcean_MG_CB8_126 | ecosystem: Environmental > Aquatic > Marine > Oceanic | place: Arctic Ocean: Canada Basin | collected...
CAACTGAAGGTTCTTTGGTTTCTTTTTCCAACTGTTCTACTTTCTGTTCCAAGTCTTCGCTGTATTCACGTAGATTGTAGTTTTCGGAGTGAGCAGCCCCAGATAGAATGCCTAACCGAGCAGCTTCCTTTACCAGCGAGTGGTATGCTCCTTCACTTAATATCGTTACAGCGTCATGATCGTCGGGTATGTCTGCGTCAGGCTCAAATTCACCCAATGTATCATGCCACGCATCCAGTATCCTCCACGTACCAGTCGTAACATCTCTATGAGCCACATACTGAGAATCACGATCACGTAATAGTCCACCTATAGGCATAACTTTTCTCCTTACCTTACTATACTATTATACTACTCTTTTAGGATACATGACATTTCGACCATCCGCAAGCTTTGCAAGAGGAGCAACCGCCCTCTTCTACAATAAACGGGGAGCCACAACAGGTATCCAGTTGTGTAGATTCACCCTTAGTCAGAAAAGGTGCATCTACTAAATTCTCTAAATAATCGTAAGTTGTGATATCTAGGGCATCTCCTGACTTAGGTGTTTCCACTTTTACTAACACTTCTTTCACCCTACTTCCTGAACGGTAAACTGTGATACCTTTACATTTAGATTGCCATGCAATCATATAAGCAGCGTATACATCTTCTATTGTAGCACTGTTCGGAAAGTTAATCGTCTTAGAAATGCCAGAGTCACACGACTTTTGGAAAGCTGACTGCATAAGTACGTGCGCTTCTGAAGAAATTTCATCGGATGTAACATACACATCCTTAACCCACTGAGGTACATCAGGTCTACCTTGTATAGACCCTCCCTCATAAATGTGTTCCATCAACTCTTCTGAATAAAACTCATGTTTTTTTGCATCTTTCTCAAAATATTTATTTATATAATGTAGGGTTTCTCCCTCAAGAATATTTGTTTTGCGCCACGCTAAAGCAAATAAGGGTTCTACCCCACTTGAGGTATCAGCTAGCATAGATATGGTACCTGTGGGCGCAACTGTAATCCTGCAAGCATTTCTAAACTGAGTCTCGGAAGAAGCGTAATCACTCTTACCCCACGCTGGGAACACCCCTCGCTCATCCGATAATGTCTTAGATTCACTATCCGCAACATCTTTTATAAACCCCATAATTTCTCCGCCAACCTCTCGACCAAGTTTAGTATGATAGCCTATACGTAACTGAGTTAGAAGATCGGCGAAGCCCATAATACCCAACCCTATTTTGCGGGTACTCTTAGTCATAATTTCTATATCGTGGGTTGCATACTCGTTAGCATCAATTACGTTATCTAAAAACCTTGTAGAGCTTCTTACCACCGCTCCTAGCCGGTTCCAGTTAACCCCTGTTTTCCAATTAGCCGAATCTGGTTTCGTCTCAACAAAGTTAGCTAGGTTAATGGAGCCTAGATTGCAAGATTCATTGGGTAGTAAGGGCTGCTCACCACATGGGTTGGTTGCAATCATGTCCCCGAACTGCTCAGATACATGATTATCTTTATTAATGGTGTCTAGGAAAACCATGCCCGGTTCTCCGTTCCTCCATGCCCCGTTTATTATTTTATTGAAAACGTCTCTCGCATCCAACTCCCCCACTATTGCGTTGGTACGTGGATTAATTAAAGGGAAATGCGTTCCAGATACGACAGATTTCATAAAGTTATCTGAAACACCCACGGAAATATTAAAATTGTGTATCTCCCCCTCAACTTTTTTACAGTCTATAAACTCTAAGATGTCCGGATGGTGAACATCCATCACCGCCATGTTTGCGCCATCACGTTTCCCACCTTGGGTAATCATTGATGATACCCGTGAAAGGGTTTTCAATACTTCTATTGGCCCACAAGATATTCCATGTGTAGTTTTTATACGATCTCCCTTTGGTCGAAGTTTAGATAACGCAAAGCCTGTACCCCCTCCAAACTTTTGAACCATCGCTGAATCAGTTGCAGCTTTCATTATCCCTTCCATACTATCTTCAAGGGGTAGAACAAAACATGCGGAAAGGGTACCTTGATTAGTACCAGCATTCATAAGGGTTGGGGAATTGGGGATGAAATCTAAGGCACTCATCATCTGAAAGAACTCGTTAGATACCATTTTAATTTCTACGTCAAGTTTCCCGTAGTTCCTCTCCGGTACTGCGACCGCATTAGCTACCCTTCTGAACAATTCGTCCGCATCTTCAATAGGAGTCCCAGCATCATTTTTTTGGAAGTATCGTTTTTCAGCTACGATTTGAGCTTGGGATGTTAAAGTTACCATGTATATCTCCTACTAACCTCTGTGTAAACATAATAGACAAAGTTTGTTCTCTGGAACCCATACAGCGGGAGAACATTCTGAGATCGTGCAATCGGGATTAGGGCGATCAGGATGGTTTTCCTCTACGGGTATAGTATTATTATACCCCTCCTTACTGGCATTTTGCAACCTTTCCATCATCTTTTTTACGCCACTTTCATCTTCTTTGTCCGGTTCAAAGGCGGTAGCTAAATTTCCTACATCCTGTACCTTATAGCTACTAGCTTCATGAGCGGCGGTAAGAGCCATCCCAATTGAAAAGAAAGCATCCCCATGCCCCATTGGGGTGACTGGAGCTTTCAAATCGTTGTTGACTGAAAGTATCTGCTGCTTTTGTCTTTCGTCTCGCAACAGCCTTAAAGTATCATTGTGTACTGTCTCCTCAAAGATTTGAGCCATTGTATGCTTACTCTTACTTGTAAACGACATTGGGAACCAAGCTGAGTTCAGTCCCCTGTCCTCCAACTCCCCACGAGTATTATCTATATAACCTCTAGTAATTTTAAAATTCTTCGCTGCATCATTCAAGTATTCAATTTGCGCCGCATAATCCCAACCATCCAGAAACGATTGATGTATCTGTTCTAGATAGCTCCCGTTCCTTTTAAAAACAACTAGGTGCGAAGGGTGTCGCTTTTTCCCTACATCAAACCCTGCGTAAATCTCGTCATCCTCATTAAAGAGATGCTCTGTCGTAGCAGATAAACTACGTAAGCTGGCATCCTCACATCTGGAAATTTCATCATAAGAAAAATAAGCCTCCGTACTAAACGCTGGTTGCAATAAAAATTCAGATGCAAACGATTTAGGATTAGCTTTTTGTGTGTCAAGTAAAAACTTTTCAGAATACATATTAGGGAACAAAACTCTGCGCCCCGGCTCCGGGTCTAACGCAGGAAGCTTCCTAGTAAAAAACCTCTCGTCTTTCTCTAAGACAGTCAACAGGTCACCCGGTATCATTGGGGTGCCCACCACTATAATTGGACACCCTCGATTAGGTATGAACATAGATTCAGTCATGAAGTGATCTTCGATTTTATTCATCTGACCGACAGCTAACGGGTTGTCGGGGTCACGCAGGATGTCATCTGCCACCAATGCCCCGTTAACGTGTAGTCCCCGTTTGAATGAAAATAATCCCCCGTGTAAAATTTCAGCAACCTTACCATCTACCCCGTACCTGAAAGTAAAATCACCTCTAGGGGTTTTATCCACTAACCACTGCATTAATATAGGATTCCTAGAAACCTCTTTCTTTAGTTCCCCTATATGATATTGAGCCATTGAAGCACTGTAAGAAAGGTACAAGGTGTTAGAATTAGTTCCCATTTTTAACAACCGCCATACAGCAAAAGCATGACCTAAAATGGTGGATTTGAAATGCGCTCGTGGTAACACACTTACGTAATTCAACCCTTCTTCTAACGCATATTCCACATCTTCACAAATTTGTCCCACATGCCAAGCATTAAATAAGGAGGGGTTGTCGAAACTTTGAGACCACACATCTCTTACGAAATCCCAAAAACCCCCAACAGCAAACTTTTTATTAGTCTCTAATTGGTCAGCCATTAAAGCTAATGCATCTATAACCGAAACTGTTTCCGCTTTAGTCAATGACTGTCACTTTCTTATCTTGGGCAGTATTAGAAACAAGAAGTCTAAGTTTAGCTGCGAGACGTTGCATTAGTTCAGAATCGTCAATCTCACTAATTAGAATTTGGATAACGTCCTGTACAAATTGTAAATTAATCAAACCTTCAATTACTTGCCGCTCTCCATCTATACCTATAGATGCAGCTTTTACAGCGTCAAAAGCTCTATCGAATGTGAGATTGTTTAGTTCGGCTGTAGCCTTCTCTCGTATATTCCCGTAAACATCTAAATGTTCCTGTTGGAGCCTGACGAGCCTACCTGATTCAGTTTCAACAGTTCTCTCTAAAGCTTTAGTTTTTACGTCAGTTCTCTTGGAATCCCAATTATACTTCTTAGCCCACGAGTACACGGTTTGATTACTTACCGTAATGGAATATTCCGAGGAAACTGCATCAGCAATTTCCCGTGCTGAAGAATCATCTTTTAGGTATAATTCCATAGCACGGTTTTTTACTTCTTGGGGAATAGTTTTAGGCATAGGTTACAGTACACCGTCTTGGTCAGGCATTTGTCGATCTCTGAAGTCTTGGTTGTCGTCGGGCGGCGCAAAGTAGGCGGAGTTTTGGGACTCTATACTACCACCGTAGGGTGTGCCATCGCCTTGCAGTAACTTGCTAAAGTCCATATGTCCTGTCTTATTAGTAGCTGCGTTGTAACAGGCTGGCACTTTAAATTTAGCTCCGCTGGAAAAGAATTGTTTAAAGTCTACCCCAATCTCATCCCTAGTGCACAACCCCACCCAAACATTCTCTTTTTCAACAATGGGTTTGTAGCTGGTGTTGTTTCTAAGGGTTCCGGTAGTTCTTTGAGTGTTATCGAACTGTTTATTGTGAGCACAGGCATAATATTTACACCAAATCACTGTACCATGCTGTTCTTTCAAGTCTTCCAGCGTAGTTCCTTCTGGTAACCTATCTTCATATACCACAGGCTCTTCTTCTTTAGAACCGCCCCTAGAAACGTACATCTTAAACTTATTGTCCATATCTTTTCCCCCACAATGCTATACAGGCCGCATCTGCGTAATCCTGTTCGGGGAATCTTTCTCCCCATAAATCTACAGCGAAGTCCATTATATCAGACTTCTTGGCGTTACCGTATCCCAACACTTGTCTTTTCCACGTATTATTATCCACAGCTTTGAAAGAGATGCCACTACTATGTAAACCGTATTTTACGCCCGCTACCACCGAAGCGATAGCTATCGTGGCCTTAGCATTTTGTATGTATATAGCAGACTCTATCGCTGCTGCGCTTATATCTATTATACTTAAACCATCATATACTTGGTCAAGTATCTCGTAAAATCTTTCTTCCGCCAACTTACCCTTACTACTATACTTCTTTAACTCCACCAAAGATTCGTCCTCATCAAGGATGGCTATGTGAACAGCTTTAGAGGAACAATCTATACCCCCTATCATTCTATACCCTCCGGAAAATTCTCTAAATCTTCATTTAAATCTAATAGGACTTGCGCTAAATCATCTACAATCATTAGCCCTTCATGAGTACTCCCAGTTACAACATTGTATTTCAACGCTGAAAGACCCAATTCTATATAACTTATCTTAGCTAAAAGCTCTTCGATCATCTGTTTTCTCCTCATACGCTTGAGTTCTTATAGCCACAACTCTAGAAACGGTAGCATAAGCTGAAGTGTATAACTTCAACTCCCCCAAAACTTTTTGGTATGCCGTATTTACATCAATGCAATCTCTGCGTAAATCCATCAGTGCTGGGTTAGTCATAAGCACTTCCCCCCGCATCTGCTCTCTAGTAGGCTTCTTTTTTGCTTCAGCTTCATATCTCTGATTCAACTGAAAGATTGCAATGTTATACCCTTCTTCAAACTGGGCTTCCATCGCACCACGCCTAGCTTCTAAGTCAGCTACATGTTGTTCTAAGAGACTCTTGGAACCCCCATACATAACTAGGTAATCTACAAGTTGTTTATTATCAGCTTTCATAACGTCAGCGAAATTTAAACCTTCTTGAGGCTTTTCCACGTTTAATGCAAATCCCGGCACAGAAATACTATCTACGTACTCTTGAGCCTGAGATATGGCATCTTCATACGACCATCGTTTTTTCATAATAACACCTTCTTACAATTGCAATACCACATCCCAGTACATTTTACAGGCGCTTCTTTCATATCCATAATTCTATAACATCTACTAACCAAGTCTTCCCACGAAAGGGGGTCATGTAATATTTTAAAGGATTTCAAGTCTTGGGTATCTTTGTTCTCGTACAATAGATAAGCATTTTCCGGTTCCGCTGTGTTTAAATACAACTGAACTTGGACTAGGTGTTCTGGTTTTGGGCCCTTCAACTTAGAAAACCCTACAGAATTTATTGTTTTTAGCTCTAAGATAGCCCCTTTATCCGTACCGTCTTTTATAATAAAGTCAATTCTTCCTGAAAGCGGGGGGTCATCACACGTAGCTACTACTTCCCGACCTATCAGCATGTCAGCTTTTTCTAAGTAGATTTCCACCCTCTCCTCAAACGAACCCCCTGTATCGAAAATACGCTGTAACTTAGGCTTGATGTCCAACGCTGGCATCAAACCCTTGTAAGAAAGGTAAAGATACCTGTCGCAAGGGTTTCCTAAACTTGAGGGATAAAACACACCCGCTCTAGGAGGGCGTCCCTCAGAGACCATGGTACTTTCCAACTGTTTTATCAGCCATTTATCCTTAGATACAAATTCCCCCATACCTAAAGACTGAGTTCTAATCTGTTTAATTCCTGACATAATCTTTCCTTTACAGTTTTCAACGTATTTTCCCTAAAGTGCCAAATCTCTTCTATTCCCATATCCCTTAACTTAGCATCTCGTTCTGCGTCCCGTTTAGCTAAATGACCGAAAGGGCCATCCGCTTCCACAACCACCTCTATCTCAGGCAGATAGAAGTCTACGTCATACGTACCAAACCTAGCTTGGGATATGTATTGTAATCCAGTTTCTTCTATGCACTTCTGTATAAGCTTCTCCTGCTCAGTCCAGAATTTCGACGGCATCTATTATTTTCTTCATTTCATCTGGGTAATCCGCAGCAAAGACACGCAAGTTATCGAATCCCTGTAACTTACCTGATGGGAATTGATCGCAGTAATACCACGCTCCCCGTTTAGTTATGATACCTTTCTCCAAAGCTTCCCGCAAAAAGGTTTCATTTGTATCTATACCCCCCTCAATACGGAATGGTATCTCAACTTGCTCCCATCTTTCCCCACCAAACTTATCTTTCAGTAATGCGGCTTGTATCATAAACCCAACACGCTTATCCCTTTCTTTAATGTAAGCCCCTCTACGAGTCTCCATTACGGCATGAGCAAAGAATTGTTGTCCCTTACCACCCGGCATTGTTTCAATAGCGGATACCGGCCCCATAGAACCTCTCACCTGATTGATAACAACTAAAGCTGAACCGTGCTTCAACAGCGGAAGCAATCTAACCAATGCTTGGTTCCATGATCTTGCTTGCCATGCTATAGGATTGTACCCGAAAGAATCCTTGTTATCCATAATTGTCTCCGGTATAAGACCAGCTACACTATCTAGGACAACTAAATCAACCCCCGCCTTTAGACCAGCTTCCATAGCCCTGTACGCTTCTTCTGCGGTAGGTGCTTGTTTTATTAACACATTGGACGTATCTAGCCCACACTTACCCATCCATACAGCATCCCAAGACATTTCTGTATCTACCCACAACGAAACCCCGCCTTGAGCTTGGACAGACTTGCACAATTGACTGGCAAGATAAGACTTACCTGACGACCACCCACCAAAAAATAAAGAGAACTTCTTCTTCGGTATCCCCCCGCTAGTAATCCTGTCCAATTGCGGTAGGTTGAACGGTATCTTCTCGTAAGAAAATTCGTCTGAATCTCCCGGTACCAAACCTAAAGTCTTATCGTCTAACAAGTCTTTGAATAGGTTACTCGCTGTCATCTTTTAACTCACCCCTATTGATATAGGCTTCTGACCACGCAAAACAAACCGCAGCGCATTGGATAAGCTCCTCAAACATACCGGCTATACGCTGGTCATTCACATCCTTAGCAACCTCACCAATTTCTTCAGTTAAAATTGACATCCACTGTAAATCTGTATTATGTGTCTGATCTCCCCACCGATTGTCCTGTCTCTCTCGTTCAGACAAAACAGCTTCAAGAATCTTAGCTCGTGTTAGTTCATTCATTACCCAGCATCCTTTAAAATCTTCTCTACTTCCGCATCAGCCAATTTATATAGTTTAACAAAAGCCTTTCCTAAAGCTTGTTTCGCAGACTCAATTTGCTCTTCTATATCGTGGTCGGTATCAAGATCATAAATACCGACCGTCGCCTTTGCTGAATTATAGTTTCCTAAATTTACAGTAAAGGACAGTTCTTGCGATACTTTCGCCATTAGATTCTCCTTAATCCCAATCTATGTAACTACTAATTGTATCAGGTTTAGGTGTCTCCGTCAATACAAAATCCTTCTTAGTTGCCCAAGAAGGCTCACATACTTCCACATCTACTTGCAAAGGTATATTTAATGAATTTATCTCTAACAATTCTTTAATTGCGGGAACAACCTCATACGCCTCATCTTTGTGTATCTCACAAATAATCTCATCGTGTACCTGTAACAACATAGTGCTTTTCTTATCCTCTAAATATTTCGAAACTACAATCATACGCTCACTTAGTAAGTCAGCACTGGTTCCCTGTATGAGATAGTTGACAGCTTTGTACCCCTTGTCTGAAGGTACTTTGTAAATCCTGCCAAACTTATTTTGAACCCACCCACGGCGTTCGATCATTCTAACCACGGTATCAAAGAATTTCTTTGACCCTGATATGTTTGCAAAGTATTCTTTCTTATATCTCGCCGCTTCCTTAGGGGTAGTCTTCAACTGTTGGGCTAACTTATCTTTACCAATCCCATAGATCACTCCGAACGTAATCGTCTTAGCGAGTTGCCTGTAGAATTTAAAGTCCGGGCTATCTTCTTCTACTTTGAAAGCCAGCTTTGCAGCTTCTCCGTGAAAATCTACATCCCCCCGTCTCATAAGTTCTAACATAGCTGGGTTATTTATGTAATACATAAACATCCTAACTTCCATTTGAGAGTAATCGTAAGACACTAAGTAATGATTGTCTCTCGGGATAAACAACCTACGAATAGAAACTTGTCCGGGGTTCGACTTGTCAAGAGATTCATCGCCTATAAACCCCCACGACTTGATAACTTCATCACTTAGTTTCTTACTATCTAAAGCATTACCACCCTTGGAAGCTATAGTCGCCCCCACCCGTTCCCTGACATCTAGGAGTTCCTCTGGTGTAAAATCGACATCATAAAGTTTATAATGGTTACGTGGGATGTTTTGAAGGTTAGGACTGCGTGAGGCTAACCGCCCCGTAACAGTTCCCCAGTTAGCAAAGGTGGTATGCATCACAGGCGTTTCAAGGTACGGTTCGATGTATGTGGACTTTAACTTCGCCAACGTCCTGTGCTGCCGTATTAGGCCCGCTACAGGGTGATTTATCTGGACTAACGCCCCCTCATTCCAAGCCTCTGCTCCTGATGCAGTTTTCATAGGAGAATGTATACCCACTGAATTAAAGTACGAACCGACTTGTTGGGGACTGGATATATTAAATACCTGCCCCGCAAGAGTTTCTATACGATGTTGGATGTCTGCACTACGGGTGCTAAGCTTATCCAATGTCGATAAAGCGTACTTCTGGTCTATCCGCATGCCTTCACGCTCCATATTTAACAAAACTTTTGTTAAATCTACCTGCATCTGCCACACACCCTCTTGATTACTCTTCTTTATCTTCTCCAACGAGTCTTCATACAACTTTAGTGTCCAGTAAGCGTCCTTTTCGCAGTAAGGCCCCAAAATTTCGGTTGGGCACATGGAAAAATCCCGATTCCACTTGTTCTTCACCAATGTTTGCTTAGTTTCTTTGTCATAAGCGGCATTATTGGGGCCAAAACGCCTAGAAATGGTCTCCGTTAGGGATAAACCGTTTACAATGCTCGATTCAGTCAACCTAGCCATCACAATCACATCAATTAGCTGCTTGCCGTCCACACGGAACCCCTCCTGCTCCAAAAAGGGTACATCGAACTTCAAATTGTATGCTATAACACGTTTTACCTTGTTTAACTCGTCAAAAAGAGGAGATAGGTACTTCGGGTCGAGGTTACCCCCTAAACTTTGGTGCCTGAACGGAAAATAAAACGTATGGTCTGGAACCGCCACCCCAACCCCACATAATTGGTGCCGAGAGTATGCGTCCAGACCATTTGTTTCACAATCTACCGCCCAATCCTCGTAATTACCGAGGGTAGCAACAGCCGAATCGAATTGTTGCCCGGTTAGCACTAACACTAGAAGGGCAGTTCTTCATCGTCGTCATCTGAAGCTAACGCCTTAGCTGTCTCAGGTATACCCGTAGCAGCTTCTGCTGACGGGGTACTGGACTCACTATACGTTTCCATCATGTAATCCTTTACAGATTGAAGGTCTCCAATAGTGTTGTACCTAGCTTCAGGTATCTCATCTTCCTTAGTGGTTGCAGTTATCGTATAGGTAGTATCCAATCCTGCACCTGTACGCCGAACCCTCACAACACCTTTGCCCAAATGGCCCCAGTCATTGTAAACGTCTACCAACTGATTCCAGATGTAGTTACCACGACCGAAGGTTAGAGGTAATATACGGAAGTCGTTGACGACCTCTTTGTATACTGTCTTACCCGATGGGCCTGTAATCGCTTCCCACGAATCTATCTTACGCTCGGGATGGAATACTTCTGTAACGTATGTCCAGAAAGCAAACCTGTGTTGAGGCTTACTATCTGATGGAACTACCCCTAGAGGGCCATCTGGCCCAGATATCACACTTTTGTATGTGTTCTCATCCCTAAATGTATGCATCCAATATTCGTCCAAGAACGGATCATCATCGTCTCCGGTAGCAACCGAAATGATAAATGCTTGGTCACCATCTCGCAACCACATTTCTTTCCGGAGACCCCCTGAATTAGATCGCTCTGAAGCTGTTGAACTTGCTCGCTCCTGTATAGCCTTTATCCCACTCATGCTTATCCTCCTACCAGTATTCCCGGTCTTGGATTATTTTATCAATCACTTGTTTATCTCGAATATCTTGAACATCCTTATATTGCAAAGGAATATCAACATATGCTATTCTAACTGACTGCCCCAGATATGTCAAGGCTTTCTCCTTACCTATCTGCCCAGCCTCATCATTATCAAGACATAATACCACCTCATCCACCGGCAACTCTTGTACCAACTCTACCTGCTTTTTCGATATAGACATGCCTAAAATAGCCACTGCGCTATATCCTAACTGATTTAACCACATTGCGTCAAGCGGCCCTTCAACAATACATAGTAATTTTGAAGGCTTTATTAGACCACCGCCGAATAAAACTCTAGATTTCTTAAAGTTTCGTGGGTACAGGTATTTTGGAAACCCGCTCTCACGACGTATTACCCAACCTACATCAACGTTATTTAAATCCTTAATGGGTATCGCTAACCCATTCTCCGCCGTTATCCCAGCACCCCATTTCTTCAACGTTTGTTTATCGAAACCCCTGCTGAAAATCCAATCAGGTACAAACTTTTGGTTGAACGGGAAGTCCACTTCCGGTAGGTGGGTGGGTTCTACCTCAATTTCATCGAAGAAATCTGTACCAACTGATACACTATGATCTCCTAAGAACTGAGATAGCTGCCCCGAAGAAAGATTCAAGTACTCTTGAACGAAACCTCTTAGGCTACCCTGCCCACACCCCCGAAAACAAATCCATACACCTTTACTAGTGTTTATGGAGCATGAAGTATGCTGGTCATAGTGAAACGGGCAAAGAATATTGAACTGTTCTTCACCAGCAGGTACCGAAATACCTGCTTCTAATAACACTGATGCCCAATCAAACATTACGCCTTCGCTTTACGGTCTGCTTTGTTTGCTCTAACGAATAGAACAACTTCATTTTCGTACCCACTGGAGTCAGAGACAGACCCGTTACGGATATCTCCGACTGTAATAGAGACCAAAGGTTTCCCCGGCCCTTTACTACGCCCAGTTTTCACAACTATGCTGTCCTCATCATCTTTAAACCAACCAAGTAATCCCATTATAGACCTCCTATAGTCCTATATCAAACTCTTCGACTTGTCCACTATCCACATTCCAAGTAAAGGTGCAGTTATCAACCGGCAAATCCCCATCCCTATACTTCTGAAATTGTATTTCCCTTTGACTGTCAACGTCTTCTACCATGCACATTGACAGGGCAACATCAGAAGCTCGGATAAGGGCATCACCAAATGCGACCTGATCTGCTCTGGGGGGCGCAAACATGTTTGACGCATCCCTTGTAGCCTGTGTTGAAACCATTATATCATTATTCTGCGATAACGCAAAATTCTTTAGCCCGTAGAATAAGCTATGGCTTTGTTCCCATGCCGCCTTTCGTGAATCTGATGTGGATACTAAGTATACCCCATCTATAACGGTAAGGTCAGGTGAGTATTTACGTATCAACCCTGCGATACTGGGCAAAGATATGCTATCTTCACCATTAATGTGATCACACACTAGCAGTTTATTGGCGCTTGTTTCCGAAAGAAACTTCTTATACACAGTTTCATCTATAGGTTGACCAGATCGTATAGCTCTATGGGATAACTTGTACCCCATCATGTTAGCAAGTATGACATCCATACGCATCTCTATAGAACGTTTTGTCATTTCGGTGGATACCAACAGTACCCTACGGTTATCCAGTATAGCTTCCGCTGCAACCTTTACACATAACCAAGTCTTACCAACGGTAGGGCGGGCAAAAGCAGATATCAAGTCCCCTTCCTGCCAACCCATTCCTGTGCTGTTGATAGTTCTAAAGGGGGTACGTATCCCAATCATACCATCCCCCATCTCTCGTTTCTTATTACGGGCTTGCCACTCTGTGAATCTATCTGAGTCACCGGTATCGTAATACGATACATCCTCATCATAGGTAACCTCAACATCCGCAAGAGATTGAGTAATTGCACTCAAAGCGGCTTTAGGATTATCTTGCAACACAGCCTTATTTGAACTGAATGAATTTACGATTTCCCTAAACAAAACCTGCTTCTTAAACTCATCTTGAGCATAATCGAAGTTAGTGGTAACCGCTTCAACCCGCAACTTAGGGAAGTTCTCTGTCAGAACACTGGGTTCTGGGAACTCTTTATATTCATCTATATGAGAGTTAATGAATCTAACTGCTTCCCCATGAATAACAAAGTTCTTTATAGGGAATTTAAACTTACGGTAGTTATTTTCGTTACAAAGACCGTAAACAATGGCTGATTCCATAAAATTAAAATTAGCACTATCCATATCTACCCTACCTTGATGAGTACATTACTCTGTTATAACTATTATGTACATAAAAATTACATGCCGGGTCAGGGGGGTTGTCCACTAACTGCTTGGCATCTGTATAAGAGGAGTATACACCATAATCCCAAACTTGTCTAGCAACATTATTGACACCAACAACTCTGAATTTATTGAGGGGTGCTGCTCTTTGCCCTAGAGAATCAAGTAGTCGAGGTGAGTTCTGCTTGCGTTCCTTGTAAGCCATACTTCTGCTCCAATTGTAAAACTAAATTTGAATACGTTTTTTTGTCAGATGCGGCAGGGAACCACTTGGTTTCCAAGCGCATTAAATGTCTCCAAATTATTCTACATGGGTCGGAAGGCCGAGTCAACACTAACCAGTAAAGATCGGGTCTTTTACAGTCAGGAAGGTAATAAGATAGTCCGCCTAGGGTGTATGGGATGGTGGCGTTCTTGCCGTTCTTCTTAAGTGAGGAGAGTAAAGCGCAAAGGATATCATAATAACCATGCTTCTCTATAGCATTCTTTAACATACTCATCTCTCGACCGATGAAAGTAGAAACCGCATACTCCTGTCCAGTTACATCTTTATATAACTTCTCATATTCGGAGAATGCAGTCCTACAAGTTAGTTGTTTTTGTGTCTTGGTTCCCATAATAATTTAATAACTTATCTTTAACTTGCGCTCGTACCTTGTGGGGTGAGATTCCCCCTAGTTTAAAGTAAATTTCCTTATTATTATACTTATTTAACTTAGCTTCGATGTATTTTTGTTCGGTGGGGGTTAAATTTATCTGTTTTAGCTCTTCTATGAAAGCTACTATCCCAAAACCGGGGTCTTCTACGGCTGCTAACTCCGCAAGGCTCTTATTTCCTCCATCGTCTGGAATCTGAACGAAAATCGGCTGCCTCTCCAAACGTGCTTGAGCTTTTGTGATAAAAGTTCGTATGGTATTCACCATACTGGTATGTAAATAAGTATGAAAGGAAGCATTTCGATCAGGATCATACTTTTTTGCTGCCTTACATATAACTAAACGCAATTCTTGGGCTACATCTTCTCGTTCCA
>Ga0114999_10005763_pt1 | contig 14489 bp, 12 predicted proteins | sample ArcticOcean_MG_C_3_FD_89820 | JGI IMG/M metagenome (GOLD analysis project Ga0114999, IMG submission 89820) | Marine microbial communities from western Arctic Ocean - ArcticOcean_MG_CB8_126 | ecosystem: Environmental > Aquatic > Marine > Oceanic | place: Arctic Ocean: Canada Basin | collected...
AACACCAGCATGGCGGCGACCGGCCCGAACGCGGCGAGTTGGTGGCGCCTCCAGATCCGCAGCGCCCACACGCTTGACACGATCCAGGCGACGACGAGGACGGTGACACCCCATCCGACCACCAATAGCAGCGACGCCACCACGAGCAATGCCATCGCGAGCTGAACGGCAGCCGCGATCAACGCCAGCCATTTATGGCGCGGATCCACCGGAGTCGTTGCGGCCTTCATGGCCGGTGAGGCTACCGACATCGGTGACGCGCACCGCCAGCTCCGACGCCGCGCCTCGATCGATGACGAACGCGCGGATCCGCCACTTCTCGGCTGGGTCGTGTGACATGACAACGTGAACCCAAGCCGAATCTCCCGCTGACTCGATGTCGGTCTGGGAAGGCTCAGGGGAACCGCCGGGATGGGAGTGGAACGTGCCTGCTATCTCCCAGCTGTACCGCTCTGCGTGCTGGTTCGCCCGAAAATGCTCAGTGGGGTCAACCGTAAAACGATGTCGAGACGCATCGATATTGGTCAAGCAATAGACGAAACGCACTCGACCCGGTCGGTCAAAGGCGAGCAGCCCACAACACTCCTCCGGGGCCACGAAATCGGCGTGAGCCCGAAAAGCAGCGATGTGCTCGGGGTGCAGGCTGACTGCGAGTGCCGAATCGATAAGGGCATCTCGGTCCGGCGCATCCTGAGCTTGATCGGCACCTAACTCCAGGATGTCGCGAGCTTCGACGATATCGTCCTCGTTCACCACAACACGCACGCCATAATCGGCGAAGAAACCAGGGTTCATCCCACCTTCGTCGTCGGCCTGCACCATGGCAATCACGCCGCCGGCCTCGAGCCGGGCTCTGACTATCTCGGCCTCGTGTCGGAAGGTGAACGTTTCGACGGTAGCGAGCTTTGTCTCATCCACACCGCTGACGGTACTCAGGCAAACGCGCCGTCACAGCCCGACCGGAAATCGTGCTTCCGCGAACGGTATTGATCCATAAGAAGGACCCGGAGATACTTCAGCGATTAAGCCGCCGCGAGAGGACCTGCTCGCGGATCTCCGGGTCCCGGTGGTCCGAGTTGGAGTCGCCACCTCGTCGCATTTCGCAACGAACGACCACTCCCTTACTTACAAGGTTGGCCGTTAGCGCTCGGCCACCTCCAGGGTCCTACATGAACTTTCTGACAAGTGGGACCACCTCCTTTCTCCAGTGCCACGATTCTGCCATATCGTGAGCGTATTTGGAGCGAAATCTCCGGCTATGTGGATTCGGAGTCGTGGGCAGGCACGGCGCCGACGGTTGAGCGCGCCCAAGTTCTGGCGAGAACCGAGAACACAACCGCCAGTCCGGGCGCGCCCGGCACGAACGGCCCCACAACCACCCCAACGCAGAAGCCCGAGGACAAAACCCGACCCAAACACCCGCCAACCGCACCGAGAAAGGGTTCGGGGCCATTAGGCCCCGAACCCTTTCTCCAACGGTGGAGGTGGGGGGAATCGAACCCCCGTCCCGTGAGGTCTCAACGCCGGCGTCTCCGAGCGCAGCCGACAGCATTACTTCGGGCCTCGGGGCGCTGTCGGCACTTGTCCCTCGGCCCTATCCGGAATTGTGCTTGACCCGCTAGTCCCGGAGTCCCGGCAGGGGCACCCTGCATTGCGTTGTCCGATTCCGGCGAGGCAGGGACCCCCCGGGCGGACAGGCTGCTATGTGTTAGGCAGCCAGTGCCATTTCGTTGTCGGCACCTATTTGTTTCCCGGCTTTTAACGAGGACTCCGGGGTACCTCGGCTCGCTTCCGGAGCATCAACCCTCACGGTCGAAACCACGTCACCCCCATACCAATGTTGGCGACGCCAAACCGTCTTCGCAATGGTAACCCGGGGAAGAGACACTTTCGGACGCTTCGTCCATTCCGACGTCTTGTCTCAAGTGTGGCGGCGGGCCCGATCCATCTCGCGTTTCATCTCTCGCTCCTTGATGGCCTGCCGTTTGTCATACGTGGTGCGGCCCTTCGCCAACGCCAACTCCACCTTGGCCAGCCCGTGGACGAAGTAGATCGACATGGGCACCAACGTCTGGCCGGCTTCCGTCACCTTGCTGACGAGGCGCTCGATCTCACGGCGGTGAAGGAGAAGCTTGCGCGGCCGCTCCGGCTCGTGCCCGCCGTCGGTGGCGAATTGATAAGGCGCAATGTGGAGGTTGCAGAGCCAAATCTCGCTGCCGCGAATCTCTCCATGCGCGTCTTTCAGTTGCACCTGTCCGGCACGCAGGCTCTTGACCTCTGATCCAATCAGCGCGATGCCGCACTCGTACGTGTCCAGAATGCTGAAATTGTGGCGGGCCCTCCTATTGGTCGCGACCACCTTGCGTCCGTCGGTGTTCGTCTTTTTAGCCACGTCTCAGCCCTTCAAAAACGGAGCGGGATCGATCGGGTCACCGCGGCGTCGCATCTCGAAGTGGAGATGAGGCCCGGTCGACACGCCGCTCGTTCCGACTTTGCCGACGATTACGCCTGCCGACACGCTATCGCCGTTACGCACCGACAGAGACGACAGGTGCGCGTACAGGGTCGAAACTCCTCCGCCGTGGTCAACGACGACCGTACGTCCGTACCCTCCCCAATTGCCTGCAAGGATCACCGTTCCGCCTTTCGCCGCCTCTACGCGCTGACCATAGCCGGCCGCCATGTCGACGCCGGTGTGGAGCCGCGTGTAGCCCAGCACCGGATGTACCCGCGGGCCGAAATCGGAAGTAACGACACCAGGCACGGGACGCACGAAACCCGCCGCCGAAATGGGCGGAGCCGATCGCTTCGCCTGTTCCGCAGCAATCTTGCGTTTTATCCTTTTCTGTTCGGATTCCAACCCGTCGAGCTCCTCGGAGAATTCGGCGAGTTCTTCGTCCAGCGCCGCCAGAAGAGATTCGAGCTCGGTGATCGTCTCTACAAGAAGGTTGCGGTCTTGCGCCAACTCGTCTCTAACGAGGTCGAGATCGGAAAGCAGGAGCTCCATCTGGGCAACCTCAGCAACCAGAACGGCCTCTTCGGCGGTTACGGCTAGTTGCTGATCCACGGCCCGATCCTCGAGGATGAACAGAGTTGTCAAGGCCTCTTCGTTTTTGGTCGCCGCGCGTTCGAGGTACACCAGCGCGATCGATACGTCGGACAGCCGCTTTGCAATAACCGTCACCGCTGCCGTGTCCATTCGGCCACCTTGATAGGCCTCGCGGGCCGACTCAATAGCCGCGGCCCGGCGCCCAACAATTGCTGTTTGGGTGGCGTACAAACCGCTGTAGGAGTCCGCCAGGCGGTCCGTCACCTCGGCCAGCCGCCCTTCCTGCGATGCGATGCGGTCCTCGATCCCGGACATTGCCGCCTCGTTCGTGCTGACGTCGGCGAGCAGTCGCTCCATCCGGCCGCCGGTTGCTCGGATCTCGGCAGCGAGTTGCGATCGGGCAGCCGTTACATCGTCGATCTGTACAGCGAGGGCGCTAATACGTTCGGCAACACCCGCAAGGTCGTCTTCGAGATCGTCTGCCGCTACGGGGCCCGGCACCACAACCGTCCAGATCATGCCGACTGCCAGCAGCCTCGTGAGGAGGCGGCGGCTCATCGTCTGATATAGCGGTGGACTGCCAGGCTGATGCTGGAGCCAAAGAACCCGACCGCTAGGCCGACGCCGAGGAATATTGCACTCCACCGCTGTAGGAACTCCCGGCTGACTTCGATGTCGACAAACTGAATACCACCTTGCAGGTTGTCGACAGCCAGCTCGTAGAGTCCGAATGTCACAGCGACCGCCAGCGCAGCCCCGATGAGACCTTCGATCATCCCTTCTACCCAGAACGGTGTGCGCACGTACCAACTGCCGGCGCCCACCAATTTCATGATTTCAAGTTCTTCTCGGCGCGCATAGATCGCCATGTGGATCGTGTTGGCGATGAGCGCAACCGCAGCAATGCCGAGCGCCGCGGCTAGAACCCAGAAGAACACTCGCAACCCGTCGCGAATGGCCGCGATCTGATCGACCGCCTCACCGGCCGAGACGACCTTTTCGACGCCCGGTGTGTTCTGTAGGCGCTGCTCGATTACCTCATATCTGTCCAGTTCGAGAGGACGCACCCGTATCGACGCGGGGGCGATCGAGGGATTCTCGACGAAAACGCGGAGCGTGGCCGGCTCGTCTGCGAACATCTCCAGAGCCTCTTCGTAGGCCTCCGGCTTCGATACATAGAAGACCTCATCGACCTCGGCCCACGCCTGCACCTCGTCTCGAAGCTCCTGCGTGTTTCTGAAGTCGTCTTTGAGGAAAGCGATGACGCGGACGTCGTCTGACCACTGCAATGTGTTGAGGCGGGCGATCTCACCGAAGATCAGCGTCCCGAAGGTGAGAAACAACGAAATGAAAACGGCCAGAACTGCGCCAAGTACGACCAGGCCATTGCGACGGATATTGTTTACCGCCTCTCCGAATACGTAGAGCAGCCGCATTAGGAGAGACTCGAGTCATCGTCCGCAGACTCCGTGCCCGCAGACTCCGTGCCCGCAGACTCCGTGCCCGCAGACTCCGTGCCCGCAGGCTCCTGGTCGGCCGCGGCGTCCAACCAGACCTCGAACTCCGCGGTAGGCGCCGGATCATCGGGCGCCGACGGTGCCGTGACTCCATTGGCGTCACCCGGCAAGTCGGCCACCTCGACTTGGGGCGCCTGGGGAGCGAGTTCCTGTGGGGTGGGTCTGGCGTCGGGCACACCCGGATCCGCCGCGGCTCCGCGCCGAGCCCTGCCGTATACGCCCCGGCTTTCATCGCGAACGACCTCGCCGCGATCGAGTTGTACGACACGGCGGCGCATTGCATCGACGATCGCGTGATCGTGGGTCGCCATGACCACCGTGGTACCGGTTCGATTGATGCGGTCGAGGATCCTCATGATTCCCACCGACGTTGCAGGATCGAGGTTTCCCGTCGGCTCGTCGGCAAGGACGATCAGCGGGCGGCTTACGAAAGCTCGGGCCAGCGACACGCGCTGCTGCTCTCCACCGGAGAGCTGGCGCGGGTAACGGTCAGCGTTGGCGGATAACCCAACCAACTTCAAAACCTGTGGCACCTGCGTGTGGATCACGGCCCGCGGCCTTCCGGTGACCTCCAGTGCGAAGGCCACGTTTTCGTAAACCGTCTTGTTTGGCAGAAGCTTGAAGTCTTGGAATACCGTGCCGATCGAGCGGCGCATGTGAGGTACCTTCCACGAGGCGAGGCGCGAGACATGTTTTCCGGCGACCCAGATGTCACCGTCCGTGGGAAGTTCCTCACGCATGATCAGCCGTATGAGGGTGGACTTGCCCGAGCCGGAAGGACCAACCAAGAAAACAAACTCGCCGCGAGCAATGTCGAGCGTGACGCCGCGCACGGCAACCGTGGAGGTGTCGTAGACCTTGGCGACATTCTGAAGACGGATCATGGGCTCACTACCTCGGGCCGGGACGCGGACGACCCGGCCTATCTGTTTTTTTGCCCCGCCTCCGCCAGCGCGCGGAAGCGTACCAGTGGCCGGGAGAAATGAATGGCATAACAGCTACCGCATAGCTGCAACCGTCGGCGAAGGCATCAAGTCCGTACCCACCACCGAAAGGAAGCGGCCGGCGTCCCCTCACAGCAGGCAACCGGGGAGCGGCGACGAGCTACGTCTGTTTTTCTTTCAGCTCGCGGCGCCATTGCAGGTAGGAATCCATCAAGGGCTCAAGGTCTCCGTCGAGCACTCCCTCGACGTTGCCCACCTCGAAATTTGTGCGCAGATCCTTGACGATCTGGTACGGCTGGAGCACGTATGAGCGTATGTGACGGCCCCAGCCTGCCTCGGTCTGTTCACCCCGGATCGAGTCGATCTTCTTCAGTTGGTCCTGGCGAGCAACCTCGGCGAGACGTGCTGCCAGCAACTGCATCGCTCTGGACCGGTTCTGGAGCTGCGAGCGCTCCGCCTGACAGCTCACCACCACACCTGTCGGGTAGTGCGTTATCCGGACAGCCGAGTCTGTGACATTGACGTGCTGACCACCTGCACCCTGGGAACGAAACGTCTCGATTCGCAGATCGTCAGGATTGATCTCCACCTCGGCAACCTCGACCTCGGGTATGACGTCGACCCCCGCAAAGGAGGTATGACGCCGCGATGCCGCATCAAACGGACTGATACGGACAAGCCGGTGGGTGCCGCGTTCGCTCTCGAAGTTGCCGTACGCGTGGTCTCCGCGGATGGTGAACGTCGCCGACTTGAGCCCTGCCTCCTCGCCGGGCGCTACCTCGTCAAGCTCGAACTCGAACTCACTTCGTTCGAGGTAGCGCATATACATTCTGAGCATCATCTGCGTCCAATCCTGCGCATCGACGCCGCCGACGCCGGCATGAATGCTCACAATCGCCGTGCGGTCGTCATATTCTCCAAAGAACAGCGCGGACCGCTCGAGCGTCCCCAGCTCGGACTCGATCGCCTCCAGCTCCGAGGCGACCTCGGCCAAGGCCCCCGCATCTCCTTCGGATCGGGCTAACTCGAGCAGCATGCCGGCGTCTTCAAGTGATGACTCCATGCCGGCAACCTGGGCGAGCACAGTCTCATGGTTCGCAAGACGCCGGGTCACCCGACGTGCGTTGTTGGGATCACTCCACAACTCCGGCAACGATGCCTCGGTTCGAAGCTCCTCTACGTCAGCGGCCTTACGGTCGACGTCAAAGAAACCTCCTGGCGTCGTCCAGGCGAGACGTGAGTTCCTTGAGAAGGGCGCGGGGATCGCTGTCGGTCATGGGCAGGAATCCTAGGGGCAGCACCCGTGCGGTCCGGCAGGGCCTACGTCCAGCACGGCCGCGGCGACGCAGGGTCCCTTCTGTAGCCGAGCGCCGGCACCAATCTTCTTTCGCAGCAAAGGGCCTAGGTCGGCCAGGAGATAAATATCTCAGCCGGCCAAGGGTTCGGCGCCGGGCTTGCCGTGGCAATGTTTGTACTTCTTGCCTGAGCCGCATGGACAGGCGCTGTTGCGCCCGATCTTGTCCTTCGCCGACACCGGCTTGCGCCTGGCGGTGATACCGGGAGCGTTGGTTTGCAGAACGCGGGGCCGGGTGGGTGCCTGCTCCTGGACGACCTGCACGTGGTACAGGTAGCGGATGGTGTCGCTCTTGACGGAGTCGACGAGCGCTGTAAACAGATCGAAGCCTTCCCGCTGATACTCGACGAGCGGATCCTTCTGACCCATGGCCCGCAGCCCGATGCCGGCCCGCAGGTAGTCCATCTCGGCGAGATGTTCACGCCACTTGTTGTCGATAATCGACATGACGACGGTGCGAGCCAGCTGGGCGAGAACGCCAGCACCGACCTCCTCGATCCGGCGCTCGTACTCCCGCTCTGCGTCCTTGATGAAGGACTCGATCACCTCGTCCTCACCGACATCGTCGGGGAACTCGAACGAGCCGCGATCGACTGTCGTCGGGAACACAGTCGTCATTCCAGCTTTGAGAGAGTCCCACGGCCACTCCGAAGGGTCAATGCCCTCCACGTGATCCAACACGACATTCTCAACCACTTCGTCACGCCATTCCGCAATGAGATCGTCGGTTCCGTCGCCGCTGAGAACCTGATTGCGCCAGCGATACACGATCTCGCGCTGCGTGTTCATGACTTCGTCGTATTTGAGGACGTTCTTGCGGATCTCGAAGTTCTGCGCCTCGACCTGGCTCTGCGCCTTTTCTATGGCATTGTTGACACGCTTGTGCTCGATCGGCATGTCGCGCGGGATCTTCAGCCAACGGAGAATTGCCTCGACAGGCCCCGATGCGAACCGCCGCATCAGATCGTCTTCGAGCGACAGGTAGAACCGTGACTCACCCGGATCGCCCTGCCGGCCGGAACGACCCCTCAGCTGGTTGTCGATGCGCCGCGACTCGTGGCGCTCGGTGCCGAGCACGTAGAGCCCTCCCTGCTCGATCACGTTGTCTTTCTCGACATCGGTCTTCGCCTTGAATCGCTCGGTAGCCGTGATCAAACCATCGTCGTAGTCGTCGGCGTCCGGCTTTGCCCCGCGCTTCTTCAAATCTTGCGTGGCCAGCTCTTCCGGGTTGCCGCCGAGCATGATGTCCACGCCGCGGCCGGCCATGTTCGTGGCCACCGTCACAGCACCGAATTCACCCGCCTGGGCGATGACATGGGCTTCTCTCTCGTGCTGCTTGGCGTTGAGCACCTCGTGCGGTATCCCGCTGCGAGTGAGGTACTTGGAGACACGCTCCGATTTCTCGATCGAGACAGTTCCTACGAGGATCGGCTGGCCATACTCGTGTCGACCGGCAATGTCCGCGATCAGTGCATCGTATTTGGCCTCCTCATCCACGTAGATAAGGTCTGCGCCGTCGAGCCTCACCGGCTCGCGGTTAGTCGGTACCTCGACGACATCGAGGTCGTAGACGCCCTTGAACTCGCCCTGCTGCGTGATCGCCGTTCCGGTCATGCCGGAGAGCTTTTCGTACATACGGAAATAGTTCTGGATGGTGATAGTGGCCAGCGTCTGGTTTTCTTCCTTGATCTTGACGCCCTCTTTGGCCTCGATAGCTTGGTGGAGGCCTTCGGAATAGCGGCGTCCCACCAGCACGCGGCCGGTGAACTCGTCGACGATGTTCACCTCACCGTTCTTCACCAGGTAGTCGACATCTCGCTGGTAGAGCGATTTTGCCTTGAGGGCAACGTCGAGGTGGTGGATGAGGTCGACGTTCGAAAAATCGTACATGTTCTCGATGCCGAGAACCTGTTCCACCTTGGTCACGCCATCCTCGGTTGTGATGACCTGATGCTTCTTCTCGTCGACCTCGTAATGCTGGGTCTCGCTGAGCCCGTGGGCGATCCGGGCGAAGTCGCGGTACCACTTGCCTGTTTCACCCACCCTGCCGCTAATAATGAGCGGAGTACGAGCCTCGTCGATGAGAATCGAATCTACCTCATCGACGATCGCGAACGCGTGGCCACGCTGGGCCATGTCTTCGACGCGCATCGCCATGTTGTCGCGGAGATAGTCGAAGCCGAACTCGTTGTTCGTGCCGTACGTGATGTCGGCGGCATAGGCAGGACGCCGCTCGCCGGGCTGCATCTCGCCCTGGATGAGCCCGACGCTCAGGCCAAGAAACCGATGAATGTTGCCCATCCAGGCAGCGTCACGGCTGGCCAAATAGTCGTTGACGGTGACAAGGTGAACTCCAGTTCCTGCGAGACCGTTGAGATAACTCGGCATCGTCGACACCAATGTCTTACCCTCGCCGGTCCTCATCTCGGCGATCATTCCCCGATGAAGGGCTCCGGCGCCGACGATCTGGACGTCGTAGTGGCGCTGGCCGAGCACCCTCCAGGCCGTTTCACGCACGACGGCGAAGGCCTCGCACTCGATATCTTCGAGGGAGGCACCATCGGCGAGACGGCGGCGGAACTCGTCGGTCTTGGCAGCCAACTCCGAGTCGGTGAGTGCCTTGATTTCGGGTTCGAAATCGTTCACGCAGCCGACGAGCTGCTGGAGTTCTTTCAGCCGCTTGCCCTCGCCTACACGCAGGAGCTTGCTGAAAACGGACATGTGCCACTCATATTAGGGGTAGCAGGAGCTTTAGAGAATGGTCTCGACGGGAACGAGACCTACGAAATCGGGATCAAGTCCTCGCGGACCGCGTAGAGCACGGCCTCGTTACGGGAGTGCAGGCCGAGCTTGTCGAGGATGTTACGGATATGATTTTTGACGGTGTTCTCGGAGATGAACAGATCGAGCCCGATCTCGCGACTTGTCATACCTCGAGCCACCAACTGCAGCACCTCGAGCTCGCGCCCGGTCAGCGTCGGCCTGCGGGCCTGGAGCAGCTCCTGATGGCGGAGAAGCTGACGGCACACATCGAACAGCTTGCCTGCCATTTGCGGCGACAGCGTCGCCCCGCCGTCGGCTACGGCGCGAATGGACTCGACGAGCGTAGGGAACGGCGTGTCCTTGACGATGTAGCCGCGGGCACCCGCCTTGAGTGCCGTCAGCAGATCTGCCTCAGACTCACTGCCCGTAAGGAGGACTACAGAACTTCCGGGAGAAACGGCGGTGATCTTTTCGACTACATCGAGCCCAGACAGTCCCGGCATGAGGACGTCAAGCAATACGAGGTCGGGAGTGAGCAGTTCGGCTTGGGCGACTGCGCCCTCCGCGCTGTCGGCCTCACCAACAACGTCGAAGCCCGCCTCGCGCAGGGCGGAAGTGAGCCCAGCCCGAAACAGCGGAACATCGTCTACTACAAGAAGTCGCGTCATGAAGGTTCAATCAACCCGAGTTGTCCGTCTTTTCGGTGATACAAAACGCTGTGCCGGCCGGACCCGGCGTCGAGGAAGAAGAAGAAATCGTGTCCGATCATCTCCATTTGCAACGCAGCCTCCTCGGGCGTCATCGGGTGCATCGCAAATCGTTTCGTCCTGACGATTTGCGGAGCCCCGTCCCTTTCTTCATCGGAGGGCGGTAAGCCCGCATCGAGTTGTTTGTGGTCTCTAGTCCGGGTCCGCTGAATGAGACGTTCCTTCAGTTTCCTGAGCCTCCGCTCGAATTTATCGACGGCGAGATCGAGCGCCGCGAGGTCGTCCTGTGCTGTTGCTACAACCCTGACCATCTGGCGTCCTGCATAACTAGTGATCTCGACGGCCCAGCGCTCGTCGGCAACGCGCGGATTGTGATGCTCTTCGAACTCCACGTCGGCCGACGCACCGCCGTCGAAAATCCTGCCAGCGTGGGCAACCTTGGTTCGCGCCGTTTCTCCGAGCTCCCGGCGTACCCGAACATTCTTTCCGTGAACTCTTACATCCGCTCACGTCCCCTTTCGGTCCTCGCCGCACCCTGTGTTCGAGCAACGTCGCGACTGCGATCGGGAGAAACGGCAGCGAGGTGCTCCCATGTTCCTGGGACTACCTGGCCCGGTTTCACGTGCAGGTCTACCGCCACGCAACCTCCCCGGCGTCAGCGAATGCCTGCCTGCCCATCCTACCGGGAGCAGTAGCAACCATCCCCTGCCGAATGTCACAACCGATCGCCCGCGCCGCCGCTTCGAGCGTTGCTCCCGATGTAGCGACATCGTCGATCAATACCAATCCCGCGCCGGCACCTGCCCGCTGCTCAAAGCGGGGTGGCCGGCGCCCCTCACGCGATCGCGCAGCGTGCCGCGGCCACCACACGGCCGCGCGCAGCAATCGCTGAATCGGAAGGCCCGTTTGTCGGTTGACCGCACGAGCCAGCTCTTCAGCCGGGTCGATGCCGTAGCGGACACGGCGTAAGCGGGCGCGGGGAACAGGTACCAGAGCAAGCGTTCCAGCCGGAATGCGTTCGGCCATCAAACCTCCGAGCAGGGAGGCCACCTCCTCGAGACCCTGATATTTGAGGCGGTGCACCAGCATCCTGGCCGGCCCTCGATGGCGAAGCGCCGGGGTAACGATCATCCCCGATGGCGACCGCTAGACCGTGGCCGGGCACAAAGCCGCTCGGCACGAGCTACACAGCGGCGCAGTCGTGGCCCATCCAGCACAAGCGAGACAGAAAGCCATAAGCCCAACCTATGCGACCGGTGTGACGAATCCCGAGGGCCGCCGGCGGGCCGTGTCCTAGGTGCCTTGCTGCCACGAAGAGAGGTAATCGCGCTGTTCGTCGGTCAGCTCCTCGAGGCCACCACCCATGGCTTCCAGCTTCATCGAGGCCACTTGCCGGTCGAGCTCCTCGGGAATCACGTAGACATCCGGCTCCAACGGCCCCGCTGAATTCAACAGCCACTCTGCGGCCAGCGCTTGATCGGAGAACGACATATCCATGACGTCGGCCGGATGCCCTTCAGCTGCGCCCAAGTTGACGAGACGTCCCTCTGCGACCACCAGCAGGCGCCGTCCGTCAGTAAGGGTGTATTCGTCGAGGTTGTCCCGCAGCCTTCGCTTCGATACCGCCATCGCCTCCAGGGCGGCCACGTCGATCTCGACGTCGAAGTGGCCGGCGTTCGCCAAAATGGCGCCATCCTTCATGCTGGCGAAATGGTCGGCGCCGATGACGTGGATGTTGCCGGTGGCCGTGATAAAAACATCGCCAGCCTTCGCCGCGTCATGTGACGTCATCACGCGATGTCCATTCATTGCGGCGCCTACCGCCCGGATCGGGTCGACCTCCACCACAACGGTATCGGCGCCCATTCCCTTGGCACGTTCGGCGATTCCCCAGCCGCAGTCGCCGTATCCGGTGATAACGACCGTACGGCCTGCGTAGAGGATGTTCGTGGCCCGCAGGATCCCGTCCAGCGACGACTGTCCGGTGCCGTGCCGGTTGTCGAAAAGATGTTTCGTCGCCGAATCGTTGACGGCGACGACAGGGAAACGCAGCACCCCGTCCGCGGCCATTGCCCGCAATCGAATCACGCCGGTAGTCGTTTCCTCGAGGCCGCCCACCAGTTGCTGGTCACTACGGCCCTGGTGCAGCACCGTTGTCATATCGGCACCGTCGTCGAAGATCACATCGGGCCCGGTGTCGAGCACGGCGTCGATGTGCTCGTAGAACATTGTGGAGTCCTCGTGGCGCCTGGCAAACACCGGGACACCAGCGTCCACGAGCGCAGCGGCCACATCGTTCTGGGTCGATAGCGGGTTCGAGGCGCACAAGGCAACCGACGCGCCTCCGTCTCGGAGCGTCAACATCAGAGTCGCGGTCTCGGTGGTCACATGCATGCACGCACCGATCGACCTGCCAGCGAGCGGTTGATCTCGTTTGAAGCGTTCGCCAATGGCGCGCAGCACCGGCATCCGGCTTTCAGCCCACTCTATGCGGAGGCGCCCGCCGTCGGCCAAGCCGGGATCGGTTATGTCGTATTTCATCGTTTCCTTCCCGGGCCTAAACGCGGTAGCTCAAGCCGGCCGTGACATGTTGGATGATCGACGCTCGATTCTGGCAGACGCCATCACCAGTCAGTCTGTCTGGACAGCGTCCGGCAGGATGGCCTCGTCAACGAGCATGTTCGGGATCCCGTCGATGACCGAGTACCGAAAACCACAGGTCGCGCACACAAGGTATGAGGACGCGAAGTCCTCGCTCAGGCCTCCTCCGTCATTGGGGCACTGCATTCTGTCGAGGAGATCTCTGTCAATCAACATGGCCTCAGGCACACTCTCAGCGTCCGTCATGGTCTTCCTTGACCAGCGCACTGACCTCTGCCACCAACGCAGCGACAGACTCCGTGTCGCCAGCTTCGGCGTTAAGACGCAGCACCGGTTCCGTATTTGATGGTCGCAGATTGAACCACGAAGCGCCCATATCGATCGTCAGGCCGTCGAGGTCGTCCGAAACGGCGTCGGGAAAGGCAGCAGCAATCCTTCCGATCACGGCATCGACGTCAGAGACCGTGAAATTGATTTCGCCGGACTGCGCATAAGGCTCGTAGTCCCTTCGTATCGCCGACAGTGGACGTCCCTCTTCGGACAACACCTGCAGCAGAACGAGCATTGCCAGGATTCCCGAATCGGCCCCGAAGTTGTCTCGGAAGTAGTAGTGGCCGGAGTGCTCGCCACCGAAGACGGCATTCGTTTCCTTCATGACCTTCTTGATGAACGAATGGCCGACCCTCGTCCGAATGGGGCGGCCACCGGCAGCGCTGATGGTTTCCGGCACGGCCTTGGAGCAGATCAAGTTGTGGACGACCGCCGCTCCAGGCGAGCGACCGAGAAACCAACGGGCGACTATCGCAGCAACGGTGCTTCCCGGTAGCGGCTGCACTTCGTCGTCGATCACGAAGGCCCGATCGGCGTCGCCATCGAAGGCGATGCCAAGATCAGCCGGCGTGCGCCTCATGAGCGCCTTGAGATCTACAAGATTCTCGGGCCGCAACGGGTCCGGATGATGATTGGGAAACTCACCGTCGGGTTCGAGGTAGAGCGGATCGAGCGACGCGGGGAGCCGCTCGAACAGGCCCGGCAGTGCTACCCCGGCGACGCCGTTGCCACCGTCTACAGCCACACGCAGCGGGGCAACATCGGACGGCTGCACTATCGACAGCATGTGGTCCAAGTACGGCTCCAGGATCGGCGTTGCAACCACGCTCCCCCCACCCGCACCGCCCGCGTCGGCGGCCGCCATAGCCCGGATCTCGGCAAGGCCACTGTCTTCACCCACAGGTGCGGCGCCGGCAAGACAGAGCTTGATTCCGTTGTAACCCTTGGGATTGTGCGAGGCGGTGACCATCAAACCAGGCACATCGAGCGCACCGGCCGCGTAGTACACCATGTCGGTCGTGACCATTCCGAGGTCCAGAACATCGCAGCCCTGCGACGTGATCCCAGCAACGGCGGCAGCGGCCAAATACGGCGAAGAAGTGCGGCAGTCGCGGCCAACGGCGATTCCGTCGATGCCCGTGTGCCGAGCGAACGCGGCGCCGATGCGGCGGGCTGCCTCAGCGTCGAGCTGATCGGGAACCCGTCCGCGCACGTCGTAGGCCT
>Ga0114999_10005768_pt1 | contig 14483 bp, 10 predicted proteins | sample ArcticOcean_MG_C_3_FD_89820 | JGI IMG/M metagenome (GOLD analysis project Ga0114999, IMG submission 89820) | Marine microbial communities from western Arctic Ocean - ArcticOcean_MG_CB8_126 | ecosystem: Environmental > Aquatic > Marine > Oceanic | place: Arctic Ocean: Canada Basin | collected...
CGCAAAAGAGACTGCTTCCGTCACCCAGAGTGTTACTGCAAAAGCCATAATGGCAAGGCATGCCTTGCCGCCAGACGTTAACAGAATAGACAAGCCGGCACGTTCAAGCGCGGCTGGCTCTGGCAACAGTAATATGCCAACTAACAAAGCTACAGCAGCAATAATTACGAGTAGGTTGCGGTCGATCATTTGAGTCCTAAAGAGTTAAACGCCAACGGCGCGGACCTCTCACTCCAAGGTCACTTTTTTTAGCGCAGGAAAGCAAGCGCAAATGGATGCAGGGCTGGCTTTGGGCAGATCGGCCATGGGCATCTAGTCTCCTCGATTGATGGTCTCGTTCGATTCGTTGCGTAGTCTCACTCAGCCACTGCCGCAACCGGCAAAGGATGAAACCGAAGTCGCTTTCCTTCCGGCTCGGGAGGAATATGGAACGCCTCGGCAACAGGTTACCCTTCGGAACGCCATTGGGTAAGAGACAATAACAATAATTATTTGTTTTATCTGCTCAATGCCTGAAAAAAACTAACAACTACTTAACTAGAAATTGTCGACCAGTTCTGAATAAGATGTTCTGCTGTTCTCCACGCAAGTGCTTGAGCCGTTAAAGTTGGGTTATGAGCTCCGCTGGTGCCCATGACCGAAGCTCCTAGTAAGCCGAGATTGGGGACCTCATGTGAGAAACCCCAGCAATCAACAACATTGGTTTCCTGATTATCACCCATGCGTGTCCCACCATATGCATGAGTTGACGGACCCATAGTGCCTGTTGGTTGACGAACAGTAGCAATCGCACCAGCCTCCAGAAACCATTTTTCCATCTTGTCCTGAATAAAGTACGCAACTTTTCGTTCGTTTTCTTTCAAATCAGCTGTAATACGACACACTGGAAACCCAAGAGGATCTTTAACAATTGGATGCAAGTCCAAATAGTTTTCTTCATAGGGCAAAGTGGACTTCTGCAAATAAGAATTCACCCATCGATCAGCATTACGCATAACGAAAGATTTCCAGTCAGATCCCCAACGAGGTGCCATATCAAAAGTATCCATACGAGCCGCTGTGATGGGCCGACGATCAGAGTACACCCAGAGGTTGCCTCCGCCGATAAAATCTAGATCTGCATGATCAAAATTATCATCAGCCCACTCATCTGCAGCTACCCCCTGAGCAGGTAAGCCATACCAACGGTTAAGTTCGTGAGGAAATAGCGCTAGCACGCCTGCACTCGTATTATGAGTCATGTAGTGCCGTCCAACTTGTCCATGATTATTTGATAGACCATTAGGGTATGCATCGGAGCTTGATAAAAGCAGCAGACGAACATTCTCATAGGTGTATCCCGCCAACAGAATCACATCCGCTGGCTGCAAATATACTTCTCCATTTTTTAAATACTCGACGGCACTCGCACGTCCATCTTTATCTACGTGCACACAAGTGACATGTGCTTCCGTGACGATCCTCAAGTTGCCCGTTTTTTGTGCCTTAGGGATAGTAGAAACTGCTGTCGAATTCTTGGCCTCCACATGGCACCCTCCTCGATTACAGAACCCATGGTAAAGGCAAGGAGCACGACCATCGTAGATCTGGGTATTTATAGCTGCCGGACCAGGAAATGGGTTCCATCCCAATCTACTGGCAGCATCACTCATCATTTCGGTAAAACCTGTACCTCGTAAGGGCGACATGGGATATTCCCGTGAACGCATCCCCTCAAAAATATTTCCACGCCGATCAATGACGCCGTTGACGTTTCCCGCTTGTCCTGAAACGCCAATTTCATTCTCTACTTTATCGTAATACCACTCCAGATCTCCTAATTCGAGAGGCCAATCCTCAACAGTTGAACCCACTGGAATACGGGACGCTCCGTAACGGCGAGTAGTCTCACTAACAACCTTAAAGTCCCATGGATTTACTCGCCAACTCTGCGCCCACCAGTGCATGGTTGTCCCCCCTACAGCATTCATCATAGGGTGTAGGTCCATACGAGGTGAGTCAGGTGATGAACTCGTCGCACGGTGCACAGGAACTTCTTGATTAGCCTTCTGGACAGACTGTGGCCAACCATGGACCTCATTACGTAATTCATCTGGCGCAAAATCTCGAGGAGAAAGCCATGTTCCAGCTTCAAGCCCCACAACCTCCAATCCTGCCTCAGTAAGTGGCGCAACAGCCAATCCCCCAACTCCTCCAAGCCCTATCAAGACAACATCGGTTTTATTAAGTCTGACAGTCATGCCTTCTTATACACCTCAATTACCAATTTTATTACGAACGAAAAAATACATTTTTCTTAGCATCCTAACTTTCATGGGATCCTTGGTTTAGAATCAACAGATAACGCTTACATAACAGTACTAAATAATTAAAGCGTAATCTCCAGGAGATAATCATGCTCGTACACAAAACTTTTTGCACATTCATCTTTGCAGTTCTTAATATATGGGCACTTAACGTAGCTGCCCAAACTCAGAGCTCAGATAACTTCCAGTTCCACCTAGAAGAGGCAACAACTAACGATGTACATCAGGCCATTCAGAAAGGGCAGATCACCTGTTTAGGCTTGGTCGAAAGCTATCTTGATAGGGCAATGACCTATAACGGGGTTACTAATCAACTCGTAACTTCAGATGGCCAACCGGTTGAAGAGGTGCCAGGCGTACTGCGTGCTAAAAGCGAAGTGGAATACCCCACAGAAACTGTAGCAATAACTGAAATTCTGCCAGATTTTACCCAATACCAGGGAAAACCCATTGAGTATGGAAGAATGGAATCAACGGCATCCGACCCGACGGTCTACCAGCAATATGGAATGACTGTGGGCATGCCTAACGCTGGACAGATGAATGCTTTAGGCACTCTGAATCTGAGAGGAGAACGTTCAGTAACGTGCAAAGGTGATTCGGACCTTCATCCATCTGCCGGGCCTTTGCCAGTCAATTCTAATGCTGTGTGCGAAGTGTTTCGTCAATATCCAGATGCCCTCGAGCAGGCAATCGGGTTGGACGAGAAATACGGCACTGACCCTGATCTCGAAGCGTTACCCATGTATTGCATTCCCTTCAGTTTTAAAGACCCTTTTGATACGAAAGACATGAGAACAACAGCGGCAGCGGATGCTCGCTACGACATTGACTTTCCTGCTAAAGATCATGTTCTTGTAGAACAACTGAGAGAAAAGGGAGCCATAATTTATGCAAAAGCAGTAAATACTGAATACAACGGGCGTGCACGTGCTGCCTCAGTTGGAGGGCGTAATGAATCACCCGTGTCATTGCCTTCATCTATGGGTTATCAACGAAGCTCCTGGTCAGGGAACCCCAGCAACGTCTATGACAGCACGCGGTCCGCATCACTTGGGTCAAGCTCAGGATCTGCGGCGGGAGTAAGCGGAAACTTAGTAATGTGCAGTCTCTGTGAAGAGACAAGCATGTCCTGCCGAGGACCAGCAAACCACAACTCTGTTGCTCTTATGCTCCCGCATAAATCGATGATTTCATTCCTTGGCGCCGCTATTGGTGCCGATGTTTATTACGATCGAAGTGGCGTGCATTGCAGGTCTATAACAGACTCAGCAAAAGTCTTAGACGCACTCAAAGATCCCGAGAATGGGTACTATGATCCTCGCGACTTATGGACAACTGTCCCACGTGTTAGCGTGCTAGAAGGGGGGTATGCCCAGCATATAGTTGACTCTGCAGAACCAGGATCATTAGCAGGGGTGCGAATTGGCGTTATCAGGGAATCTATGCTCAAGTTCCCCGGAGTTCGAGCAGATGAGCCAATTGTCGACGCTGCTATCCGGGAAATTGATGAAGTACTTGGAGACTACTTAGGCGCGACATTGGTCGAATCCGTAGATCCATTGTGGCCAAATGATCCTGACGTAGAAGACATGCAACCATCCTACGGAGATGCGCTCGCTGAGCTTATCCCAATCTTCTTCCCTGATATCATTTATTGGTTGGACGAATCGGACCAACCAGCATTTCCCGAGGTTGCAGCCCAAATTCAGCGAACCGAGTATGCTCCTGGCATCTTCCATGGCTCTGGCACTATGGAACCTCTCGACTACATGATCGCATTGGGAACAGGACAAGAACCTATGCCAAGAAGCCTCAATATCCGGTCTATCCAATATGTTGGGGTGTCTAATATTTTCAGATACCACTTTACTAAATATGCGACACGTCGTTCAGCCGACTGGGCAGAGCTTGGGTTTACTGAAACCTTGGTTGATTTCGCCACGTTGAACGAGAGGTCTAAATTCTGGGGCGATGATGGACGAGCTTGGTTCAAAAATATCGAAGAGCTTGAGGATGTTCGCCGCCCATTAGGCGAGCGCCAAGGCATTGATGAACGGATCAAACTCCGTGAATTGCTTCGTCGTCTTGAATTAAAAGTGATGCTGGAGAACGACCTAGACGTGCTCGTGCGACTGCATTATTCACTAGCGCCTGGAGTTATTGGAACATCACCTCAACCTCAACCTGATGGAGATATACGTAGCGAGATTCGGATGGGGCCCTATGCTGGTTACACCAGCGTCTTGATCCCAGCCGGTTATGTACGTACTGCCTATGATCCAGCCTTCACTCTAAGTGAAGACAGGCAACGCTATATCCCTACTAATAACAATACACCGACCACTTTATCCGAGCCAGGTGCACCATTTTCATTAGTGTTCAGGGCAGAAATAGGTAGAGAGGACATGATCCTTCGTGTCGCATCAGCTTATGAGCAAGCCTCAAAACGACGTGTGTCACCACCGATGTTCCCGCCAATAGCGGGCGAACCATAAGATAAGACAGCAATCGCTCGGTTTGCAAAATCCATCGCAGGCCGAGCGATTAAAATGAAATACCCAACTAATCGCTCAACGGTACAAAGCGCCGAGTAGCTTCGATATCACAGTCAAATGGGGTCATCTCCAAATGAGGCGAGTAGATCATGTCCCGTCTGTGTGTCATTGATCCCACTATGTACTCCGGATCCTCAAGTGTGAACTCCACCGCCATATGCGTACCACCTTCCAACAGTTGATATCTCTCAACCACTAATTTCTGTGCGCCAGAAGGAGTACCATTCTGGTAAGGAGAACGATGATTTTCAAAGTTTCTTGTCTCCACAATTAACGTATCTCCGTCCCAACGCCCCACCGAATAACCCTCTGCAAAGCGTTCTGCTGTGTCCGGATGTTCTCGTTGGTCCATATATACCGTCCGTTCACTATCGAAATACTGAACACTAAGTGTAATCGTCTCCTCAACCTCATTGAACTGAATCTGCATTGGATAAAGCTCTGTGTAAACAATAGGCCCAGGAGTTGGTCGTCCAATACAATTCAATTCCGGGTTTTCCCCAGAATTCTCATCAAATGCAGCCATTGCCGCTGCACCTTTAGCTGTCAATATAAGGTCACGCCGCATTAGCTGATCTAGCCCACCAGGGTAATCATAGAGACGCGACTCATCAGCAAACCATATACCTTCGATACTGTTTGCACTCGCATCCGAACTAACAGTTAACGGGCCTCGAGGAGTTTCTCCGCTGGAAAGAGGCAGATTTTCTCCATCTTCGTTTCGAACCCAGTCAAGCAATCCATAGGGCCTACCATCAAGAGCAGCATGTACCGCAAAAGTCACATTATCTCCCAAAGAAAGCATATCGTCAGTCCAGCCTCTACGCCGAGCATTTGCTGCCGAACCCGTCTGAATTGTCCACTCAACTGTTACGCCACTGTCGTCCGTGGTCTCCACAGTGAAATAGGTGTGAGGATTTCTGAGGCTGTACTCGGTAATCGCACCCTCGTATATTGAAACCGACTCCATATCCAGTGCAGCGTCGCTATGATGGCTAGAAACAGTTGATACGCCCGAGAACGTTATGATCAGGATTAGAATCACTCGCATTTTTAATCCTCCCTCAAAACTGGTATTAGGCATTCTACTTATAATTCACCCCTTGTGACGAATTACTCATCTAACAAACAGCCTGCTGTCCGAAAATAGAACCAAACTGCATTTATAAAAATCCAAATTACATGGAATTAACTAAATGCCCTGTCATCTGCTAAACATCAGAAGCAGGTAGAATTGAATTATGAATACTGTAAAGGAGAAACCAATATGCGTTATGCAGGCTTAGGACTGATGATCTCTCTATTATTCTCGTTGGAGAATGCCAGCGCACAAGGCTGGATAGAATACGTTAGCCTAGCTGATCGGTTTAGTATCAACTTACCAGGTGAACCCGAAATTGAGGAACTCACCTATCTCTCAGAGTTTGATGCTACGTATCCAGCACGTCTCTATACTACAAAAGTTGATGAAAGCATCTATTCAGTCACCATCGTAGATTTCACTAATGCTCAAGCAATCCATGCTGTCATGGAAAAAACCGAGGCAGCCACTAGTTCCTCCACATGGATCAATGATCAACGTGCAGCAACGGCCCGTGCAGCGACAGAAATTCGCAGGAGAGGTGGTGAAGTAACCCACGATGCTTGGTCCCACATTGATCGCGTTGAAGGACTGCAGTTACAGGTCACCAACGCAAATAATTCGCGGACTTATGCAGGAATTTACATGAACGGAAACTCCAGCCGACTGTATATACTGGAAGCAACAGTGGCCCCGGGATCGGTGCCTCCGGGCCAGTTTCAGCAATCATTGCGGTTTCTTGATCCTACAGGAGATAGAATACGCTACCAGCTTACTGTAAACGGCTGCACAATGAACCCTGGGTAGTCCGTAGAAGAACCCCAGTAAACATTACCAATAAGTGTCGATGGCACTATATAGGGAGGCATGAATGTCATTTATCGAAATGTTTGGGCTAGCAAGGATCTCAGTTACTAACGCCGCACAAATAACTGCGTTTTTACTCATGACAATACTGGGTCAAAATGTGTTGGCACAGAATATAAGTGACCCACCCGAGAACGGGGTAACACTCGCGGATTGGGCCTATGGAGTTGCTCCTCCCTCAACTGATATCAATACGGTCTTTGACCTGCCGGGTTCTGCAGGTCCATTTACCTATGGTCAAATACGAGACGCTTTTGCCCCAGCAGACTGGTACCCAAATGATCACCCAACTATGCCAGATATTGTCGCAAACGGCCGCTACCCCGATGTATGGGCATGTGCCTTATGCCATTACCCTAACGGCAAGGGGCGCCCAGAAAATGCGGGTATTGCTGGCCTTCCAAAAGACTATTTCATACAACAGCTTCGAGATTTTCAGAACAATATGAGAAAAAGCGCGCAGCCAAGAAAATTTAACACTAGTCTTATGGTTACGATCGCTCAGGGTATGACAGATCAGCAAATTGAAGAGGCTGCCGATTACTATGGCTCAATGCCTTGGACACCGTGGGTCCGAGTCGTTGAGACAGAAGAAGTCCCCAAAAGCCGCTTTGTAGTGGGTATGTATGTGCCAATTGAGGGTGAAGAAGCAGGCATGGAGCCTCTTGGCATGCGAATAATGGAGACACCCGAAAATGTCGAGCGAGCTGAGATCATGCGAGATCCAAGGGCAGGATTCATTGCATATGCTCCTATAGGCTCAGTAGCTAAGGGTCAGGAATTAGTCACAAACGGTGGCGGTAAAACCATACAGTGTGGTATCTGTCATGGAGCTGATCTTATGGGCCTAGGCTATGTGCCAGGAATAGCTGGACGATCACCAACTTATACAGTTAGACAACTACACGACATAAAACAGGGTTCAAGACGAGGCACCTCAACAAACTTAATGCAACCAGTTGTTAGTGGCCTAGAAGTTGAAGATATGATAAATATAGCAGCATATTTAGCTTCCATAGATATTGCGAACTGAGGCAGGTCTAACTTAAAACACAGGAGACTCAGAAAGTTGAAAAATAACAACTATAAGTCTAGAGATGCATTAAACCGGACAGCAGTCTTTCTTGCTTTGTTTATATGTTCTGCAGGTGTAAGCAGCCATCATTCAAATGCTGAGTACGATTTCGAGGTTACTGAGGAATATGTTGGAGAAATTGTTGAAGTAAGCTGGAGAAACCCTCATGTTAGGGTTTCGCTTCGGTCAACACGTAACGATGGTACAGAAGTAATCTGGGATCTCGAATTACTAACTGCCAACAACTTGGGCCGTCGTGGACTAAGCCAAGAAATGGTTGAAATAGGTGAAACAGTCCGGGTAGCTGGTCATCGCTCCAGGCGTCGCGATAGCATTTATCTTACCAACATGCTGCTCCCTGATGGCACTGAAATCCGGACTAGAGGGGATACAGAGCCCCGATGGTCAGAGACTAACATTGGGTTCGCAGCCTTACCCGTAAACCAGGCCCTCTTCGCTGATGATGATTTCGAAAGCATATTCCGAGTCTGGCTGCCCTCAGAACGTATCAGAACTAGCGAGTATATGGATCTTCCGCTCACTGATTCGGCTAGGGCTGTGAAAACATCTTGGGATTCAGTCACAGATGACCCACAAATAGGTTGCCAACCAATTGGTATGCCAGAAGCAATGTTCAGCCCAAATCCAATTGAATTTATTAGAAATAGAGAAGATATTACGCTTCGACTTGAAGAATGGGATAACGTCAGAACCATCTACATGACGGCGGATACTAGTCTGCACAATCAGCAGGCTACAATCATGGGATATTCAGTTGGTCAGTGGGAAGAAAATACCCTTGTCGTTAGAACCACAAATATCGACTATCCCTGGATGGACTATGAAGGTACTCCTCAAACCGAGGAAGCAGTCGTAACTGAACGTTTTATGCTTAGCGCGGACGAGCGCACCTTGAATTGGGAAGCAACCGTAACCGATCCGGGCACTCTCACAGAACCTGTCGTTGCATTCACTGCACACTATGAGTGGGCTCCTGGAGAGGAAATTCAAGCTTACGATTGTGCAGTTCTCTAAGAGAGTTCTCTTAAAGAAACATCTACTTATAAATAAAATAGCTCGTAAGTGCTTTATTTTTATTAGTTATTATTGGTATCTATAGAAGCTACACGTAACCCTTCGTCAAGCATATATCAGGCGCTTGCCTTTTCCTCCTGATATGTAAAGTCTCATAAAAAACATTACAAATCATTCCATACCTACTCAAACCATTCCATCTTCGAAGGGGGTACGCAGAAGGCCATAGCCCCCCATACCTATCTTAACTACTGCTAACACGTTTTTAACCAATTCTGGTTTAGAAAATATTCTGTTTTATCTGGCTACTCTTTCAAGCTCGCATAAGCCCTGTCTAAAAGACGTTGCGGGTCACCCATAACTTCATCCCATTCAGCTGTGGGACGTGCAGAAACAACCTCCTCAAGTGTCGCACCTCCGGCAATCAAGACTGCAATACGCTCCCGAATTTCTCGAAGCATTACAACATAGTCAGCCAAGTCTCTATAGGTTCCAATTGGACCATGGCCAGGAACAACAATTGTATTGGTCTCGATTTCCTGTAATACAGACTCACAAAACAAAATAACCCCGTCTATCCCTCCACCGTTATCCGCATCTATAAACGGATACCCACTCCTATTAAAAACATCACCCATATGAACTACATTCGAGCCGCGAAATATGACCGCGGTATCTCCCGTCGTATGAGCAGGTCCGAAATGCATCAGATCAATAGTTTCACCATTGAAATAAAACTGCATTTGATCCTCGTAAGTAATAACAGGCAGTGCTTGATCCATATATGGGCTCTGCTCTACTAAAGCCGTTACCAAATTGACTACCTGCGTCTCTGTCATCATTTGTCTTGAATTAATATGAGAAACCATCCAGCTGCCAACTGAGCCCATGAGAGGATTACCACCCGTATGGTCAAAATGCCAATGTGTATTGATCACAAAATCTGCCTCACCTCCACCTAAGGCGCTAATTGATGATCTTATCTTTGGAACTATTGGCGCAAACTGATCATCCACGATCAAAACGCCTTGACTACCAATAGAAGCAAGCACGTTGCCTCCAACACCAAATAGGACATGCAAATCTGAAGAAATTGACTCTACCCTTATTTCTACAGTATCAAAATTTATACCTCTGCTAGCATTCAACTCATCAGGAGTCATCAGGTTTTGAGCTTGTACAGAAATACAGCTTATTGCACCTAAAAAGATTACAAGTTTTTTCATGGAGCTTCCCTTTAATTCACGTTGGTTGAGCGTATCGCCCTATGGCAATGCAAATACATAGAGGGCATTCCCTGTAGCAGGATGACGGATATCGGGTGCAATAAGTCTTGGAACATTTCGTGGGCTTCCGCCACCAAGTCCTGTAGGAACTGCAAGAAACTGGCGTCCACCTGCCCGAAATGTTATTGGAAATCCCTGCACAGAAGTAGCAAGTCGTGTCTCCCAAAGAACCTCACCGGTATTCACGTTCACAGCCTTGAAATTACGATCCAAGTCACCGACGAAAGCAAGTCCACCACCAGTCGATAATACCGCAGTCAAAAAAGGCGCTCGCTGCTCTATTGACCATAACTCTTCCATCGTACCAACACTGTAAGCGGCAAGTTTTCCAATATTGCCGTCGGTGCCAGGCATTTCATACCAACGTCTGTCAGCTGCAGTGCCCCCGGCCCCAGGCACGAATTCTACGATTCGCCCACGAATTTCCATGCAGCTTTGACTCAAGGGTATAACAAGCTGTTCTGTAGGCTGGTGATAGCTCATCGCCTGCCAATTATGTCCACCCTCTGTGCTTGGACATGCTGAAGCCCATTCTCCACGTGTGTTATCTATAATGTCCTGGCGATAGGAAGGCCTACCTGTCTCAGGATCAATTTCATCGTAGACGTTCTGATAAATCGTCTCGTGATGGTCGATAAACTCTCCTGTTTCACGGTCTAATTTCCACAAAATTCCAGGTTTCCCAACCGTGAATACCATGCGATCATTACCTATATCAACTAGGACCCGTTCATAGACTTCATCAAGATCTAGTGACTCTCCCGGTGCATGTTGGAAATGCCAACGAAGATCTCCATCATCAGGATCAAGCGCAAGAGTGGCGCTCGTATAAAGCGCGTCATCCAAAGCACTATTACCGCGACTTACAGGCATCCATGGTTTCGCCTGTGCGACGCCCCAATACGTCAAATCTAGTTCAGGGTCGTAACTACCTGTTATCCAGGTCTCCCCACCTGCCCGAAATAAGTTGGGCAGATCTCCCCAAGTATCACCACCAGGCTCTAGGTCCTGAGCAATGGTATTAAACCGCCAGAGCTCATTACCATTTTCAGCATCGTAAGCGCTGATAAAGCACTTCTCTTCCCGGTAACGATCACACCCAGCAAGACCAGATATAACCTTACCCTTAATAACTAGCGCACCACTTGAGTTCCTATAATCCCCATCGGTACGGTCACCAATCGTTGTATCCCAAACGAGGGTCCCGGTTTTTGCATCTAAGGCAACAAGACGGGCATCATTTGTGGAGACAATAATATTATTATCGTATATCGCTAGTCCTCTCATAGCCGCTGTAGCCACATTAGGTCCAACATGATGCTCCCAGAGCAGTTCACCTGTTGCGCCGTCTAGCGCTTGCACAACATTACCCATGTTACCGAGATATAAAATACCATCATGAACAATAGGAGCCGGCTGACTTCTTCCTCCCTCAGTCATTGCCCACGCCCACTGCAGGCGTAATTCACCTACATTTTCCACATTGATATCCGTTAGGGAGCTGTAATTCCATGCTTGGTAATTACCGCGAATCATGAGCCAATCATCCGGATCAGGATCACGAAGCATAGCGTCGGTAACCGGCTCTAAGTTTTGGATCTGACCTTCTAGGGCAAGCCCTTTGGGCCCTGCTACGGTTCCAGGCTGTCCTGCCGGCAGAGCCGATGCTACCCCCTGCCTCAGAGCCTCTGGCATCACACCCGTAGCAATTTCACCTATTATAGTTTCGTTATTTGCAGCAAGGGTTTCCTCACCCGGACTCGCTCCATTAGCCTGAAGCAGGAAAGAAACAATATCGACATAAGTCTGCTCACCGAGACTTCCCGGAACCCCGGGAGATGAGGGCATAGTCAATTGCACAAAAGCAATAAGTTGCTGAGCAGTACGCTCCTCCCAGACATTCATGAAATCGGCACCAGCAAGCTGCGGCGCCTCATTTAGTCCCCCCAGATCTGGTTGATGGCAGCTGGCGCAATGTGTTCGATAAGCAAGGAGCCCTGTAGCGGTTTGTTGGACTGTAAATGGGCCTTGCGAAACAGACTGCGCACTCGCTCCAATACTAGTCAGCAATAAGGCCGTGGCTACCATACTAAAAAGCACTTGCAAATAAGGATTGTTCATATGGAAACACTCACAATTTTTTGTCGTCATTACACCACTCTACTGTAATAACCAACCCCAAAGGTTCCCCTCTGGAGCGGCTTCGCTATAAATCTGAATATAAAGTTTTCCCTGGCGAAGACTCTCAATCTGAGAATCAGAAAGCTCCACCTCACCTGAAAATTTACCCTCAATACCCCCTGACACTAAAAGATCGGATAACACAGCCCCACGTATTCCCATTCCGACTCCTTCGTGCAAGCGCGCAATAGTTACTGGCCCATGCAAGCCTATAAAAGCCCCATCAATAACCAATCGCCCTTGTTCAAATACTGCAGAACCTGTTCCTGAGCCTGCAATATTTGGAATTGTCGATGCCTCCACGGGCATCACAGCTAGCCGTGCCACAAAGGTTTCGGTGGTCTGCGCACCTGCATCTAGAGTCAACCATAGAAACAATCCGCCTAGAGTAATTATTTTAGCGATGCACTTATAGACGCTATAAATCCGACCACTATCGTTACACATGTATTTCTCCACCCAGCTGAGCCCTCAAATTCCTTATACACTAAGGACTATCCGACTCTATTTATTATCTTTTGATTCTACTCCGACCGTCGCCTAACCGAACAGTTAATAATAGAATAATTTCAGAGATTCGAGCCTGATCAATATAGAATTAAGTCAGAATAGCCAACTGGAGTAAGCATGTCTCTTAATCACCCAAGACGCCGTTTCATTCGCGGAATAGGTACTGCATTCGTAACTGTTGCCGCAACAAAGTGGACCTCAAAACAAGCCTATTCTCAGACGCAGCAAATGCCACAATATGCGTATGTAGGCTCATACACGTCTGAAGATCGTAATGCTCAGGGCAACGGAATTAATGTCTATCGTATAGATCCAGATTCAAAAGATTGGCTGCATATTCAAAATATTGATCTGGTCAATCCCTCCTTTCTTGCTTCAGATAGGACAAACAGATTTCTTTATTCAGTGCATGCTGATGGAGACTACGCATCAGCTTTCGCAATCGACGCTCAGAGTGGCCAACTCAAGCTAATAAACCAGCAGACAACTGGAGGAACAAACGGGGTGCACCTGGCGGTGGATCAAAGCAATGGATTCCTCGTCGTCTCAAATTATGCCTCAGGTTCCATGGCGGTACTCCCAATTGCAAGTGATGGATCTCTCTTGCCGCTTAGCGATATTTTTGAACTTGAGGGCTCACCTGGACCTGACGTTATACAACAGGCAAGTTCCCATCCACACCATAATCCCTTTGATCCTGAAGGCCGTTTTTTTGTAGTGCCTGACAAGGGGTTTGATACGGTTTTTATTTTCAGGGTTGATTCCAGTAATGGCACTCTCATACCAGCAGAAATTCCATCCATTGCAAGCCGCCCAGGCGCTGCACCACGCCATGCCAGTTTTCACCCAACCCTTCCGTACCTTTATGTGATTAACGAACATGACTCAACAATGGCAGTTTTTGAATATGACTCTAGTACAGGGGGGCTTAATGAGATACAACTTTTAACAACTCTCCCCAAAGATTTTATGGACTACAACACGACAGCCGAGGTTGCTGTTCATCCATCTGGTCGTTTTCTTTATGGCTCTAATCGCGGCCACAACAGCCTTGTTGCTTACTCAATCAATCAAATGACAGGCATGTTATCGCCCATTGGATGGACCAGTAGTGGTGGAGAACGGCCTCGTTATTTTGGAATTGACCCCTCAGGAACCCAGCTCTATGCCTGCAATCAGGATACTCATACAATTATTGGATTTGCGATAGATCAAAACACTGGTGCACTTTCACCAACTGGAATGATTGTGGAAACTGGAAGCCCTGTAACTATTGTTTTTATCTAATCCTTGGCTAGGGCTACTTTAAGACAATAAGATCAAACAGCTACTGGTTCAGGTTTTTTTATAAATTTGCCATATTTAGGCAATGTCAGAACGACAATAAATATAACCAGCGCCGCACAAGATAAAATTTCAAAAAGAGCAGAAAACCCCCTTATTCCATATATCCAACTAACCAGCGGCAATGTTAAAGCCATAACGGTAAACGTTAATGCAGACCGAAGTGCGTATGCACGACTTAGCCACGCAGCCGGTGCTACACGACCAACCAAAACATCATTAATTGGAATTTGACCAAAG
>Ga0114999_10005770_pt1 | contig 14476 bp, 8 predicted proteins | sample ArcticOcean_MG_C_3_FD_89820 | JGI IMG/M metagenome (GOLD analysis project Ga0114999, IMG submission 89820) | Marine microbial communities from western Arctic Ocean - ArcticOcean_MG_CB8_126 | ecosystem: Environmental > Aquatic > Marine > Oceanic | place: Arctic Ocean: Canada Basin | collected...
ACGCTTCGGTGCTGACGACCGAACGTTACATCGGCTGCAAGCAACAGTTGGCCTGTGCGGTGAATGACCGAATCCAGCTCTGCATCGTCCGCCCTCGTATCACAGAACTGACGGCAGACACGGGCTGGATGGACCAACGATCAGAAAACGAAGCCCGTAGTGGGCCCGTCGCACCCGGACTGAAACCCACGACCGGCACCACCGGAGCGAGTCCTTTACGGGGTGACCGTCCGGATTCGTAGGGCGCGATTATGCGCACCGCACTTTCGGGAGTCCGTTTACTAGCGCCTCCCGACGGGTGAAAGTTCGCCCCGAAAAGGCTTTCGGAAGGCTTTCGCAATCATTTACTTTTTCGGGTCGGTATCGCTAGAACCCCAGGAAACATGGTCGGCGCGCGGAGACTCGAACTCCGGACCTCCTGCCGTCCCTTTCGCCGCGATTCCGGCGAGCAAACGCAGGAGGCGCGGTGCCGTTCCGCCCCCCCTCGAGCACGGCGGGGAACAATAAGGGTACACCCAGCAGACGGAACCAGACCAAATGAGACTACATGAGACTAGACCCTTAGCAGGGTAGGTGTTTTGACATCAACAACTTCTACTGAAAATACAGGACTTACGAGTGTCGGCAAGCAGCCCTGAAAAGGCCGGCGTCGGCGGTTCGATTCCGTCCCTCGCCACCACAAAACCCCCTTCTAGACCAATTCCCTTCCCCCCTCTTGGGGCTCGTCCGGGCCCGCGAATCCGTTCATGACCGCCACGATACGGACCAGCACCGTATTGAACCGATTCGATCAAGGTGCGATCACGAACATTGCACGGGACTTTGGGACCGGTTCGCCCAAGCACTACAGATACAATCGATAGAAGTACCGACCTCTTGGTGAGCGGGCCGGTAGCCTAGCCCCCGACGTCAGCCGACGCGAGCCCGCAACCAAGCAGCGCCCCCTAGGGACCGGCACAGCCGCCGACCCGGCAAGAGCCGCACACCACCACATCCTCCCACTCGGCCTGTTAGGACAGTTCTCATGAAGATCACACGTATTCGCTCGCCACACATCACCAAGTTTCGCTACGCCGTTTTGGCGCTCATGCTCACCGGCTTAGCCGCGGGTTCCTTGGGGGCGGCGGATCAGGTCGTCTTGAAGAATGGCGACCGCGTAACCGGCACGATCATCAAGAAGGACGGTGACACCCTGACGATGAAGAGCGCCCACTTTGGCACCGTCACCATGCCATGGGCCGAAGTCGAATCCGTCACTTCGGATACGCCGCTACACGTCGTGCTGCCGGGTGACAAGACGGTTCGGGCCACCTTGGCCACCCAAGAAGAACGGATTCAGGTCAAGGGGCCGGACGAAGCAGAAACTGTCGCGCCCGGGCAGATCGTCGCGATCCGCAACGATGCCGAACAAACCGAATACGAAAAGCTGCTCAACCCCGGACTGCTGGACCTGTGGACCATCAATGGCAGCCTAGGCATCGCCGGCGCCGAGGGCAACGCCGAGACCTTGACGATCACCACGCCGATCAACTTCTCGCGGATCTCGAACTCGACTACCACCACCGCTTACTTCAACTCGATCCGCTCGTCCGCCGCGTTCAACGGGGAGAGTGAGCGGACGGCCAACGCGGTCCGCGGCGGATGGGCCCATAACCGCAACCTCGGCAGCAAGATGTTCATCAACGGGTTCAACGATTACGAGTTCGACGAGTTTCAATCCTTGGACTTACGCGTCGTGCTCGGTGGCGGTGTGGGTTACCACCTATGGCGCGGTAAGAAAGGCCACATGGATGTCGTCGGCGGTGTCGCGTGGAACCGCGAGAAGTTCAATCCGGACCCCGACCCGACGTTCACACGGAATTCTGCGGAGGCCTACTGGGGCAACAATCTGGGCTACGACCTCAATTCGCGCACGACCCTCACCCAGGCCTTCCGTATGTTCAACAACATGTCGAACTCCGGCGAGTACCGTATGAACTTCGATTTGGGCGCGGCGACGGAACTCACCGAGTGGCTGACTTGGAACGTGTCGCTCAGTGACCGCTTCCTGAGCAACCCGCTACCAGGCCGCCAGTCGAATGATCTACTCTACAGCACCGGCCTGGGTTTTTCGTTTGGACGCTAGCTGAGTTGATTGAGGCGATGAGTGCATGCGACCGATTTGTCTTGGTTGGATTAGCTGCGCCCTTTGGCGTCCCTCGACCGCAAAGAGGAGTAAGTCAGCTTGCCGATCACGCCATTTTTCTTCACTTTAAGCCTCACCCGCAAAGGATCGCTGGCGCAAAGGCCGGGATAGGGGTGTGAAAGGACAATCCACTCCACCAAGTAGCTACCCCTGCGAGGACGGGCCTCTTGCTCGAAGGAAAGGTCTGCGTATAGGGGCATTGCACGCTTCCACCAAGTGTCGAACTCCGCCTCGTGAGGGTCGAACGCCGATGTTTGACACTGTCGCTCTACCCTCTGCTTCAACTCAAGTAAGCGATGGATTGGGTCTAACGAGCCATTGTTTTCAGGGTTCACCGCCCGATAGAACTCAGCGACAGCTTCTGCTTGCATCGTGTGTGACACCCTCATCTTCAAATCGGTCATCAGCTTGTTGAACTCGGCCATCGATTCGTAGTCCCCATGCAGGTGATAACTCTTTCCATTGTTCACCCCAACAGCGATGACGTGCGTCGTGTCGGCATGCATTGAGAAGTGATGGCGCAACGTGTTGGGCCCCGTGATCTCTTTTCCCTCCCCAGTCGCCCGATAGATGAACGCCACCGTGCCTGCCTTCCAGACGGCCATCGACAAAGCCTGCTCAAGCCTTTCGTCCCTCTGAACTCTGAGAAGCTCATCGGGCCTGATACCTCGCTTTGTGCGAATAATACTTGAGACCTCAGTACGCGCTGCTACGTCGGTTACGTGGATACCCGTCGACGTTGCGAACGTCGCCGGTATCCGATAGACATACAACTTCCAGTCGCGCTTGCCTGACGCGCCCTTGATCTTCCTCTTCTTGATGGGCTCCCAGCCTGGGATCGGATCGTTCACGGAGACGACTCTTGCGCCCGCTTTCAACTGACTCTTGAGGATCGGCCCCAAGCGTTCCCAGGATTTCGGCAGCAGGTAGCCGGTGACAACGGTCGCCGCGCTCACGTCCTGCTTGAAGATGTCTCCTTGGACGACCTTGACCCGGTCTTGCAGTCCTAGACGCCGCGCCTCCGCGGAGGTTGTTTCGCAGAGCGCTTCGTCCCATTCGATCCCCACCGACTTGGCGCCGAAGCGTTGAGCCGCCGCCAGAATGATCCGGCCATCTCCCGAGCCGAGATCGTAGACCACGTCGCGCTCACCCACGCCGGCAAGTTCCAAGGCGGCGTCGACGACGTTCGCTGGCGTCGGCACAAAAGGGCCAAGCCAGTTGGGATGATCGAGACGTCCTTCGCTGTGATCGGCTTGCGTTGACTCCTGGGCTTCCGGTACGAGGTCTTGCGACGTCTGTGCCCGCTGGGCGAGGGCCGTTTGCGCGGCAGCGGTGACGGCGAGAGCTGCCGTAAGCAAGGCGGTGCGGTAGGCCAGCATTCGTCTTACTCTACCCCGCGTAAGGGTTCAAAGGTGACACAGACAGTGATGAGGAGAACGCGCGACATGCCGTGCCCCTACGTTCCAATCGCACTCCTGGTACTCCGACGATTGGGCGGCGGCACTTGGCGTTGACACCTTAGTTTGGACCGTTGCTATGCTTGATTGTTGTCGGGTCACAAGCGAATACGGTTCGCCGCGGCCGTCGTGGTCGGAGCGATCTTGATCGCAGGGCTTCTCGGCTTTCTCGTCGAGTCCCAGGGTGTTCAGTTCCTCGACGCGGGCTCGGCGATCCTGGTAACTCTCGATGGCTTCGCGGCACAAATCCGCGAGCAGGGAGTGATCACCGAGTTCCTGTCGGATGAGTACGCGGCGCCCGTTCTTGCGCTCACACAACCCGGCGCCGAGTCCGACCGCGACGGCATTCATAGCTGGCGCTTCACACCTGGCACGGCCCACCAGACACGTAGCGAGGCCAACGAGTCTTGGACCGGCTACATCGCGGCTTTCTCCCATATCGAAGAAGTCTCGTTCGACATCCATCACCTCGATGAGTGGTCCGGCGAGAGATCGTCAGCCGTGGCGCGATTCGAATTGCTCGGCACGCTCGAAGACGGCCGGCCGGCGGTGGATCGCTTCCTGTTCCGAATTGGCGCTGACTCGGCCGATCCGCCATTGATCACCTCCATCGAGCTACTCGAGGGGACCCGCACCGCCGGCGACCGGCCGCATTTCACCGAAGTCGGCGAACAGGCAGGGATCGCATTCGAGGCCTACCAATACCCCGGGTTTGCCGAAGCGGACCTCAAGTTCTCGGTCTACGCCTACGCGCCGGCGGGTATCGCGGCGACCGACCTCAATGACGACGGATTCGCTGACCTGTTCATCCCCGACGGCATCGAGTCGAAGCTGTTTCGCAATCGTCAGGACGGGACGTTCGAGGACATCACCGACGTATCCGGCCTGGGCGGCCTGAGCGGCGTACAAGTCGCCATCGCCGCCGACTACGACAATGACGGCGACCGTGACTTCTTCATCGCCCGCAGCTTCCAACCCGACCAACTCTTTCGCAACGATGGCGGGGGGTTCGTGGACGTGACCGCGACCGCCGGTTTCGACAGTGACTGTTGCACCACGGTCGCCGCCTGGGCCGACTATGACCTCGACGGTGACCTTGATCTCTACCTCGGCCGCTACCTCGACCCGCGCGAGGACTTTCCGGAAAGCTTCTATGCCGCCAACGGCAAACCCAACCAACTCTACCGCAACGATGGACCAGGCCGCGGCTTCACGAACGTGACCGAAGAAGCCGGCGTCGGTCATGGCCGCCTATGCCTCGGCGTGGCATTCGGCGACTACGATGGCGACGGCGATCCCGATATCTACGTGGCGAACGACTACGGCCGCAACGCGCTGTTCCAGAACCGTGGCGACGGGACATTCGAGGATGTCGGCGTCGCGGCCGGCACGCTCGCCTACGGCGCGGGCATGAATGCCACATTCGGCGACTACGACAACGACGGCCTGCTCGACATCTACGTCACCAATATTCGCTCGAAGTACACTTGGTTCGCCGATGCGCCCATGGTGCGCCGATATCTATTGCATGCGCTTCTCGACGGCACCTGGATGAGCGAGTATCCCCGCTACTTCGAGATTTTGCGCGAGTGGGATGGCACGTTCGTCGAAGCCTTCGAGCAGATGGCCTCCGGGAACAACCTTCTGCGCAACCGCGGCGACGGCACGTTTGAAGACCGCACCTGGCAGTCGTCGGTCAATCCGCCCGGCTGGTATTGGGGCGCCGTGATGGCCGACTTTGACAACGACGGCTGGAAGGATATTTACGCCGCGAACGGCTGGATCTACGAGGCGCTCGGGACGGAACTCGAGATGGATTTTCTAACGTCAGTCGTGAGCGAGCAGGACTTGTTCGCCCAGGGCGCGCTGTTCGACATGGAGACCTTTGGCGATAGGTCGTGGCATGGTTACGAGCGAAATCGGCATTTGCGCAACTGCGCTGACGGAACGTTCGAGGAGATCGGCTGGGCGTCCGGCTCAGACCTGATTCGCAACAGTCGCGGCGTCGCCGTGGCAGACTTCTGGAATCGCGGCGTGCTCGATGTAGCCGTCGCCGCACACGAAGACCACCATGCGCTGTTGCGCAACGAGGTGGGCCAGACAAGAAACTGGATCGCCGTCGAACTGCGCGGCGTTGCGTCCAATCGCGATGCCGTCGGCGCGCGCGTCACTATCGAGGCGAACGGGCGGCGGCAGATGAGAGAGGTATCGCTCGGCGACGGCTACGCTTCCCAAAGCACCCTGCGCCAGCACTTCGGCCTTGATGCCGATACTCACGTTGAGACCCTGAGTATCTTCTGGCCCAAAACCGGCCTGACGGACACCTTCACGAACGTAGCGGCCAACCAGATCGTTCAAATGATCGAAGGGGAGTCCGAGTGGACGACCCGGCCTATTGGTGCTTCCACTCCACCCGAATAGGCCACGTCGCGTCAGCGCACAGCGTTGTTAGCGTCGCCGTCTGGAGTCGCCGGCGCGGGCGGTCGGCGTTCGAGGCAAGCGCCGCGCGATATCGAGCAGTGCCGGAAAGTCGGCCTTGTGCGCCCCAAACACACGAACCGGCTCGTCATAGCCTTTGAGGTTGGCCGAATGCGATTGGACCAAGTCTCCAAGATCACCCGTTGCGGCCAGAAGATCGTACGTCTCTTCCCCGAGCGCCAGGTCGCAATCAATAGCGCGGGTGCTCGACTCCAAACGAAAAGCTTTGTTGACGGCATCCCCGAGAGCCGTGTGGTCCGCGATCAAACCGCTACCGACGTTGCCGACCGACGCGAACCCGGAGTTGATGCCGGCGCCAAGGCGAATAGGCTCATCCAGGTCGAACTGCGACTGCAAGCGATCAGCAACATCCGACAACCCGCACAGTGCCTCGATCACCGATCGGACGACCGGACCGGAAAGCATCGCGCCGTGATGAAGCCAGAGCCCCATCACCGCATCGCCGATGTATTTCTGAGCCCAGGCCCGATGCTGCTGGAGGATGACGCCTGACTCGCGAACGAACGTTCCGATTGTCTGTGCCAGCGTACCCTCATCCATGCGCTGCGCCAAGCGGGTATACCCCCGAATGTCGACCACCAGCACGGTAATCAGTTGTTTCGAGACCTGCAGACGTGTTTCATCGAAGTTGATCTTCTCAGGCGCGGCTTCTGTCGATTCCCCGCCGCCTTCTTGAAAGAAGCAGATCTCCTGATTACCGATAGCAATGATATCCCCATCAGCGAGGGCTGCCGGGACGGTGACACGTCTGCGGTTCAGGAATGTACCGTTGCGGCTCCCCAGATCCATGAGGTAGAAACGATTGTTGTCCGTACCCTGAATCAAAGCGTGGGTGCGCGACACCAAATCGTCAGCGAGCATGATGCTGTTCTGATCGGTCCGTCCGATGCGACAGATCGCTCCGGCGTCGAGGTCGAGCTCTTCTTCCTGACCGTTGATCGTTCTTACGAGATATTGCTGCGCCAATGATCCAACCTTTGCGTATCCCTGCACGCCCGCGTAACTACTGTTGCCATTATCTCAGGTGAGATGGTCGCCGACCGCGCGCCTAGGACGCGGCACGTCGCACCGCAACAAACGTAGAGCGTGTACCGTGTTCCAATCTACGACCTAACGCAACGAGGTTGCAAGAAGCAACGGCATACGACACATGCCTCGTGGGTCGACAGCACCAAGCCCAAACCAGCGAAGGTTGCCGCCGTCGCTATCTAGTGTCATGCTGTGAACTTCCCATCGCCCGGTGGCTTACAAACCATGAAACGCACCCCTTTCGTCCTCTTCTTCCTCACAATCGTATCTCTTGCACTCCCGGCGCATGCCCAGCAGCAGCTCGACTTCCTGGAAGACCTCAGCGAGCACCAGAATCTGAAACAGATGCTGCCTGACTACGTCAAAGCGCGCGCCCACGCCATGCTCGCCAAGCGCCGTGAAGACGTCGCCAATATCCGCACCGCCGAGGACGTTGCCCGCCGCAAGGCCTACGTCCGCAAGACCATGACCGAGGCTGTCGGCGGCTTCCCCGAACGCACTCCGCTCAACGCCAAGGTCGTGGGTGTCATCGAGCGCGGCGACTACAAGATCGAGAAGATTCTTTTCGAAAGTCAGCCCAATTTCTACGTCACCGCCAACCTCTACTTACCGACGACCGGCACCGGCCCCTACCCCGCTGTGCTCTATCCGCTGGGACATGAGCGTGGAGGCAAGTCGCACCTTGCCTGGCAACACAACCTAATCGGGTTCGCACGCAAAGGCTTCGTCGCTCTCACCTGGGACCCCATCGGACAAGGCGAGCGCTACCAGATCTACGACGAGGATCTCGGCGGCCGCAAGACCGGCGGTTCGACAACCGAGCACACCATCCAGGGCGTGCAGGCCCTGCTCGTCGGCGACAACCTCGCGCGCTACACCATCTGGGACGGCATGCGCGCTCTCGACTATTTGCTTTCGCGGCCCGAGGTCGATTCCACCCAGATCGCGTGCACGGGTAACTCCGGCGGCGGGACGCATACCGCCTACCTCTCCGCCCTGGAGGATCGCATTCACGTCGCAATGCCTTCCTGCTACATCACTTCGTGGGACCAACTGCTCGAAACCATCGGCCCGCAGGACGCCGAACAAAACCTGCCCCCCTGGATCGGCCGCGGCCTCGACCATGCCGACTTCATCTACGCCTTCGCGCCGCGTCCGTACATCATGCTGTCGGCCATCCGCGACTTCTTCTCGATCACCGGCGCACGCAACACCTACGCGGAAGCGAAGGATGTCTACCGCCGCCTCGACGCTGAAGTGAAGATGAACATGTTCGAAGCCGACGACGGCCACGGCTATCACCAGCCGCGTCGCCTCGCGGGCTACAACTGGCTTAGCCGATGGTTCAAGGGGATCGAGGACCACCGCCCCGAGCCGGAAGGGCCTATCGCCAGCTTCGAGGAGTTGAAGGTCACCGAGACCGGCCAGGTCGCGACATCGCTTGGCGGCGAGAACATCTTCACGCTGAATCGCAAACGCGCCGCCGCACTTGATAGGAAGCTCCCGCCCCTTACGAACAAGGGCCAGGCCGCGGCTTACCGCGCGGAGATGAGGAAACGTCTGCGTGAGGTCGCGGCGATCGAGACCGCGAGCGGTCCGCCTACGGTGCGGCCGTACGGTGTGATCCAGCGCGACGGCTACCACATTGAAAAGTTCGTTTATGAAAGCGAGCCCGGCATCATCGTGCCATCGCTACTCTTCGTCCCCGACGGGTCGGGCCGCAAACCCGCGATCCTCTACCTGCACGGAGAAGGGAAATCCACCGACGCCGAGGAGGGTGGCGAGATCGAAGCGTTCACACGAGCCGGCTATGTCGTCTTGGCGCTCGACCCGCGTGGTGTCGGCGAAACCAATACGCTCGAGCGCCGCAGCCCCGGTTGGTCCAGCTACTTCGGCCAATGGGACAGCGCGATGACCGGCCTGCTGATGGGCAAGAGTCTCATCGGCATGCGTGTACTCGACGTCCAGCAGGGCCTCAGCCTGCTCGCCACACGCCCCGAAGTCGATGCTTCCCACATTTCTGCCATTGGAAAAGGGACCGGCGGCCTTCCTCTGCTCTATACCGCCGTCATGGATGACCGCATCGGGCGGCTTGCGCTTGAAGGTTCGCTCGTCTCCTACAGCGCCGTCGTCAATCAACGTATTCACCAGGACGTGTTTGAACACATTGCCTGGGGCGCGCTCAAGTCGTACGATCTTCCTGATCTCGTCGCCGCCCTGACGCCGCGTCCTGTCTGGATCACCAATGCCGCTGACCCCCTTGGTCAACAGCTTCCGATCGCTGACGTCGAGAAAGGTTACGGGGCTGCATCCGAGGGATACAGCCGAACCGGCGCAACCGACGCACTCCACATCGTCCGCCGCAAAGCGGACACCGACCCGAAGACCGCTTACGCTGATTGGTTCTGAGCGTCGCGGTCGGAAGCGGGGTCGTTGTCAGCGACCCCACTATCCGGCGAACCGATGCCCCCGCACTAGGGCAGGAGCGTAATTGTCAACGCCTGTGTCTTGACAACGCCATCAAGAGTAGCGCTAATCGAGCCGACAGCGTTTGAAGCAGTGTTCCGAGAGCAGTGATCTCGAACTCGGCCGTTGTCTCCCCTTCTTCAACCGTTACCGAACTCGGCATCGTGAGATTCAGGGCATTGCCGATCGGTAGGTCGAAGTCGCTATCGAGGTCAACATCGAGGCCTCCTGCCGGCGCGGGACCGTCCAAAGTCACTGTTCCCGTTACTTTTCCGAGAAGCGCGGTCGTAGACGGTGACAAACCGAGGCTCTCAAGAACAGGTGCTTCAACTTCCAGGTCCACAGTGATGCCGGGACAATCTCCGAACAGAGCCTCAATCGTCGCAACGAGTAGTGTGACGACACCAACAGTAGACCCCTGGAAGGTAGCGGTCGTCTGCCCCGCAAGCACAGTGACGGTCGAAGGCACCGACACTTCGGCATCAGAACTGACGAGCGTGATCACCGCCCCTCCCTCCGGTGCCGGTGCCGGTGAGGTCAGGCGAGGGTCACCGTCCCGGTAACGGAGCCACCGCCCAAGACGCTGTCCACCGTAAGCGTAAGCGTGTCGACGCAAGGAGCTTTGATCGTCAACGTGTCATTGACCGAGTTGGCTGACGTCGCACTGATCATCGCAACGGTATCCTCAGCCACCGGAAACGTACCTACCTCGAACGTACCTTGGGTCTCGCCCTCAGGGATGACAATGCTCGACGGCACATCGGCCGCGCCCTTCGACGCGTCGGGACCACCCACGCTGCTGCTAATCGTGCCGCCCGCATCGATACGACGGATGCGGCCGTTCCCTGTATCCGCGAAGAACAGCGTACTGTCGCGGCCAATCGCGATAGAATCCGGCGCATTGATTTGCGCGTCCACGGCAGCTCCGTTATCGCCGGAAAATCCCGCTTCGCCGGTTCCGACGATTGTCTGAATCCGACCGTCTCCGGTGACCATGCGGAGGCGGTGGTTTCCCGTATCCGCGATAATCAGGCTGCCCTGCGGGTTGATGGCGACGGCCGCCGGCGAGGATAGTTGCGCAACCGTTGCCCGACCTCCGTCACCCCCGTATCCACTCACGCCTGTTCCCGCCACGGTGGTAATCACGCCCATCAGATCCACCCGGCGGGCGCGATGCTCCCCAGCGTCGGCGATGAAGAAGTTTCCGAGGAAATCGACTGCAACCGCGGTGGGCTTCAGAAGCTGGGCGTCGGTCGCCAAGCCGCCGTCTCCGGACGCACCCTTCCCGACGGTACCCGCCACGGTCGCGATGGTACCGGCCGCCGCATCGACGCGTCGGACCACACCATTATCCGAGTCAGCAATGAACAGATTCAAGAAGCGGTCAACAGCGACAGTAAGCGGCGTCCGCAGCCGCGCGGCGACCGCGGCTCCGCCGTCGCCTGAATAGCCTGCTTCACCCATCCCCGCCACCGTGCCGATCTGATATTCCGGAACCAAGGAGAGGTCTCCTAATCCGTCGGGAGAAAGAACGATGGACGCAGCGTTTGAGATCTGCTCGCCATCGCTGAGCCGCAGCCACATCAGGCCGATTCCATCCAGTTCCGGCTCCAAGACCGCATTGATCTGATCAAGTCCCTCAAATCCGCTCGCGGGCCCCGCGTACTCCAACTCAATCGGAAAGACGTTGCCGGCGATATCCGTACCTTCCAAAGTCAGAGATTCAATCGTACTGCCGACCCCTTTTCGGTTCAAATTACCGGCGTATCGAATTCCGGTTGCGAAGATGGCCAGGCGGGTACGCTTATCTTCGATTGGGTTTTCCGGAGTTATCGTGCGAAAAGGGCCCGTGCGAAACGTGACACCATTCAAGACCGCTGCTTGGTCTCCTCGCAGGCAGCGGATCGCAAAGATGCCCGGCGCGGTGAGACGGACGTCCGCACTCAAGGTGGAACCTTCCGCTGGAGCCTCTCCTTTTTCCTCACCGGCTCTAAAGACCCGGACATCCGCCATTCCGAGGTCAACGCCTTCCGGAATAACCAGGTTGATTTGAGTCGAGGACACGAAGATCAGACGAGCGAGTTGGCCGTCAATCTCGACCGAAACTCCACCCAGGGCTGTCGGCAACGCTCCACTCTGATCAAACTCTGCCTCAAACGTACCTTCCGCGAAACCCGTACCGAAGACGGAGGCGAGTGAATTTGGCGATACCGTTTCGTAAAAGCTTGCCGCCGATACGATGGCCGCGGGTTGCGGATCTTGTGCGAGCCCTAGACTGGTCGCGGCAAGGAGCAGAGCAACAATCGTAAATGTGAATCCCGATTTCCTTGATGTCATTCCATTTCTTCTATGTCCGTCGAGCTTTGACCAGAAGCGTAAACTTGAAGTGTCGCCTTCGACGACGAACTGTCGCTATGGGAAACATGCCTTAATTTAATGAATTACGGGTCACTGCAGCCCTACTGCCAATGGAGTATGAAAGTACCATTCTCCTTGTGATTTACGCCGGTATTCATACATCTAAACCATGCTTGCTTTCCCAAACGAAGAGCAATCGACGACTATCAACTGGCAAAACAGCGGGCTTTTGGTTTTTCCCTGTCCGCCGTGTGAGGCTCCACGCCGTGATGCCGGTTGCGGACGAACGCCCTGGCGTGCGAAAAAGGACAGACGGTTTTGCCGCATCACCCGCGACGGCAGCCCCGTCCACCGGTTCCCCTCTAAGAAACTCTGTCCGAATCCATGCCTAAGCCACTAATCCTCGTCTTCATCCTCCTAGCCCCGCTCGCGTTCCCGGCGGGACCTGTCACAGTCACGATCGACACACCGATGGAGCCGCCCTATTGGGCGCTACTCGAACGCGAGGTACTGCGGGCCAATGCCATGGCCGTCAATGAATGGGCGGAGAAATATCTGGACGACCGCGGCTACTTGCAGATCACGCCGCGCTGGGGCGGGCTCGACGGGCCGGACGACGCCACCGAAAACTTCTACAACTGGCCGCTGCTCCATGCGCTGGGCGCGCCCGACAATGTCCTCGCGATCTATAAGAAGGCTTGGGAAGGCCATCTACGCCAATTCACCGAGGCGAAAACTGAGTTCATCTCACTCGGCGCCGAGGGCATGTATCACAAAGAATTCATCACGTCATTTGATTGGGAGCACACCGGCGAAGGTCTCCAGCCGTTCTTCTACCAGGCGTTGTCCGATCCCGACGACGCGCCCTTCCAGGCACGCATGCGCCGCTTCGCCGGCTTCTACATGAACGAGGACCCCGGCGCTCCCAACTACGATCCCGAGCACAAGATCATTCGTAGCTTCTTCAATGGCAGCAAGGGACCGCTGCTGCGTCCCGCCACGCCCGAGCAGTGGTCCGGCGACCCGATGACGAAATTTGGCGACCAGCATAACGCCGCGAGCTACCCAGAGATGCTGGCGCACTTCGCGGAGTACGGGAACGTCGTCGGTGATACGCCGCAGAACCTGTGCGCCACCACCATGGCGACCAACGCCTACATGTTCAGCCACGAGAGTAAGTACAAAGACTGGCTGCTCGAATACGTCGATGCCTGGCTTGACCGCACCCGCCAGAACGGCAACAATATCCCGAGCGTCATCGGCCTCGACGGCACGATCGGCGGCGGCTGGGACGGCAAGTGGTACGGCGGCGTCTACGGCTGGGGCTTCTCGCCCTTCGACCCCGCCCACGGACGCCGAGCCAACCGCAACACTGTCTATCGCGGTCTGCGCGTCGGCTTTCTCAACGCACTGCTCCTCACCGGAGACCGCAAGTACATCAACGTCATCCGCAAGCAGATGGACAATATCTTTGCCGCCAAGAAGGTTGTCGACGGCGAGGCAATGTATCCCTCGATGTACGGTGACAAGGGCTGGTACGGCTACCGCAAAGACCCGCCCTCACACGTTCTACTGGATATTTATCTCGCGTCGTTCGCCCCGGCCGACCGCGAACGCTTACCTACTGACGACTGGCTTGCGTTCCTTGACGGCGATAACCCGGACTTCCCCGAGGAAGTTCTGCGACGCGACCTGAGCAATATCCGCCGCCGCGTCGAAGAGATGCGCAAGGACCCGACCACGCCCGACACGCGCTATACGGACGACATCCAACGCTACAACCCCGCCTCAACGGACAACCTTGTGAAGCTGATGCTCGGTGGTAACCCGGCCGGCAAGACGTCGAACATGCTGCACTCGCAGGTCCGTTACTTCGACCCGGTGAAGCGCCGGGCGGGGTTGCCCGAGGATGTGGCGGCGTTGGTTGAGTCCGTCGGGCCTGATGGGATCACTCTGAAGCTGGTTAATGTTAATCCGGTTGAGCCGCGGATGGTCGTAGTCCAGACCGGGGCTTATGCAGAGCATGATGCTACGAGCGTTCGGAACGCGGCCGGGGAGACTCGGGTGGGAGATTCGTCCTTCCAGGTTCGGTTGGCGCCCGGTGCGGGTGGGTCGATCATGATCGGGATGGAGCGGTACGCGAATCAGCCGTTGTTGCGGCATCCTTACTGAGGGTTTCATTGGCCGTCTAGGGGGCCCGCTCTATGACTGTCGCGGCTCCGTTGCTTATGGCGTGCGTCGATCTGATGGGTCCGCTTGTTACTCGCGCGGCTCGGCTAGGGGTTGTGTGGACACACGTGTAGTGTCCGGTGTTGGGGATGGCTGGGTTTTGTCAGGTTGGTTGATCTCTATTTTGGCTCCTGTTGGCTGGTTGCCTTGGCTCCGACGCGGAGTTAGGCTGCGTTTTCGTCGGAGGAGTTGCTGTCTGGTGGGTCGGATGTGGTTGATTGTGTTCGACTTGGGGGAATCGGGGTTCGTTCCG
>Ga0114999_10005773_pt1 | contig 14466 bp, 12 predicted proteins | sample ArcticOcean_MG_C_3_FD_89820 | JGI IMG/M metagenome (GOLD analysis project Ga0114999, IMG submission 89820) | Marine microbial communities from western Arctic Ocean - ArcticOcean_MG_CB8_126 | ecosystem: Environmental > Aquatic > Marine > Oceanic | place: Arctic Ocean: Canada Basin | collected...
CCAGTCTCACCATAGTGATTAAAATAATTATTTTAAAGGTATAATAGAATGATAATAAAGAAATTATTTATTTCAAACACATTTAAAATATAATACTGTAAAATATATGTTACACAAAATTGATCGTCAAAAAAAAATTATAGAAAATTTAGATTCTGATCATGTCACTACCATCCAATTTTTATGTAAAAAAACTCAATTTACTGAATCTACAATTCGTCGTGATCTAAAAACATTGGAACAAGAAAAGAAACTTATTCTCCATAGGGGCGGTGTTATTCTAAATCAGGCCAATAAAGAGCCCTCTCATTCTATAGAGAGTATAGAAGAAAAAAAAAGCATTGCCAAATATGCTGCAAGCTTAATCAACAAAAAGGAAAAAATTATTATTAATGGAGGTTCTACATGTTCTTTAATTGCTGATTATATCGACACAACAGATTTAACAGTTCTTACAAATTCGTTTTTAATTGCAACAAAGCTAGTTAACAAAGACATTGCTAATGTTATTATCCCGGGTGGAACAATTTATAAACGACAAAGTTTAATTATAAGTCCTTTTAATTTTGAACAAATAAAACATTTTCATGCATCAAAATTATTTCTCAGTTGTCGATCTCTTAATAGAATGGGATTATTAGACGATGATGAAAACCTTGTTAATTTTGTAAATAATCTTTTAAAAATATCTGATGAAATAATTTTATTAATTGATAATTCAAAGTTTTATAAAAATATAGGCCAGTTTGTAATATGCCCCTTAGACAAAATTGATACCATCATAACGAATAAATCAATTGCAAATATTAATTTCTTAAAAAAATATAATTTTAAAACTATTCTTACTAACAATTAAACAATACCAGATGAGCTGCCTCCGCTATCCTTTCTTACTTTTGATTTATTTTCTTTATAATTAAGCGATCTGTAAACATTTATAGGATCTATTGCATGTTCCTTTTCCCTTCGAATCATTTGACATAGTGGATTTACATCAATGCTGTAAGCTTCTTTTAATATTTGTGAGGATTTAATGATATCATTACAATTTTGTGCATCTCTTAATGATTCATAATCAACTAACAAGGACTTTGCATAAGCATTGATTATTTCATTGGAACTTAAGATTAGACTCTCAATGGGGTCAGTTACATTATGAGATTGATCAATCATATATGCAATATTCTTTAATTTTCCAAGCTTGTTCGCATTAGTTAATTCATTAAAAATTAAAAATAATTCAAATGGATTAATAGATCCGCTATCTAAATCATCATCACCAAACTTACTGTCATTAAAATGAAATCCTCCTAATTTTTTTAAACCTATTAAACGTGAAACAATCATTTCTATATTGGTATTGGGTAGGTGGTGTCCTAAATCAACAAGGCACATGGCTTTTTCACCTAATTCTTTTGCACAAATGTAACTTGTTCCCCAATCATTAATAACGGTAGAATAAAAAGCTGGCTCATATGGCTTGTGCTCTAATAGCATCATCCAATCTTCTGGCAATTTTTTATAAATTAATTGCATAGAGCTAAGATATCTATCAAGAGATGTAGCAAAATTTTGCTGGCCAGGAAAATTGCCACCATCTGCAATCCAGACAGTTAGTCCTTTCGATCCAAGAGCTTTACCCTTTTCGATACAATCAATATTCATTTTGACAGCCTGCTCTCTTACTGATTGATCAATATGTGTTAAACTTCCATATTTAAAAGATCCTTTTATTTCTGCTGGATCTTGAAAGGTGTTGGAATTAACAATATCAAAATTAATTCCATATGACTCAGTAAATTGTCTTAGAGCGGGATAGTCATCTACATCATCCCATGGAAAATGAGGGGAAACACTTGAGGTAATTCCTACAAGATCATTGATAACAGCACAATCTTCAATTTTTTCAAAAATATTTTGTGGCTCTCCTATCCCTGGAAAGCGCGCAAAACGTGTTCCACCTGTTCCAACTCCCCAGGATGGTAATGCTACATTAAAACTAGAAATTTTTTCTTTCAAGCTTTCAATATTAATGTTTAAACGAGATATACGATTACAAAAATATTCATAATCTTTATCTAAAATTCCAGTGAATGATTTATTCGCATTAAATATTATATCTTTTTTTACAGCCTTAAACATTGGTTCCCCACCCTAATGAAGTCATAAACGAATTATAATTAGAAGTTGTATCTAATCTTGAAAGTTGTGCAACAATTTTAATATTGCTTTTTACTACAATAGAATATGGTACTTCAGATTTCAAATTCCCGTAATTAGGTAAAACCAATTTATCTAATCTTAGGTGCAAACTTCTTTTGGCTTCAACTTTGTGCTCATAATTTTCATATGGATCATTATCTTCATAGTAAAATGATATTTTTACTAACGCATCTTTTTCATAAAGATTAATCATACAAAGAGATTCATGACTAAAATGATTTCCTCCTCGAGAAGTTTGATACGGCTGTCCTTTTGCTGGTAAATAAGCATCAGGAAAAACCCAAATATTTTTTCCTATTTCATTCATCATTTAAAAAAACTTTTTGTATCGCTTCTAAATAGCCGTATTTATTTTTGATGTCAGGTTCCAAATAAGTGCCTTCTGTCCATTCATTCCAAGCATTAATATTGATGATAGATAGATTTGATTCGTCAATAAATTTTTTTGCCTCTTGCAGAGCTATTGTAAAATTAGCAGGAGTATTATTTACATACACTGACGTATACGGATATCCAATATCTTCAAAAACATCTGACTGAATAGTTCTTGGACTCGAATCCCATCCCATAGTAACGTTTGGATAATATGGTACGGAGTATGCTTTAGAAGCTTCATACCAATAGTCTTGCATACGTTTGAGCGCATCCATATAATCGACAGTAGGAAAAGTTGTCATTGGAACATGATGAACCCAGACATATGAAGTGACACTGTCAAACTTCAAAGACTTTATAAGATCATCAGCCTTATTAAATTTACTTGATATATCTAACCAATTTCCAACATCATGCAGAGTAGATTCTCCGGGTATTATAGGTATGCCCCACACAACTGCATTTAAATGCAAATCGGGGAAACCTGCTGCTATAGTTTTTTTTCTAAACAAGTCTAATGATTTAATTGTGTTTTCTAACCCACCTAATCCCGAAATCAATTTACCAATTTCATAAATAGAAAAATATGGAGCTCCATTAATTTTCCAATAATCTAGATCGGAAAAATAATTTTCTATTATATAATCTGTCATTTCTTCAAATGCTTTTTCAGTAATTTTTCCATTATATAAAGTAGGAGGATTTTTTATTGTAGCTCTAGTAGCAGGATGAATATCTACCCAGGTATGATTTGCCCAATGAATAGCAAATTTAACTTTAGATTTATTAGTAGATTTTAAATATCCCTCTTCCAAACATTTTTCTAAAAAAGGACCATCTTCGTACCAATACCAATCCCACAAAAAACAATTAACTCCATGAGATGAAGCTGCTTCTATTTTTTTTTCAAATACTTTGGGATCTGATTCATCTTCATAACCCCATAAAGGAATATTGGGCAGAAGGTGGCCATCAAACCTAGGCTCCGCTCTTTTAACTAATCCCCATTCATCCCAACCTTTTCCGTGGACTAATAAATTTCTTTTATCTTGATGATAGTTTGGAAAATAGTAAGCACACACATCATAATTTTTCATTTTCTCTCCTTTTTAATTTTTACTTGTTTCTAATTTTTACTTGCTCCTGCAGTGACGCCATCCTCAATAAATTTTTGTAAAAATAAATAAACTAACATAATCGGCAAGCTTATCAAAACGAGGCAAGCAAAAAATGGTCCATAATCTGGTATATTGCCGGCGGCCATTGTTGCCATATTAAAATAATTAGGCAAATGAGTAACAGGCAACAATTCTTTATCTCTGACAAAAAAAAGTGCCGTAGAATAGTCATTCCAAGTCATTAAGAATGTCCAAATAATTACAACAACCATAATAGAATAAGACAAAGGCAAAATAATTTTTCTTAAAATATAAAGAGGGCCCGCTCCATCAATTTTTGCCGCCTCTATTAAATCATTAGGAATATTATCCATATAATTTTTAAATAACAAAATTGCAAAAGGGATGATCCCAGCAGATATAGGAAGAATCATAGCGAGATAACTTTTAAATAAATTAAATTTAAGGAATAATAAAAAAATGGGTACTATCAAGGATACACCTGGAACCATTAACCCAATTAAAATAAGATTAAAAAAAGTATTTTTAGCAATAGGTTTTAATTTTGATAAAGAGTAAGCTGTTAAAATAGATAAAGTTAAAACTATTAAAACAGTAAAAAAAGAAACGATCAAGCTATTATAAAAGAACTTAAAGGTATAATCGAATCTTAGAACTTGGAGATAGTTGTTGATAAAGCCTTTGCCTACAAAAGAAATTTTTAGCATAATAAGAATAGGTAAGGAAAAAATTATTGCTAAAAAAGTTAATATTATCTGTGAAATAATTGTTGTTTTTTTATCTTGTCCAATTAACATTTTAGTCTCTACTGTAAGCTTTTACTTGAATGGTTGTAAGAACAAGCGCTATGAGCACGATCATTAATGCTATCGTTGATGCATAACTTGCTTTAAATTCTATTATTCCTGCTTGAAAAACATAGGTTGATAAAAATTCTGTTGATCTTGCTGGTCCGCCTCTTGTTGTTAAATAAATAATATCAAAAGTTTTAAGGGTTCCAATTATGCCTAATATAAGGAGCGCAATATGAGTTGGCTTAAGAAGAGGAATGACAATGCTTCTAACTATATTAAAAATATTAGCACCATCAATTCTAGCACTTTCATATAAGTCTTCATTAATTTGTGTAAGACCAGCATGGTATAATAAAAAACTAAAACCCGACCATTGCCAAATATTTGCTACCATTAAACAATATAAAGCTGTATCAGGGTCACCCAGCCACGGATGAGATAGTATATTTAATTTAATCATTTCTAAGAAATAATTTAGCTCTCCAAAATTGTTATCATAAATTTTATTAAAAATATAAGCTACAACCACTATGGAAATAATATTTGGGAAAAAGAAGATAACTTTATAGACAATTTTAAACCTGACCTTTGATCTCAGTAGAATAGCCATTGATAAACCAAGAAACATTTGACTGAAAATAGTAATTATGCCCCATAAAATTTGATTTTTTAAAGCCTTTAAGGCTATTGGATCTACAAAAAAATTTTTATAATTTTCTAAACCTACAAAACTTTTATTTTGACTTACCCCATTCCAATCAAAAAAACTTATACCAAAAATATATCCTATCGGATAAAAGAAAAAAATAGTTATAAAAATAAATGAAGGTAAAATATAAAGAATATCTCTAACGTTAGACTTGTTCAGATTCATACATTTTTATTAAACGGTAAATAAATTACAAATTTGTATTAAGCGGTAAATAAATTACCGCTTAACTTATAAAATTACAAGATTATCTCTTTACTGATTGAGAAGCTTTCTCGACCATTTCCATCGCTTCTAGAGCAGTCATGTCACCTACAGCAACATTTTGCATTGCATCTCCTAGAGCGGTTTTGATTTCAGAATATATGAACTCTCTTTTACCATAAGTATTGTTAGCCATACCTAATTGATAGTTCAATGCTTCCTTAGCAAAATCACTTGTTGCATCACTTAAATCAAATGGAACACCAGTCATTGAAGAAACCCACAAATCCTTAGCATAAGTTGACTGTAAATTTTCGATAATAACTTTTAAAGCACTCCATGCTTCTTCTTTGTTGCTGGAACTAGCGCTCATCCCAATACTTACATCAGGGCTTGCAAATAATCTTCCGTGTTTACCATCTCCGTTCATATCAGGAAGTCCTGTGATCCCGTATTTAAAGTCTTCAGTGAAGCCATAGCTTTCTTTTGAACCATTGAGTCCTGAATTAGTAAAAGTAGAATAATTGTTCCAAGTTCCCATAGTCATCATCGCGGCTTTTCCACTTGTAAACGCTTGATGGACATCTGGATACTGAGCGTTGCCTAAAGCACCCTCTTGCATAATACCATTTGAAAACATTTCCCCCCAAAGACTTGTAGCTTTAACAAGACTTTCATGCGTCCAAGAAATATTACCTGCTTCCGCTTCATAAACTTTTCCTGGATCTACTTCATTAGCTATACCAATAAACATATCATAATTAATCCATGAATCTTTTGCTCCATGCATAAACCCAACAACACCATTATCTTTTAAAGTATTAGATACGCTAATCCATTCATCCCAATTTGTTGGAACTGATAAATTAAATTTATCAAAAATTGTCTGATTATACCAAAGTGCACCTGCAGCCGACATAACTTGAGGCAAAGCAACTAGCTTACCATTAACAGTTGTTTGCTCAATACCAACTGAAAGAAACTTATCTTTCCAATTAGCCCCCCATTCTTTTTCAGCATATGGAGTTAAATCTTCTAAATATTCAGCATAAGTAGATAACATAGATCCTACTTGAAATGCCATAAGATCATCGGATGTTCCAGATCTCATAGATAATGGTAAAGTTTGTATGTAATCTCCATATGGATATTGTACAGCAACTAATTTAACATTTGGAGCTGCAGCATTAAAATCCTTAAGAGCATTATTTGGATTTCCTTCACCATCTGAATCTAACGTCATACAATTCCAACAGGAATATGTAACTTCTGCTTTCGCTATATTTGAAAACCAAATAAAACTAAAAGCCAAAAAAAATAATTTAAATAAAATTTTCATAGTATCTCCCAATTTATTACTAGATTAATCATAAATAATATTTTTACACAATAAAGAAATAAGAATATTAATTTTAAAATAATGAAGGAAAATGAAAACTTCTGAAAGTTTCTGAAATATTATGCCTAAATAAAATAAATAATTATTACTTATAATTTGTATGATTTTAAAAAAAAGAGATTTAGTATCAATTTTTTTATATTTGATTATATTTAAGGTTCATAATGCTAGATGAAAATAAATTTGGAATAAGAGATAAAAGAGGAAATTGGAAACCTTTTAAATTATCAGAACCTGCTCCTATTTTTCAATTACCTTTAAATTTTATTAAAATATTTAAATGGATATTTGGAATTTATGGATATATTTTTCCTTGGAATTTTTTTTATGGATTAATTGCAATTATTTTATGGTTATATTTTACTCCCTCACTAAGCGTGATGAAAAGTTTTGATTATAACTGGATAAGTTATTTATTAATTAGAAATTTAATTTTAACTATTATTGTCTGTGGTGGACTTCACTTTTTTTTGTATATAAAAAAAACACAAGGAAATGCATTCAAATATAATGGAAGATGGCCTGAAAAAAGTAGCAAAAATTTTTTATTCAACAATCAAACTAAAGAAAATATGTTCTGGACATTATGTAGTGGTGTTCCTATTTGGACTGCTTATGAGGTTTTTTCTCTATGGTCTTTTTCTAATGGTTATTTTATTTTTATTAACTGGGACACACATCCAATTTACTTAGCTTTAACTTTTTTAATTATACCGTTGTTTAGAGAAGTTCATTTTTATTTCATGCATCGTTTATTGCATTGGCCACCTCTTTATAATTTTTGTCACTATGTTCACCACAAAAATATAAATCCAGGGCCTTGGTCAGGTATGTCAATGCATTGGTTTGAGCATATTGTATATTTAAGTGGTGTATTGATTCATTTTATTGTTCCTTCACATCCAGCTCATGCTATTTTTCAATTATTTCATGCCGGTATTACTCCTGCCTTCCATGGACATATAGGAATTGAAAAAATTCAAATTGGTAAAATAAGTATTAACACCTCTACTCAACCTCATTATTTGCATCATAAATTTTTTGAATGCAATTACGCCGATGGCAGTGTCCCTCTAGATAAATACTTTGGTACTTTGCATGATGGTTCGGAGGAAGCTCAAGAAAGAATGATGAAACGGTATAAAGAAAGAATGAAAAAAATGAGGATAGTCGAATAACTAAAAAAGTAGTTTGCATTCAAAAAAAAGAAAATCTGTGGAGAGAATATATCAATACCCTGGGGTGCCATCGATCCATGCCTACCCCTTCTTAAAGTAAATTTGTACTTATACCCATCCTAGGTGGAAGCTTCTTTTAGCTATAACTTTATATTCATAATTTTTATCATACTACCCAAAATTATTATTATTTTAATCGTTAAATCAAATTTACAGGCAACAAAAAAATAGTAATATTAATATTAAAATAATGACAGAGTATGAAAGCATCTGACATATTTTGAAATATTTTGTCTAAATAAAAAAAATAATTATTGCTTATATTAAACTTTAAAATAAATATAATTAAATGAACTTTCAAAAAAAAATAAATAATATCTGGAACAAAAAATCAAATAAATTATCACATTTAAATCAATTGATTTACCGTTCTAATTTATTAGGGAGTGATTTGAGTATTACTAATTTTGGTGGGGGCAATACATCTTCAAAAATAATTGTAAAAGACCCAATAACAAGAAGAAAAGAAAAGATTTTGTATGTTAAAGGATCGGGTGGTGATCTAGGATCAATAAAAGAAGATGGTTTTGCAAGTCTTTATCAGGAAAAACTAGATAATTTAAAGAATATTTATAAAGGCATTAAATATGAAGATGAGATGGTTGACTACTATCCTATGTGTACATTTAATAATAATTCAAGAGCAGCTAGTATAGATACCCCTTTACACGCTTTTGTACCTTACGATGAAGTTGACCACACTCATCCCGATTCTATCATTGCTTTAGCAACAATGAAGGGTGGGAGAGAAATAGTAAAAAAAATTTTTGATAATAAAATAGGTTGGATTGACTGGCAACGACCTGGATTTGATCTTGGCCTAAAAATGGAAAAACTAATCAAAACAAAGCCTAATCTTGAAGGTATAGTTCTTGGACATCATGGCCTTTTCAATTGGGGAAATTCAAGTCACGAATGTTATAATAGCTCTGTAAGAATAATAAGAGAGGCTCAGGTTTACTTAAATCAAAATATCAAAAAATATTCTTTTGGCAAACCAAAGTATAAACAAAAAACCAACCCACTTTTTGAAAGCAAGCTGATTGCAATATTAAGAGGATGTTTATCAGTAGATAATTCAAAAATTGTTCATGGTAATAAGTCAGTCAAAATACTCGAATTTGTTAATTCATCTAACTTAACAAAAATTTCATCCATCGGAACTTCCTGCCCAGACCACTTTCTTAGAACAAAGAGATTGCCTCTCGTTCTACCATCATTATCCAATTTAACTAATAATGATCACAATTTAAAAGATATTATTTTTGAAAACATTAAAAAATATAAAACCGCTTATTCAAAATATTATAGTAGAAATAAAAATAAAGACTCACCTAATTTACGAGATCCTTATCCTGTAATAGTTTTGATACCAGAATATGGTATGCTTTCTTTTGCAAAAAATAAAACAACAGCGCGAATAGCTAGTGAATTTTTTGGAAATGCCATTAATGTAATGAAGGGCGCTGAAGGTGTCAAAAGCTATACAGGCTTGAAAGAAAAAGAGGCCTTTAAAATTGAATATTGGAAGTTAGAAGAAGCTAAACTTAAACGCATGCCTTCTGAAAAAAAATTAGCAGGAAAAGTAGCACTAATAACAGGAGCAGCTGGAGGGATTGGGACGGCAACTGCAAAAAAATTTCTAGCAGAAGGCTGTTGTGTCATTTTAACTGATATAGATAAACAATCATTAATTCAGGTTGAAAAAAAACTATCATTAGAATTTCATTCTGATGTAGTAACTGCAATTGTAATGGATGTTACAAATGAAACTCAGATAAAAAATGCTGTTCGAATAGGAATAGAAACATTTGGCGGAATTGATATTTTGGTTGCGAACGCTGGTATTTCTTCAGCAGCATTATTTGAAAAAACTTCCACTGAAATATGGGACAAAAACATGAACATACTAGTAAAAGGAAGTTTTCTCATATCTAGAGAGGTTTATTCCCATATGATTGCTCAAGGCAATGAAGGATCAATCATATTTATAGGAAGTAAGAATGCGTTGAGTACTTCAAAACAAGCATCTGCTTATAGTGTTGCAAAAAGCTCAGTTTTACATTTATCACGATCAATTGCCTTAGAAGGAGCAAGTTACAAAATCAGATCCAACGTTGTAAATCCTGATGCTGTAATAAAGGGCTCAAAAATTTGGGCCGGTGAGTGGAAAACACAGAGAGCTGCAAGCAATAACATACCAATTAATAAAGTAGAGGAATTTTACAGAAACAGAAGTTTGCTGAAAGTCAGTATTTTACCAGAAGATATAGCCGAAGGTATATTCTTTTTTGCATCATCAGCATCTAAAAAATCAACAGGAAATATCTTGAATGTGGATGGAGGAAATATTACAGCATTTACTAGATAATGCAAAATGAAACTCAATTTAACGTTGTACTTGATATTGGTAAAACTAATGTAAAATTATATTTACTTCAAAATAATAATTCAGTTGTTAAAATTTTTAATACTAAACAGAAATCAAAGTTTTATAAAAGAAAAGTAAAATTACTAGATGCTCAAGAATTAATAAGTTGGCTTTTAAAAAAATTAAAAACACTTTCCAAAAATTATTCATTAAATAAATTTGTATGCACAGCACATGGATGCTCAATTGCATTCATTGATGAAAATGATAAAGAAATTATTGCTGTGACAGATTATGAATATCAATTTGACAAATTTGTAAATGAATATAAAAAAATTATACCCTTATTCAGCAAAACATACACTCCAGTTTTGGAAGGTGGTCTTAATTTAGGGCAACAGGTTTTTTTTTTAAGTAAACAATTTCCAGAAGTGCTCAAAAAAACAAAATTTATTTTAACTTATCCTCAATATATTGCTTGGAAACTATCCAATACATTTAATAGTGAAATATCATATGTTGGCTGTCATACGCATTTTTGGAATTACCCTTCCAATAAATATTCTTCAATAATTAATAAACTTGAGATTCAAAAAAAATTACCGCCAATAAAAAAAGCTTGGAAAACCGTAGGAAAGATGAAAATTGATAATATATTCCTAAAAATACTGAATGGTGTTCATGATAGCAATGCATCATATTTATATTTCAAAAATTCAAATTTTAAAAACTTTACCCTCATATCTTCAGGGACTTGGTATATAATTTTCAATCAAAAAACAAAATTAAAAAAATTAAAAACAAATTTGGACATGCTGTGTAATATTGATGTTTTTGGTAACACTATTCCCACAATGAGGTTTATGGGTGGACGTGAGTTCAATGAATTATTAAAAAAATTAAAAATTAGCTCGATAAGAAAATCCTCCATAACTGAAAATTTAATGAAAAAATATTTAATTTACCCAAGCTTTGCAAGTGCTGGTCCTTTTAAAAAAACAACACAATCCCTAAATTTAATTAAAAAACTTAGTGATGCTGAAAAGTATGGCTTAGTTTGCATCTACATAGCTTTCGTATTACATTTTTGCTTAAATGCTCTAAATTCTAATGATAATATTATTCTCGATGGTCCTATTTCAAAAAACAATACTATTATAAAAATTTTATCGAATTTAAGAGCAAAACAAAAAATGTATATACATTCAAAAGAAATAGGAACAGGTTTAGGGGCAAGTAGCCTATTTAATATTAAAAAGAAAAATAATTTACTTTTATCTCATGCAATACCCGATAATAAAATAAATTATGAAATCTACTACAATTTATGGCTTGATAGAGTCAAAGAAAAGAAACTTATTAACACATAAAAAATATTTTATATGATCAAAGACACTGATTTTGGAAGTAGAGATAAAAAAGGTTACTGGAAACCAAAAAAACCTATTAGCTATGGACCTTTTTTTACATGGCCACCAAAACCAAAAGTTTTATTTAAATGGTTTTTTGGTTTTCCTGGATATTTACTACCTTGGAATTTACTTTCTGCATTAGGGGCGATAATAATTTGGTTATATTTGACGCCATCACTTGATAGAATGACAACGCTTAGTCCTGATTGGATTGGATTTATTTTACTTCGTAACTCAATACTATTATTAGCTATTACTGGAATTTGGCATTTGTGGCTTTACGTATGGCGCAAGCAAGATACAATATTCAAATACAATAGTAGGTGGCCAAATCAAAAATCTAAAATTTTTTTCTTAAATAATCAGACTTATGATAACTTGTTCTGGACATTCGCAAGTGGCGTACCAATTTGGACAACTTATGAAGTTTTGCTTTTATGGGGATATGCAAATGGAATTATCCCTATATTAAATTTTGAAGAACATCCTATTGGCTTCATTTCTTTATTTTTATTAGTGCCAATTCTTCATGAAGCTGGCTTTTATTTTTGCCATAGGGCACTTCACTGGAAACCTTTGTACAAGATTTCACATAAAATTCACCACAGAAATATTAATCCGGGGCCCTGGTCTGGAATCTCAATGCACCCAATTGAACATGTAATATATTTTGGAATAATTCTTACTATTTTTATTTTTTCAACACATCCAATTCACATGATTAATCTTGCCTCTAGGCTGGGATTGTTAGCTGTACTTGGTCACACTGGTTTTGATAAGGTCGTTGTAGGTAAAAAAACTATTATTAACACTTCCTATTACGCCCATTATTTGCACCACAAATATTTCGAAGTTAATTATGCAGATGGTATGATTCCCCTAGATAAATGGTTTGGATCTTTTCATGATGGTTCAAAAGAATCAGATACAGCAATGAAAACTAGGATATCAAATTTTCATTCTAAGTAAATTTTTTATATCCTCAATTTAAACTTGAAAATTTCTTCAATCTTAACCTTTTACAGCGCCAGATAACATAGATTTTCCAATATATGGGTATGCAAATAAACCTAAAATAACAGGGGGTAGAACACTTAATGTCATAGCGGCAGCAGTTGCTCCCCATTTTACACCATAAGTTGTAACAAAAAAAGTGGCTCCAATTGTTACTGGTGTAGCATTCTTAGTTGTTAAAATTAAGCCAAACAGAAATTCATTCCAGCTGGTAATAAAACTTAAGAGGAAAACAGCAATCACAATTGGTCGGGACATTGGAAAAATCAGTTTCCACAATATCACTCTTTGACTTGCTCCATCAAGCCTTCCAGCTTCATCCATTTCTATAGGTATATCTTGGATAAAACCAACGAAAAGAACAAGAGCTACCGGTATAGAAATAGTAGCAGTAACTAATATCATTCCAAGCCAACTATCAAGAAGACCAACAAGTTGAAACATCAGGTAAAGAGGTATTGCATAAATGATTAATGGTAAAGCGCGGATATTAGTCACCAAGGGTAAAAGCCAGCTACTTCCAATTCCGTGACGCACCATTGCGAAGGCTGCGGGGAACGAAAGAAAAATTGCTAAAATTGATCCTCCTCCTGCAATAATTGTAGAATTTAAAATATATTTAAGAAGATTAGTGTTACCTTTGAAAAGGACTTCTATGTAGTTACTAAGTGTAGGTGAAAAAAAAAATATAGGTGGACTTGAATTAATATCAGCAGTTGTTTTAAAGGATGTTAATATAGTAGCAATAATTGGAAGATTAATTATCAGTGCAATAACGATAAAGAGAAGCCATCGAAGTGCTTCTATACTATTTTTTGAGGCTCCTTTTTCTTTAACAATCATGATTGCTCTTTTCTAACTACTAGTTTCAAACCAAAATATAGTAGTGTTAAGGAAACAACAAGAAGTACAAATGATAATGCGACTGATTCACCTAATTCGCTACGTTGAAAAAATAATTTGTAAATATAAATACTTATAGAAGTTGTTCTGCTACCAGGCCCACCACCCGTAAGGACAAAAATATGATCAAAAACACGAAAGCTATCAATAAATCTAATGAAAGTTACAATATAAATAGCAGGAGAAATCAAAGGCAATACAATACGAAGGCTGTATTTTAAACCCATAGCTCCGTCAATTGCTGCAGCTTCTTCCAACTCATAAGGTAATGACTGACGTGCAGTTAGCAATATAATAAAAGCAAATGGTGTCCATTGGAGAACTTCAATTGCAATTACGGTGTATTGTATCATGCTTCGACTCATCAAAGTAACATGAAAACCAAGAAGATTGAGATAGCCAGGAATTATACCAGTAAATTCATTTAGAATAAGTCTATACATTATACCCATCAATGCAGGAGAGACCATAATTGGAAGCATCAAGACTGCAGTCAACCAAGGTTTACGCAAAAGAAGAGGGTGCAAGGTGAACACCATAAATAGAGCTATTCCAACTTCAAATATCGTTGCAACCAATCCAAACCTTAAAGAATAACCAAGTGCCTCCCATAATTTTGGATTACCTAATGCTTTTCTATAATTTTCAAAGCCAGCAAATCCCTCTCCCGTTAGATTGTGAAAAG
>Ga0114999_10005776_pt1 | contig 14462 bp, 13 predicted proteins | sample ArcticOcean_MG_C_3_FD_89820 | JGI IMG/M metagenome (GOLD analysis project Ga0114999, IMG submission 89820) | Marine microbial communities from western Arctic Ocean - ArcticOcean_MG_CB8_126 | ecosystem: Environmental > Aquatic > Marine > Oceanic | place: Arctic Ocean: Canada Basin | collected...
AAGGATTGGATAATGGAGATGGTGGCGGAACTGCTCAAAACGGTGTCCTTGAATCTGGAGAAGTTGATTATAACACAACTTATTGTAGTAACTACCTTATTCGCATGCTCAAGGATATCAATTTAGGCTCAAATGGCAGTTCTCCCGCCCACCTAACAGCAGTCGGCAACACGCTCTATTTCTCAGCGAATGAGGGTACTAACGGGGTTGAACTATGGAAGAGTGACGGAACAAGTACTGGCACCGTGATGGTCAAGGATATCCGTGCAGGCACAAGTGGTAGTGGTCCTGATCACCTAACAGCAGTCGGCAACACGCTCTATTTCTCAGCGTATAAAGACACTAGCGGATACGAACTATGGAAGAGTGACGGAACCAGTAGTGGCACCGTAATGGTCAAGGATATCCGTGCAGGCACAAGTGGTAGTGGTCCTGATCACCTAACTGCCTTCAATAATGCACTCTATTTCAGTGCCCAGGACGGAACTAACGGATATGAATTATGGAAGAGTGACGGAACCAGTAGTGGCACCGTAATGGTCAAGGATATCCGTGCAGGCTCAGGTAGCAGTTCTCCTGGCCACCTAACCGCCTTCAATAATGCGCTCTATTTCACAGCAAATGACGGCACTAACGGGGCAGAACTATGGAAGAGTGACGGAACCAGTAGTGGCACCGTAATGGTCAAGGATATCTATTCAGGCCCAGGTAGCAGTTCTCCTGTCTACCTAACTGCAATCGGCAATACGCTCTATTTCTCAGCGTGGGAAGACACTAACGGGAACGCACTTTGGAAGAGTGACGGAACCAGTAGTGGCACCGTAATGGTCAAGGATATAAATCCAGGCCAAAATGGTCCTGCTCCATCCGGCCTAGTTGCAGTCGGCAACACGCTCTATTTCTCAGTGCATGAATTATCCATTAGCGGGACTGAATTATGGAAGAGTGACGGAACCAGTAGTGGCACCGTAATGGTCAAGGATATCCATGCCTCAGGTAGCAGTTATCCTAGCTCCCTAACTGTATTCAACAACATTCTCTATTTCAATGCGGATGACGGCATTAACGGGCACGAACTATGGAAGAGTGACGGAACCAGTAGTGGCACCGTAATGGTCAAGGATATCAATTCAGGCTCAGGTAGCAGTTATCCCGCCGACCTAACTGCAATCGGCAATACGCTCTATTTCCGAGCGGATGACAGTGCTGCTTTAGGTTCCGAACTATTCATGATAGATATTCACCATGAAATCACCTACAGTTGAGACAATAAAGACGCACAAGGATTTGAACCCTGTTCAGATTGTTTTACAGTGAAGCATTGGGTTAGTGTATAACACCCATTGCTTCGGAATTGGCGAATGAAAGGGCTTTCAGTGGGCCCTTTCATTGCCTACCGTTGCGCTCACGCATCTAGGGCTGCAAGAACCTCATCATAGTCCGGCTCGATGCCGGGGTTCTCTCCAACCCACTTGTACATCACATCACCATTCTCGTCGACGATGAATACGGCACGGTGGCTGGCGGTGTAGCCGGGCATCCCTGCAAAGTCGTCCAGAGCCAGATCGTAGGCTCGCACCGTCTCGCGCGTGTAGTCTGAGAGGACCTCGAATCCCAGTCCGTTGGCTGCTGCGAAGGCGGCGTTTGAGAAACGAGCATCGACGGAAATCCCGTAAATGGTGGCATTCGCCTCATTCAATTTAGCGAGAGAGTCTTGGAAGGTGCACAGCTCGGTGGTACAGACACCGGTGAATGCTGCGGGAAAGAAGGCGAGGACGACCCTCTGACCACGATGTTCGGTTCCCGTCACCCAGTCGTTCTGCGTGTTTACCAGTCTGAAATCGGGTGCGTCGTCGCCTACCTCTACCATGGCTCGGGCTGTCGGCCTCCTCACTTGAACTCGCGTGCGCGCGTTACCAAACCCTTCCCTAACCCTCTCCAAGGATTCTCGCCATTCCTTCCCTTGATATGGCGGAGTTCACACCGGAGGGACATGGAAGTCACCGAACTCGACGATGATAGTTGGCCGATGTTCGTCGCTCAGCGCGATGTGGTGGTGGTTCTGACGCGCAACGACTGCGTCAACTGTGAGAGTTTTCTCAGAGACCTCGGAGGAAGGGAGTTTTCAGTGGGGGTAGTCCGGTTGGACGCTCCAGGGGCGGTGGAATTCAAGAGAGCGTATCCACAAATTTCGGCTGAAGCGAGCGTTTTACCCTTTTCAATTCTGTTCGAAAGAGGCGAATGGGTCGACTCCGTAATGGGCGCCCGGGTCGGCTCAATTCTCGAATGGTTTGGCTGAGCGGGCCGAAAACTGACGCCACCTTCATGGGGGGAAAGGCCTCGTCAGTGCTCAATGGCTGACCTTCGACAGGTGTTCATGCCCTCCGTAATCAACACGGAAGGAGAGAAAACCGAGTTGGGCGTCGTCACCAAAGAAGAGGATGCATGGGCTGTTTTACGGGCTTTCTTCGCTAGAGCAGAAGAGACCGACTGCATCGCCGCAACAATCGATGTTTGGGAGGTCGATTATGTCGGTGAGAATCCCCGGACACAACTCGCTGAACTTGGTCGGCGGCCTTGTCCTATCTGTGAGCGCTCCTCCTTTTGGTCGGAACTTGGTGAAGCGAATTACAAAGGCGAGAAACAGCCGACCAGTGGCCGATGTTATAGATTGGAATGTTCTGCATGGGTCGAACCGAATACAATCGATATAGACCGCTTCGATTGCGGCTGGCCGGCTGCGCAGTGGACTAAGCGAGTCGAATCATTCAATCTCGGACTGCGCGGTCTAGTCGAGATGCGAGGTGCTGTGACCGCTTCTGGCCGTCGGCGACGCTCTACAATGGGTGCAAAATTGTTGGATGAACTTTGATCCTAACGCGACCGAGCGCTATTGCGCTCGGCTTACATCGATTCGATGGGAATTATTCCCAATCCGTTACAACATGCAGCGATGATTATTCTGGCCGCTTCGGATAAGGCCAGATTTCTGCCATCGACGACACCTTCAACCAGAACATGATTATCCCGATAGAACCGGTTGTAATCGGTGGATAGGCTAAGAAGATACGAGCAGAGTAGATTGGGTCGGGCACTCTTCAGTGCTTCATCGAGAACTTCTCCGAACATAGCCATCTGTTTCACTAGATTTCCTGCCGAATCAGAAAGGTCATTCCAATTGTTGGTATCGATTGAAGTTTCAATTTCGTTGCCCGAAGCACTGATTTTCCTTCCGATAGAACAGGCGCGCGCATGACTATACATGATGAATGGCGCCGAATCTGAGTCGAGACTCAACGCCTCTTCCCATTGGAAATTGATGCCCTTCTCGGGTGATACTCTGATGATGTTGAAGCGCACCGCAGAGAGACCAACCGCTTCACCAATCGTTTGCAATTCACCCTCACTTAGATCAGCACCCCGGATTTCACGAACAACATCGGTGGCTCGAGAGATCGCTTCGTCAAGGAGGTCATCCATGTAAACGACATTTCCCCGTCTGGTGCTCATCTTGCCGTCCGGTAACTTTGTGAAGGCGTAGAAAACGACCTCTGGAGTTTGAATTCCCAACTCTTTCAGCGCTTCCGATACCTGCTTCGATTGCAGCCGGTGGTCCTCGCCGAGAATGTTGACCAGCCGCTCGGCTTGGGTCCATTTCCACTCGTGGTAGGCGATGTCACGGGTCGCATAAAGACTCGAACCGTCACCCCTTCTGAAGAAAAATTTAGTCGATTTGCCAGACACACCTCGGCTCTCCAACTCAAGAAAATGTGCCCCGTTCTCCGCCGTTCCGTGAAGTGGGCTCGCCTCCAACTTCTCCATGATGACATCGACTGAACCGTCGACGATGAACTTCGACTCCTTGGTGAATTCGTCGAATTCGATTCCGAGGCGGCCGAGTGTGTCGAGCATTCCATCGAGCACCGGTTGATAGGCCGCCTCGAATAGGTCGAGAGTCTCTACATCTGCCTCTTCTGAGGCTTGAACGAGAAGTGTGACGCCCTCCTCAACAGCGGGGTCAGTTGCTCCCAACAGATTTGCCGCCTGGTAATACCGGACTCTCTGATGGTCCGGTTTCTCGGGGTGATTTGAGGGTTCATTTATTTCTGCAGCGGTGAGCAGTTCGCTCACCTTCCCCTCATCGAGATTCGCTAGCGCCCAAGCGAGAATTCCTACCTGTTTCCCCATGTCATCGACATAATATTCTGCCCGAACTTCGTCGCCGGCGAGTCTGTGCATCCGAACGAATGTATCACCAAGAATAGCGTTACGAGCCCTGCCGACATGGAACGGCCCATTTGGATTGGCCGAAGTGTGCTCAATCAGAAGTGAGGAGGATTCGCGGAAGTGGCCTGCTGATTCCACATCAGCGAGGATACTGCCGACTGTTTGACCTGCGAGCCATTCTGCATCGACGAAAAAGTTGCAGAAACCGCCTTCACTGCTAACCATGCCACAGCCGTCTATACCGCCGCACACCGGACCTAACCGGGTAGCGAGTTCGGCGGCTGCCTCTTGGGGTGGTTTCCCCAAAGCCTTGGCTAGAGCAAAGCAGGGGAGGGCGAGTTCACCTTGTGAGGGGTGGCGAGGTTTGCCTATCGAGTCGAGGGTCTTGTCCGGGTCGAGGTCACCCATTTCGGTCAACGCATCCCACACCGGCCCCGAAATCACCTCTCTCAACTGACGCATCTCATCAACTCCAAGCCCAGCGCAGTAACGCCGCCATTCCACCAAACGCCAGATTGAGCGTAGCGCCTTCTTCTGTATCAACAGAAATCAGCCTAACCTTCGCCGCAGATTGTTCAGCGAGCAGACTCAATTCGTCAATCAAATCGACTGATGCATCTTGGTTTTCCCTCACTTGGTCGGCTGCCGCACCACAATCAACACAATCTGGAATATCAGGTGTTCCGGTCACAGTCACTATCCACTCATGCTTACATTGGCGGCAGTGGTAAACTGCTCTCCGCTTGACGAGCGCCTCCGAAAGTAGGAGAGTAGCGACCGCTCCCTGGTCGAGGGCGGAGCGAATCATCATCTCACCATAGGTCGCCTTTGGATGCGCTTGCATAATCTCTTGCAAGAAATTGTCAACCCACTGGCGTTCCTCATCGAGTTCAATCTGCTCCATCAAGCCGCCAGCATTTTGAATCAACTCTCTCAATCCACTCTCGTTGGAGTAGCCGACATCAAAGAGGGGTGTTTTGACTATTTTCTGAATTTCATGGTGAAGGTAATTGTTGTTGATGACGGTGTCTTTTGTCGCTCCGGGGCCACCGACAATGATTCCTTTGAGGTCGGGAAGCAACGGCAGCCAGTAGTTGCAAGCGCGCTCTGTGACCTTTTTGAAGAACTTGTCAGCAGCCTCCTCAATCAGCCGCTCAAACCGCTGTTGTGACTGCCCGCCCTGCCGGTGTTTGCTCGGTACGAGGCTGGAAATGTGCTCTTGACAGTGCACCCTTCGCCCACTCGCTAAGCCATACGCTCCTTCGCCTCGGTCGATGACGATGAGCCCATACGCGGTTCTGTCGATGAGCATCTCTTCGAGTTGTGTCAACTCAAAAGTCGATTCGCAGCGGTAGCGAAATGAAGTGAAGGGTTCGGGTGGGTCATCGATGACATAGGTCATCAATCGGGATTTGTTGTTTCCAATTATCACATGGCCAGTGAACAGGGCGAGCCCTTTCGGACCAGCATTCTTCAGTCCCGAAAGGGCGGAAGCGGCCGCTTCTAAGGCGTCGCAGACATGTTTTCTCGTCTGATTTGATTTGATGTTACGGGCTTGGCCCGCTTCATCAGCGAGTTGGTGACGGACATCGGAAACCTGTCGTTCAGGCGGAATAATGACTGTGACGAGCTGTGTGCCCATGCCCCTTAGGGGCCGTAACTCCTCGAGCGTTTTCTTGAAACGTAGTCGAATCGCTTGGTTGGCAGCATCATCGCTCATAGAACCACTCTGTGGTTCTCTCGGTCTACCCACCGGTTATCAATCCTTCATCCTCGGCTGCGGGAGCGGCGGCCGATACTGAATAATCGCTGAGAGCGAGAAAGTCGTACCTTCGGCATGCGTTCGTGTCAAAAGTGAACAGAGAACCATCGAGCGTGAATGTGGTGAATCGATTTTTCGAAGGGAAATCTCCAAAAAAGCGTCTAGACTCATATCGTAGGTAATCAACGCAACCGACTGCTATGGCGGTCAGTGGTGTAATTATGAGTCGACGGCGCTCCCGATGTATCGATGGCGAGGGTCTCAGTGGTCGCAGCGGGTGGAAGCCTTCTCTACGACGGACCCGAAATCAATCACAATTGGCTCGCTGAACTGGTCGCGTGTATCGGAGAATTCACCTCAAAAGGCAACACCCTCGGCTTGGTCATCGGTGGGGGATATTTGGCAAGACAGGGGATTTCGTCAGCGAAAAAGGCGGGAATTACCGATGTTCACGAGTTAGACCTCATCGGAATCGCTGCTACTCGGGTAAACGCGGCTGGAGTCAAAGATGCTCTCCGCGCTTCTGGAGTCGGTGCATCTGATGAAATTCCTGAAACGATTGAAGAGGCAGCGGCTCTTTTCTCACACAACTCGGTGGTGGTGATGGGCGGGACTGTTCCAGGCCACACCACAGATGCGGTTTCAATCGGGCTTGCGATTGCGGTCGAGGCGGAGAGTTGCACCATCGCAACCAATGTCGATTTCATCTACGATTCAAATCCCAAAACCAACCCAGATGCGGTACCGATTTCGAGGCTCAATTTAACCCAATTACAAGCCATTGTCGGGCCACCTTCCCACGCCGGTGCTGGACCGAATGTAATCATCGACCCAATCGGCGTCCAACTTGCTATAGACAACAACCTTGCTCTCTCACTACTCAACGGAGGAGATGTCGCCAATTTGGCAGCCTGTCTAGCAGGTGAATCCTTCACGGGAAGCGTTGTCGAGGTGTTATCATGAGCAGAATAGAGAAGCAGATGAAAAAGTCGATTGACCGGGCGGTTGGTGCCCACAAACCCGAAGGAAAACCGAAGGCTCTCACTTCAAATCCAAAGGCGCCGAAATATGTCGCTCCACACCGACATTGCGCAATCTGCTACACTCCGATTCACAAAGACGCTGACCCTCCGGTATGCGCCGATGAAGAGTGTATCAAGAAGAGGGTGAAACATGAGAAGTCAAGAAAGAGCCTCAACATCATGCTCTATCTGTTCCCCGGGATTGCAATTATGCTGTTCATGATACAGTTCATATGATGAGATTGGAGAGTTAATTTCATCGAAGAGTTCATTCACAACTAATGGTAGTCGATTCACAATGATGGTACGCATTCTCTCGGTTCTGCCACTCGCAACCGGAACCGTCTGCATTCTCCTCGTACTCGCCGGAGCAATCGGTTACACCGCCGACACCGAAACCACCGGAATACCGATTCCGCCATGCGCGCCCGGCTCTGACGAGTCTTGTGAAGTCGGTATGAACCACGACAACCTCTCAATCCCACAACCTTTCATGCTTCTCGATGTGAAGGTGAATATGGAATGGGACCATCCAAACGATGCTTGGGTGGCAATTGTTGACGCTGACGAAATTGACTGGGAAAAGTGCGAACCAAACGACCAAGGGTTGACCGGATGTACTGCCTCGGATTTCACAATACTTGCGGGTGGACCGGATAGTGAGGGCTCACTGGAATGGGATTTGGACCCCGGTTCGACTCGGTTCATCACTGCGGGCAAGGCTGGAACTCTCACTCTGGACACCAATGTTGTGACCTACTCCTACTCCGTTGGGCTCGGCCTCCTACCGATACTCCTGCTCGGTGCCGTTGGTCTTGTGCTCTGCCTTTCAGGGGTTCAGATGGCGTTTCCCATGAAGTTTGGAAAGAAGGGTGGCTGAGCGGGCCGTTGAAGAACTGAACGCGGGTCGAAGAAAATCGAGGGAGTCAAATGTCCGGATTCAATTGTCAAGGATGCGGCGTTGAAATTCGGGTCGAAGGTTTGCCCAAGACTCACTTTGGACACAAGGTCTTCTGCGTGCGATGTGGTGCAGTCACACCCACCAATTGAGGAAATCGCCTTTGATTGGCCAAGAGTCAATTGTCGTCGATCGCTAATCGATGGTCAAGAATTGGCCAAAAGTCAATTGTCGTCATGACAGGAGCACCTTCGATGGCAATCGAACGGAGGGACGCTCATGTCTCGCCACAACCTTCCCTCGATGTCAATCAAATCTAATCGGGGTCTATTCGCTTACTAGTTCTCAGTCCAGGTTGTCGGTACGATGCCAACCGTCTGGCAGCGCAAGCGGGTCATCGATGATATCTGCACCAACCCTCAGCACCATCTCTTCACGAAGCATCTCAATGCCATACCCTTCAGTAGCGGAGACACAGATATGCCCACTCACCGGATTCTCACCGGTGTCAATCTTCAGCAGGTCCGCCTTTCCATCAACGATTAACAGAGGGGTTTGGGGCAGAAGTGACGCAACCTCCCTCAATAGATTCTCCTGCGATTCCATCGAAGTCCCACCATGCTCGGCTGGGTCCATCAGATAGAGAACAAGAGAGCCGATGTGCTCCAATGCGACAATCGCTTGCATCTCAATTTGGTTCCTCTCTTCCATGGGCCGGTCTAGCAGACCGGGCGTATCCACCATCTGGTATCGCCTTCGCCGCGAAGTGAAGTGGCCGACATGCAACTGCTTGGTCGTAAATGGATACGAAGCGATTTCGGGTTCACCCGAAGAGAGCGCCGCAATCAACGCCGATTTCCCCACATTTGGCGCTCCTGCAACTACGATACAGGGCTCGGAGGGGTCGATGGAGGGAAGCTCCCGGAGTACATCGCGCGCGTTGTTGAGCCAGTTCAATGAACGGCCGACTTGGTCGACGATTGACGAAATTCTACCGTATGCCTCCCGCCGCGTGGCGTGCATCATTTCGATGTTGACCATCCGTTGCAATTTCCGAACATTTTGTCTTGCAACATTCATCGATTGGTCTGCTGCCCACTGAATCGTTGAGAGGTGGTGACGATAGTCATCGCAACCGACTGCAGCATCGATTAATGCGCGGTCAAATTCCGATTGCTTGTCGAGTGAAGGCCATTTAATGACCCATCCTTTGAGAGTTGCATCGAGGACATCTCCGGCAGATTGAATCATTCGAATCATCTGCTTTCGCGTCCGAAACATCTTGTTTGGGTCTTCGACCTGGTCCTTCGCTTTGGTTGCCCGGCTGAACGCCTTATCGAGCAACTCGTCGGCAGTCAATACCGTTGGCAATTTTTTCCAGACGACTCTTGCCACAAGACTCCCTCCGAGTCTGCCGGCTTGCCCATCCCTCTTCAATACATTAGTTACAATTTTCTTCTAGTGAGGTGACATTTCAGCGAGTGGTTCCTCTTCTTGGTCTCGGAAGTGCGTTCCACAAACTCACCGGAATTAGCCGATTGAGTGATGGGACTCTTTTCAAGGGTCGGGCCTCTCAGGTCGGTTGGGGCGAGCGAAATGGCTGCGAAAAAGGGGAGCAAGAAAAAGGTGGAAGTTGACCTGCCAGACTGGGCTAAGACACTTTGGAAGGATGCCGGAAAACCGGACCTCTCCGACATTCAAGATGTACTCAGTGGGCCACTAATCGACAGACGCTGTGGACTTCGCCGTGACGACTTGATTGAGGTACTGCTAGATGCTCGGGCACTTCCAGAAGGAGCCGAGCCGATGATGTACGGTCGATTGATTGGGACTAACAAAAGCAGCATCGAACTCCTCACTGCCGACTTCAACTATCACTATCTCGCGCGTGATGTAATCGTTGATGTGATTCTCATCTGCCATATGCGACCGCCATACATCGAGGACAGAGAGTTACTCGACTTTGAGCGGGATGACATGAAGAGGCGCAACTCCCTGCATGAAGAGGTCGAAAAGCGCTCTACTGGTTCAAATGACACTCATGTTTGGGGTTGAGTCGAATGGCGCTGCATGAGAAGCGCTGCATCCCTTGTGAAGGTGGAGTTCCACCTCTCGACGAAGCAGGATTGACCCCGTTGCAAGCCGAACTTAACGATGGCTGGCAGGTGGTCGATGGACACCACCTCGAGCGGACTTGGCCATTCGATGATTTTCAAACTGCGCTCGATTTTGTGAACGCTGCTGGCGCAGTCTGTGAAGAGGAATTTCACCACGCTGACTTCGACTTCGGTTGGGGTCGAGTGAAAGTGACGATTTGGACACACAAAATCGACGGTTTGACCGAATCGGATTTCGTTCTCGCTGCAAAACTTGACCAACTTTGACCAGAAAGCATCACCCGCCTCAGCCGCTTCCGGCAGTGGATACGGATTGAATACAAAGCCAAAATCGGGCTGAAATGCTATTGACGCGAAGCCCATCCCCCGTTCATGACGAAGGACCCGAAGGGTAGGAAAGAGCCCGGATATTCTCGCCATGTCTTCATCTGCGCACATGAGAGAGATGCGAATGCTGCTCGACCTTGCTGTTCCGCACGCGGAAGTTTGGAAGTGATGAAACGCCTCAAGATGGCGGCCAAATCAGAGGGAATTTCGGGAGTCAGAGTGCAGAAGTCAGGATGCCTCGACTTTTGTGAGAATGGCATCTCATGCGTCGTCTATCCAGAAGCAGTTTGGTATTCAATCAAGAATCCCGATGAGGATATCCCGGCAATTCTTGAACACCTCCGCACAGGCGTTCCTGCTGATTCTTGTAGAATGAAATTGGAGGACTGAAAATGCGCTCAGTTGTCTATACAAAACGAGGTGGCATGGAAGCGATTGAAATTTTGGAATCGCCTTCGCCTCAACCCGAGCCGGGGGAAGTTTTGGTGGAAGTGCACCGGGCCGGAATCAACTTCGCAGACCTGATGATGCGCCAGGGGCTCTACTCCCCAGTGCCACCCTTCCCATTCTCACCGGGTTACGAAATCTCGGGAGTTGTGAAGGAACTTGGAGCGGATGTCGAGAACCTCTCTTTGGGCGACAGGGTCGTCGCATTGTGCGGGATTGGCGGCTACTCGGAGCAAGTTTTGACCCGCGCTGACCGCTGTTTTCATCTGCCGGATTCAATCTCGTTTGACTCCGCAGCAGCACTTCCAGTCACCTATCTGACAGCGCACCATATGCTGACCTACCTCGGGAATTTCCAAGCCGGAGACACGATTCTCGTGCACCACGCTGCAGGGGGAGTTGGAACGGCGACCGCACAACTCGCAGAGGCTCTCGGGGCCTCCAAGGTGTTCGGCACTGCCTCCTCAGGAAAAGCGGACTTCGTACGCTCGCTCGGAATGCGATACATCGACCGGGAGAGCGAGGATTTCGTGGAAGTGTGCAAGCGAGAGACAGATGGACTCGGAGTCCACCACGCCTTGGACCCGGTGGGAGGCAAACACATGATGCGCTCCTACAAAGCACTGCGCTCTGGCGGCAGAATGTACGCGTTTGGCGGCTCTGCCGCCGTGAAAGGAAGCAAACGGTCGATGATTACAGCGCTGCGAATGATGCTGACAACTCCGAAGTTCAAGCCTTTCAATATGATGAATTCAAACAAGGCGGTCTTTGGCGTGCACATGGGAAATTGGAAGGATGAGGCAGTCCTGAAAAAACAGGTGTCAGCATTGGTGGCGATGTTGGAGGCTGAGCAAATCTCTCCAATCGTCGACAAGGTGTTCAGGTTTGAGCAGGTGGCAGAGGCGCAGCAGTACATTCACGACCGAAAAAACCGAGGGAAAGTTCTGCTCGATTTTTCACCACAATGAGTCCGGCCCCCTCCCGGAAAACCTACCATAATGAGCCAAATTTCCGAACCGGTTTCATTTTTTTACTCCCCACAATTATGGACTATCCCAAACTCCCCACACTTGCGAGCGACGCTCGCGGGGGCAACGGGGAATGGTCGAGTGTAAACTGGTGAAGTGGTTTGACGAAGTCAGCATGGATGATTCAGACACAGTCGGTGGAAAAGGTGCATCTCTCGGAGAGATGCACAAGAATCTATCAAATTCCGGCGTGCGAATTCCCAACGGATTCAATGTCACAACCGACGCATATCTTGACTTCGTCAACTCAGAAGTCCCGGAATCTGATTGGGACAATGTCGTCGAACCTGAAGGAACAGGTGAGATTCGCGAACAGGCGTTGGCTTGCAACACCCTTCTCAGCGCCTTGAAAGCGGTCCTCGACGGCGCTGATTCGTCCGACCATCTCGACCTACATGGGAGGGCGAAATTGGCGCGGGCCCTAGTTAGGCAGACACCGGTACCGGAGGTGGTCCGTCAAGCAATAATCGGTGCGTACGGCGAATTGTGCGAACAATATGGCCAAGGCGTCGATGTCGCAGTCCGCTCTTCTGCAACCACCGAAGACTCCGTTGATGCCTCTTTTGCCGGCCAATATGAGTCGTTTTTGAATGTCAGTGGCGAGCGCGCTGTAATTCGTCAGTGGCGGCAATGCGTAGCGAGCCTATTCACCGAGCGGGCGATTGGCTACCAGTTGGAAAAGAAGATGAATCCGCTCGATTCTGCGCTTTCAGTCGTCGTCATGAAGATGGTTCGCTCCGACAAGGCGGCTTCTGGAGTGATGTTCACAATCGACCCCGATTCGGGCCACCGCGGCGTAATTCACATCGCCTCTTCATACGGCCTAGGCGAACTTATTGTTCAAGGAAGTGTGACTCCAGACACATTTACAGTTTGGAAAGAAGGGCTCAGGCGGGACAACTTTGCAATCGTACATCGAGTGCTCGGTAGCAAGGATTTGAGGATGGTATACGCTGAAGATGGCGTCCACGAAGTGACTACTGTTGAAGTCGCACTCAGTGAGCGTCGAGCGTGGTCACTCAACAATCAAGAGTGCAGAGAATTGGCACAGATGGCGCTTGCAATCGAAGAGCATTACGGCCATCCAATGGATATCGAATGGGCAAAAGATGGAAACTCAAACGAGTTGTTCATCGTGCAGGCGAGGCCAGAGACAGTTTTCGCTAATACAGATGAAGCGAAATTGGAACTCTATGGCATGGAGCCGGCTCTAATCGAGCGGCTCAAGCGAACTGGAAAGGTGCTCGCAACCGGGCAAGCGGTCGGCAAGCGAATCGGCAGTGGAAGAGTCCGAGTTTACCGCTCATATCACGAAGTTCTGGAGATGAAGAGGGCGATGCGAAAGCGTGTCGCAGAAGGCGTCCGATTGGAGGAAATTCCCTTTGAACAACGAGTTTTCGAGCCCGGCGATGTCTTGGTCACCGAAATGACGACGCCAGATTGGGAGCCACTCATGAAAGAGGCTTCTCTGATTGTAACCCGCAAGGGTGGTCGAACTTCACACGCCGCCATCATCGCGCGTGAATTTGGGATTCCGGCGATCGTTGGCTGCGCGCAGGCGATGGAGTTGGAGAATCTGACTGCAGTCACCGGAAGTTGTGCGGAGGGTGATTACGGATTCATCTACGAAGGCATTCATCCCTTTGAAATCGAAGAAATCGAAGTCGACATCGATATGAAACTTCAAACTAAAATCAAACTCAATGTCGGATTCCCGACAAAATCGTTGACCGATTCGCAGCTGCCAGTCGATGGCGTTGGACTAGCCAGAATCGAATTTGTTCTCTCTTCGGAGGTCTGCATACATCCGCTCGCATTCGTTCACCACGAAGCGTTGAAAAAATACCAAGAAACTGGCGAAATCGTACAAGAATTGACGCCATACGCAGAAGTTCTTGAGCGGGAAGATGAATCGGTTGTCCGCCGTGCTGTTGCTGAGGTTGAGAGGCGCGCCTGGAATTACGACGACAAACGGGGGTTGTTCATCGACAAGTTGCGGGAAGGGGTCGGCCTCATCTGTGCTGCCTTCCACCCACGCCCGGTCCTCGTACGACTTTCCGACTTCAAGTCCAACGAGTATAGAGAGTTGCTCGGGGGGAGAATCTTCGAGCCAAATGAAGAGAATCCGATGATTGCATGGCGAGGCGCATCTCGCTATCTCGACCCAATTTTCAAAGATGCTTTCGAGATGGAATTGGAGGCGATGGCCTCTGTGTACCACGATTTCGGCTTGGATAATCTGCAACTGATGGTTCCTTTCTGCCGCTCGCCCGAGGAGGGCGAGGCGGTCAAGGAATTGCTTGTCAAAAAGAAGGTGAGTTCAGCCGATGGCGTTCCTCTTTTCGTGATGGTCGAGTTGCCATCCAATGTGATTGACGCTGAAAGTTTCATCGAGAAAATGAATCTGCAAGGTGGCTCAATCGGTTCAAACGACTTGGTGCAGACCGTCTACGCGGTGTCAAGAGATGACCTTGAGGGATATCAACATCCGGTCGATGCCCGCTCGCCTGCTGTCAAGACGATGATTCGTCAAGCGGTTGAGAAGTTCACAAATGCTGGATTAGAAATCGGAATTTGCGGACAAGCGCCATCCGACCATCCCGAAGAATTCCCGGCGTTCCTAGTCGATTGTGG
>Ga0114999_10005777_pt1 | contig 14461 bp, 17 predicted proteins | sample ArcticOcean_MG_C_3_FD_89820 | JGI IMG/M metagenome (GOLD analysis project Ga0114999, IMG submission 89820) | Marine microbial communities from western Arctic Ocean - ArcticOcean_MG_CB8_126 | ecosystem: Environmental > Aquatic > Marine > Oceanic | place: Arctic Ocean: Canada Basin | collected...
TCATTTTTAAGCTTACATTTAGTAATTTTCATATGTTATGTTATAACATAACGTAATTAAATGTCAAATAGTTAAAATACAACCTAACGAGGTTCAAAATATTATAATTAAGGAAGTTTAACCTATCTGATTCCGGAAATAATTCTATTTTTAGCTAGATTAGTTTTTTTAAAAGCTTATATAGAAAGTAATAATAAATTAAGTTTATGGAACTAACATTAGCTTACACAATCATTGGTTTTGCTTTAGCGGGTTGGTCTGTAATTGGTAACGATTCTGTTCAAACACTAGGAACATTTATAGCTTCAAAACAAAAGTGGTTTAAGTGGTACACGTTAGCCACAACAGCTTCGTTCGCAATGATTGTTACTATAACTTATGGTTGGTGGACGCATGATGGAGATATTTCATTCGGTCGACTAACTAGAATTCCTTATCAAGAAATTCAGTGGTACCATGCAGTTGCACCTGGGATATTATTATTACTTACAAGAATAGGAATTCCAGTTTCTACAACTTTTTTAGTTCTGTCTGCGTTTGCTTCAACAGTTGTTTTGGAAAAAATGCTTTTAAAGAGCATTGTGGGTTACGGTATTGCAGCTGGTGCAGCTTATATTTGTTGGATAGTTATTTCTAAATTTATAAATGAGAAATTTGACGAAGTAACTGGAGAAAAAAGCATTGCCTTTTGGCGTAACTCCGTTTGGGTTAGTTCTGCCTACCTATGGGCGGCATGGCTCTCCCATGATGTTGCAAATATTGCTGTTTATTTACCAAGACAGCTTGATGTTTGGTTATTATCAATTGTACTTGGTTATTTTACAATTCTGCTTTTTTATATTTTTTATATACAAGGTGGGCCAATACAGAAAGTTGTTTTAGATAAGACAGGAACAAGATATGCCAGATCAGCAACTATTATAAATACTATTTATGCAGTGGTGCTTTATTATTTTAAAGAATTAAACGATCTTCCAATGTCAACAACATGGGTTTTTGTAGGTTTGTTATGTGGAAGAGAGCTAGCAATCTCAACGATGAATAAAGAGTATAAATTTAAATACGTGTTTCCTCTTATTGGCAAAGACTTTGTTAAAATGGTTTTTGGATTAAGCGTCTCAGTAGGAATTGTTTTAGCAATCCATTATATAATAATTCCTGGTGGATATGGATTGTAAGTCTCTAAAGAAAATAATAAAAATTTTATTTCATTAATTAGCCAAATTGCCCACCTGTTCTAAATCTGTAAATATATTTGGACAAAATATTTTTAATTGGGGTTCCGATGACACCTAGATCTTTCAATGTAGGGTAATCTCCAGAAACAATATTATTATGTTTTAATAACTCAACTTGATCAGGAGTTAAAAGTGGATTCGACATCATTTGTAAAAAATAGGATTGAAATTTAGCAAGTCCATAGGGGATTGGAACTAAAAATCTTTTTTTCTTTATTTCTGTTAATAATATTTCCATTAATTCTTTAAAAGAATAATTTTCTGGGCCACCCAGTTCATAAATTTTAGTTTCAAAATTATTTAGTTGTAAAGATTTAACAATAGCTTTTACAACATCGCCAACATAGATTGGTGAAAATTGTGTTTTACCTCCTCCTATCAAGGGAAGAAATGGGGAGAATTGTGCAAGAGATGCAAAGGTATTAAAAAATTTATCTTCTGCTCCAAAAACTAAAGAAGGTCTCAAGATCACAGAAGGTTTAAAATTATCTTTAATATTTTTTTCTCCCTGCAGTTTTGATTGTATATATTTAGAGCTGTGTCTTTCTTTAATTCCAAGAGCGGAAATATGAATTAGATTTTTTATGCCAAGTTCAGAGCATTGCTTACTTAATAAAAGTGGAAAATCTGAATGAATTTGGTTAAACTTTTGCTTTGAGTTTTCAAATAATATTCCACACAAATTAATAGCTAAATCACAATTATTTAGAACCCGTTTTACTTGATCTTCATTAAAAATATTAGTTTTAAAAAGTTCAATTTGGCCTGCATTACCTTGAGGTTTTAAATATCCTTTTAAGTAAGGATTTCTTGTTGCCACCTTAATTCGATAATCCAACCTTGTTAATTGACGCATTAAATATTTGCCTATAAATCCTCCTGCCCCAAAAATAGCTATTATTTTCTGATTATTTTGCATTTTGATAATATTAACATTATATATGTTTTTAAGTATGACTAAAATTTATAAGTTTCAAGATGATATTTCATCAGAGGCATTAAAAGAATTAGAAAAATATCCAAGCATTGCAATAGATACTGAGGGCACTGGTTTAGATATAACAAAAAGAGATAAACTTAGTTTAATTCAAATAAGCTCGGGAAATAATGATGCTTATGTTTGTCAACCAAATCGTAAAAATTACAAAGCTCCAAATATCGTAAAAATTCTAGAAAATAGTAAAATTACAAAAATTGGCCACTAATTAAGATATGATATTTCTGGATTAGAATATTTTTTAAAATGTGAAATTCAAAATATTTTTGATACTAAAATTGCAAGCAAATTATGTAGAACGTATACTCAAAATCATGGTTTGAAAGATTTAGTTTTAGAATTTTGTGGAAAAAAACTAGACAAGAGACTGGGCTCAAGTGATTGGAATAAAGATTTGGAAAAACTATCAGATGCTCAACTTCAATATTGTAGCAATGATGTTATTTATTTACACCGAATTAAAGAGTGTCTTAATAAAATGCTAGTACGTGAAGATAGATTAGAACTTTATAAAAGCAGTATTGAGTTTTTAAAAACGAGAATAAAACTAGATCAAAGTGGATTCACTGAAGATATATTTCAACATTAATGAATAAAGATTTAAAAATAGCAAAAAAAACTGTTGAAACAGAAATTATTGCATTAAAAAAACTATCTGCATCTTTTAATAAAACATCACAATTTTCTAAAGCAGTAAATTTACTTTCCAAAATGAAAGGTAAATGTCTAGTTATTGGTGTTGGAAAAAGTTATATCGTTGGGCTAAAAATTTCATCAACTTTATCAAGTTTAAGTATACCGAGTGTTGCTTTCTCCGCAAACGATTTACAACATGGTGGACTTGGAGCTATTCAGAAAAATCATGATTGCTTACTAATTTTCAGCGTTTCTGGTGAGTCTGTAGAATTAAACAGTATATTAAAATATGCAAATAGAAACAATATTCCAGTTATAGGTGTGAGTTGTAAATCTTCTTCTATGTTACTAAAACATTCTAATATCAAAATTTTATTACCCAAAGTATCAGAAGCCGGACAAACTTTAGCTCCCACTTCATCTTCTTTAAATTTTTTATCATGGGGTGACTGCTTGTCAATTGCATGCATGAAAAGAAAAAAATGGACAAATAAAAAATTCATATCAACTCATCCTTCAGGGACTCTGGCCACTGCTTTAATCCAAGTAAAAGAAATTATGGCAAAAGGAAAAGAAATTCCAATTGTTTCTGCTGGACAAAGTGTAAAATTCGCAATAAACGAAATGTCCAGAAAAAAATTAGGGATAGTTTGTGTAAAGGGAAAAAATAATACAATTAGTATTATGGTTGATGGAGACTTGCGAAGACATTCTAATAACTTATATAAGAAAAAAATTGAAAAAATTTCTACTAAAAATCCAGCTTGGATTTCTGAAAATTCCACAGCTTTATTGGCTATTGAAAAAATGACGACTTTAAAAATTTCAACACTATTAGTTTCTAGTAATAAGGATATTAATAAAAAAACTAAAAAAGTCATTGGCATAATAACAATGCTCAATTGCTTAAGTAGTGGGATTAAGTGAAAATAAAAATTAAAGCACTTCAAATAATTCTTATATCTTTTTCGATTATACTCTTGATGATTACATACCTTTATATACCTAGAATTGAACAAAATAAATTGAAAGAAAAAACTGCGCAAAAAAACGAAGTTATAAAAGATACTTCAATTGAAGCTGAAAGTTACTTTACTAATGTCGTGTATGAAGGCAATTACCAAGTAAAAAACTCTTTTATAGTTAAAGCTGAAAAAGCAAAGGTTTTAGCTGACAGGCCTAATTTAGTTTATATGGATAACATGCATGTTACTTTAACGCTTACATCCGGTGAAACTGTAATCATCACATCAGAATCTGGCCGGTACGACAAGTTAAATTATAATATTTTTTTTGAAAATAACTGCGAAGCAACAGATGGTACTACAATACTAAAATCTGATAATTTAGATCTTGTGGCTGATGAATTTGCTAAAGTTTATAATAATGTAGTTTTAGAAGATGATGCTGACAGTTATATCAAAGCAGATTTGATTAAGTATGATTTTGAGAGTAAACAGTATGAAATTTCTATGTTTAAAAATAAAAAAAAAATCGAAGTAAAACTAGTTAATTAAATGAGAAATAAAAAATTTAGAATAATATCATTTAAAAATTCTAAACCTATTTTAAAAGCAAAAAATATATCAAAAAATATTGATGATAGACAAATATTAAAAAATTTAAATTTTTCTATAAATCCTTCGGAGATTGTTGGACTTCTTGGTCCCAATGGAGCTGGAAAGTCAGTAACTTTTAAAATATTGCTTGGAATAATGAAAGCTGACAAAGGCGAAATTTCTATATCAGAAACTCCAATCAACAATCTGCCCGTTCATGAAAGAGCTAGTAAATTTAAGATAGGGTATATACCACAAAATGAATCTATATTTTCTGGATTATCCTGTGAACAAAACTTAAATGCTATTGCTGAAATTTTAATAAAAAATCGTGAAGAAAGACAAAATATAACTGAAAACTTATTGACAGAATTTTCTTTAAACGATGTTAGGAAAGTACTTGCTAAAAATCTATCAGGTGGACAAAAAAAAAAATTGGTAATTGCTCGCTCTTTAATTAATAAACCAAAAATTTTACTAATGGATGAGGTTTTCAGTGCAGTGGACCCAATTACTATTGAAGTAATAAAAGAAATAATTATAAATCTTCAAAAAAGAGGGATTTCAATTTTAATCACGGATCATGCTTTTGATAATGTTTTGCAAATATCTGATAAGGTTTATATTCTTGCAGATGGAGAAATAATAAGCTCGGGCAAACCACAAGAAATAGTTAAAGATCAGCAGGCGCGTAAAATATACTTTGGAGATACATATTAATATCAATCATAAATGCAACAAAAATTATCTGTTTTTACAAAAAATAAAATAAATAAATATCATAAAACAATTACAGTAGATTCAGACAAATCTATTTCACATCGCTGTTATATAATCGGGTCACAATGCTTGGGTATTAGTAAAATAAAAGGTCTTTATTCGGATGATATAAAAACAACAATTGATGCCCTGAAAAAGCTCGGAGTAAGAATCGAAAAAAAAAATAAAACTCATTACGTTTATGGAACTGGAATCTCTGGATACAAAAAATTTAAGGGTACATTAAATTTTGGAAATAGTGGCACTAGTGCAAGGAGTTTTTTGGGAATCTTAACTTGCTATCCACACAAAGTGACAATTACAGGCGATGCCAGTTTAAAACTAAGACCATTTAAAAGGTTAACAGATTATTTAGAAAAAATAGGAGCAACAATTAAAAATCCTACAAACAAAAAAAATAGCTTGCCTATAAAAATTTGTGGAACTAAAGATTGGGCTTTGGCGCAAAAACATGAAGTAAAAATTAAAAGTGCTCAGATTACTTCAGCAATAATTTATGCTGCTTTACAAACAAAGGGTATTACAGAAATTATTGAAAGTTCAGAAACTAGAGATCACCTTCAAAAACTTCTTAAAAGTCTAAAAGCAGATATGAGTTCTAAAGAAGTTGGGGAAAAAAGAATAACAAGAATCAAAGGTCAAGTTGAAATGAATAGTTTTTCAATTGAAGTTCCTGCCGACCCATCGAGCGCTTGTTTTTTTATCGTGCAAACACTGCTTGCAAAAAAATCATCCCTTCTTATAAAAAATGTATGTGTCAACAAAACTAGGATTGGCTTTATTAAAATTCTTAAAAAGATGGGTGGTAAAATTAAAATATTAAATAAAAAAGAATATTTTGGAGAGACGGTGGGAGATTTATTTGCACAATCATCCAACCTAAAAGGAATTAATGTACCATTGAAATGGATAACTAGCTCTATTGATGATCTAGTTGTAATCTGGGTAGCTTGTGGCCTAGCAAGTGGGAAGAGCTATTTCCAAGGTATATCTGAACTTCGATTGAAAGAAAGCGATAGAATCAAAAGCATGTCTAAAGTATTAAATAAGTTAGGCATCAAGACTCGAAGCAATAAAGATTCTCTTAAAATCTATGGAAACCCAAATGCAATTACCAAAAAAAATATTTATATTCAATCACATTTAGATCATCGCATTGCAATGGCAAGCTTTGTAGCTGGCCAAGTAACAGGAAATAATATTTTAATTGAAGGATTCGAAACTGTATCAAGTTCTTTCCCAAACTTTTTAAAGCTACAAAAAAAAATTGGCGCACATTATGAAATTACGTAAAAAGATTAAAGTTGGAATTGATTCACCAAGTGCTGCTGGGGCTGGCACAATATCTAAAATGATAGCAGCACATTATAATTTATTGTATTGTGATACTGGTAAAATTTATAGACTTCTAGCAAAAAGTATCATAATTTCAAAACCAAAAAATAATTATTTATACTTAAAAAAAATTAGTAAAAAAATAAATTTAAAGAAACTTCAAGATAAAAGTTTATTAAATGATGAGGTTGCATTAGTAGCTTCACAAATTGCTAAAGATTTGAAAATAAGAAAATTAGTTGTAAAATTCCAAAAAAATTTGGCTTATCATCCACATAAAAAATTTAATGGGTCAATATTAGATGGTAGAGATATAAACTCAAAAATTGTAAAAAATGCTGACTTCAAATTCTATGTAACAGCAAGCCTTGAATGTAGAGCAAAAAGACGCTTTCTTGAGTTAAAAAAATTAGGAAAAAGGCCTCAATACAGTGAAGTTTTCAAGAGTATTAAAAAAAGAGATAGAGAAGACCGCACTAGGAAGCATTCTAGGCTTAAAAAAACTAAGGATTCATACTTGATAAATACTACTAACCTATCTATAAAAAGTAGCTTTCTAAAAGTAAAAAAAATAATGGATAGAAAGCTAAATAAAATATGGAAACATTAGTCAAACTAGACACAGCCAAATCAAACGAGGAGTTTGAAAAACTCTTATCCCAAGACTTGGGCAATAGAAAACTTAAGGAAGGCGAGATTATTACTGGAACCGTCAGTACAGTTGGTAAAAAATTTATTTTTGTTGATATCTCTGCTAAATCAGAAGGTGCAATTTCTGTGGATGAGTTTAAATTTGCAAAAGAATTAGATCAAATCACTCCTGGAGCAAAAATTGATGTTCTATTAGAAAAAATAGAAAATAAATTTGGTGAAGTGGTAATCTCTAGAGAAAAAGCAAGAAAAGTACATTCCTGGAAAAAAATGGAAAAAAGTTTCGAAACTAAAGAACCTGTTACTGGCCAAGTTGTTGGTAGAGTAAAAGGAGGTTTTTGCGTTAATGTTTCATCATGCCTGTGCTTCTTGCCTGGGTCGCAAGTTTCTATAAAACCATTAAATGGAATGGAAGTTAACAAGATGATGAAAGAGCCACAAACCTTTGAAGTCGTCAAGATGGACTCTAAGCGTGGCAACATCGTTCTCAGTCGTAGATCGATAATGGAAAAAGTAAGAGATCACGATAGAGAAAAAATTGTTTCAAAATTAAAAGTTGGAGACATAGTTGATGGAACTGTGAAAGCCTTAGTAGAATGGGGTTGTTTTGTTGATCTTCAAGGAGTTGATTCTTTACTCCATATCACAGACATCAGTTATTCTAGAATCAATAAACCCTCTGATTTGCTCTCAATTGGTCAAACAATAAAAGTTAAAATTACAAAAATCTCAGAAGATAAAAAAATATCTGTAAGTGTAAAAGACCTTAGTGAAGATCCTTATGTAAAAGAAATTGAAAGTTATACTGTGGGCAAAAGCTACCCAGCTACAGTGACAAAGGTGGTTGAGTATGGAGCGTTTGCATCACTAGCCCCTGGACTTGAAGGATTAATTCATTCGTCAGAAATTTCTCATACAAAAAAGAATATTCATCCTGGAAAAATTCTATCAACATCACAAAAAATTGACGTTCAAATTTTAGATAAAGATGTGGAAAAAAGACGTATCTCTTTAAGCTATAAAAATACTTTACCCAATCCATGGGCAGAATTCATGAAGAAATATAAAAAAGATGATATTGTAGAAGGAACAGTAAAAAGTGTTACAAATTTTGCAGTTTTTATCACAATCAAAGATTTTGAATTAGACGCAATGATTCACTATAAAAATTTGAGCTACAGTGAAGATGAATCTGAACTGGAAAAATATAAGAAAAATCAAAGTATAAAAACAAAAATATTAGAAATAAGTGAAGAACAATCAAAAATTAGATGTGGAATAAGAGAGTTAGAAGACGATCCTTTTGAATTTTTTGTAAAAAGGAAAGTATCAGACGTAATTACAGTCTTTGTTGATACTGTGGATAAAAACAGTATCCAAGTTTATGTTGATAAAAAGAGAAATTTATCATGTACGATTAAAAAAAACCAGTTGGCAAAGGAAGTAGAGAACCAAAGGCCATCACGCTTTACACCCGGTCAAAAAGTGGACTGTTTGATTTCAAAATTAGATAAAGAAAAGAGAGAAGTTGTGCTTAGTATAAAAGCTTTAGAGGAAGTAGAAAGTAAAGAAGCATTAAAAAAATATGGAAGTGAAGATTCAGGAATGAAGCTAAAAGATATTTTAGGACCATTAATAAATAAGAAGAAGAAGAAAAAAGATAGTTAATTTAACTTTAATTTATGGTTAAAAGTAAACTGATCCAAAACCTAGCTGATCTTTACCCTGCCATGCTGCGTAAAGACATAATTAAGATTATTGATATAATTTTCTTAGAAATTGTAAATGCAGTTAAAAGAAACCGGGCTGTAGAAATAAGAAGTTTTGGTCGTTTCTCTGCATTATTTAGAAATGCTAGAATAGCAAGAAACCCTAAAAACTCTAATAAAATTAATATTCCATCCAAAAAAGCAGTTAAATGGAAAATGAGTAAAGATTTATTCAAAAGATTAAATAGTAATTTTAATGAAGAAAAAACACCTAACACGTTATAAAAATATAGTTTGAAAATTAGTGAATAACAAAATTATACTTGCCTTAGATTCAAATAATTTAGAAGAAGTAATAGATATTACAAAAAAAATAAAAAATAAAATTTTTACTGTTAAGATTGGTCTTGAATTTTTTAACTCTTTTGGAAAAGAAGGTGTTAAAAAAATTAATAAGTTAGGAATTACAAACTTACTTTTAGATTTAAAATTAAAAGATATACCACAAACAATTTATAAAGCTATTAAAGCATTAGATGACATTGAATTCGGGTTTATAACGATTCACGGTCAAGGTGGAAAAAAAATGTTAGAGAAAGCTGGTGAAGCTTGTAATGAAATTCACTCTAAACCTAAGATTATGGTGGTAACTATTTTAACCGCGCTTAATGATAATGATTTAAAAATAATGGGAAATAACAGTAGCGTGATTAAACAAGTTGAATTTTTATCAAAGATGGCAAAAAATGTGAATGCTGGAGTAATTTGCTCAGGACAAGAAGCAAAAGTAGTTAGAAAAATTTTAGGACCAGGTCTTCCAATATTTACTCCTGGAATTCGAATGGGCAACGATAATAATAATGATCAACAACGTGTATGCACTCCTTCTGAAAGTATAAAAAATGGAGCTGATAAAGTGATTATGGGCAGAAGTTTAATTAAAGGAAATATTGAAGAAAATATAGATAAAGTGTCTAATTCGATTAAAGATTAATCTCATGAAAAGAATAAAAAAAGGGATTCCTTTAATTGATCAACATAATAAAAATGGTTTTTGGGGAGATAAATTTGGGGGAAATTATATTCCTGAAACTCTAAAAAAACCTGTAGAAGATCTTGCTATTTTATTTGAAAAACTAAGAAAAGATAAAAAATTTATTAAAGAAAGAGATTATTATTTTAAAAATTGGGTTGGAGCTCCTACTCCATTTATAAAACTTGAAAACCTTACTAGACACCTAGGTGGAGCGCAGGTATGGGCAAAGGTAGTGTCTGAAGCTAATGGGGGCGCACATAAAATTTATAATGCCACCGTTCATAGTCTGATTGCTAAAAGAGCAGGTAAAAAATACATAGTTGGAGACACTGGAGCTGGATATGCTGGAAAAATGTTAAGTATGGCCGCTAAAAAATTTGGTTTGAAATGTAAAATATTCATGGGTGCAAAAGATATTAAAAGACAAAAACCAAATTGTGATGCAATGCACAAAAATGGAGCGGAAATAGTTCCAGTTTATACAGGTAGTCAAACCCTCGTTGATGCTGTTAGTGACTGTATGCGATATTGGGTATCTAATTGTGAATCTACACACCTAGCTGTGGGTAGCACTGTGGGGCCAAATATATTTGTAAAAATTTGTGGATGGAGTACATCGCAGATTTCTAGAGAACTTTTAATACAAATTAAGGAAGCATTTGGAAAAATACCAAAAAAATTAAAATTAATAAATTGCGTTGGGGGAGGTTCGTCAAGTTTTGGTTTCTGGAATGAGTTTATGCATTATGACAAAAAGCAAGTTGAGTTTGTTGGTGTTGAAGCGGGAGGTCCCGCGAAAAGTAAAAAACACGCAGCTCCTTTAACGTATGGGTCAAAAATTGGAGTACTACATGGCGCAGCTCAATATGTGAATCAAAATACAGAAGGCCAAATAGAAGAAACTGAATCTATAAGCGCAGGGTTGGACTACCCAGGTGTTTCACCATTACATTGTTTTTTAAAAGATGCAAAAAGAGCAAGATACACTGCTGTTACTGATGAGGATGCTTTAAGAGCATATCAATTAGTGACTAAGTATGAAAATTTAAATCCAAGCCTTGAACCTAGTCATGCTTTTGCTGAAGCAATAAAAATTGTACCTAAATTAAGCAAGGATACAGTAGTGATTGTAAATTCTTGCGGAGATGCTCAAAAAGACAGGGATATTTTAAGGCAACGACTGGGGAAACGAAAATGAATTTATCACCTATCACTTTAGCATTTAAAAAATCAAAAAAAGAAAAGAGACCCGCTCTACTGACTTATACAGTTGCTGGAGATAATTCTAAAAAAAAATCATTAGAAATTTTAGAATCTATTTCAAAATATGCTGATATTTGTGAAATTGGTTTTTGTCACAACACACCGATAGCAGATGGTGGCCAAATCCAAACAAGTACTTACAGGGCTTTAAAAAATGGAATTAAAATAAAAGATGTTTTTCAGATAGTAAAAAAATTCAAAAAAAAAATAAAATCTAAACCAATAATTCTAATGGGCTATTATAATATAATTTTTCAATATGGTGAAAATAATTTTATAAATTCTTGTAAAAAAGTAGGTGTGGATGGTCTAATTGTAGTAGACTTGCCTTACCCTGAGAACAAAAACTTTGCAAAGAAGTGTAAGAAAAAAAATATTATTTTTGTTCAACTTTTAGCCCCAACCACATCAAAAAATAGAATGAAAAAAATTGTAAAAGACTCTCATGATATGATTTATTATATAAGCATGTTATCGACTACAGGTGGAAAACTTAAAGACTCTCCTAAAAAAATCTTAGGGAAATACCTAAATATAAAAAAAATCAATAAACTAAAAAATATAGTTATTGGTTTTGGAATTACTCACAAAACTATCTCTTCTTTTAAAAAAGCTGATGGCTTGGTTGTGGGCAGCGCATTATGCAAAGAGATTTCTGATTCTATTAAAAAACAACAAAATCCTGTCACAAAGGTGAGTAATATGGTAAAACAATTAAAGAAAAAAATATTATGAATTGGATAACGCGTTGGAAAAAAATAGGAATAAAAGTAAAGCAAATCTTTAAAAAGCAACCTTCCGTCCATGAAGAAACTGACTGGAAAACTTGTCCTCAGTGTAAGAAAATTACTTATAAACCAGATTTATTTGCTAATTCATATATTTGTGAATGTTCTTTCCATTTTGATTTGCCGCCCAAAATACGTTTAAAAAATTTATTTGATTCTGATTATGAAATTATAGAATCTCCAAAGAATATAGATCCCGATCCATTAAAGTTTAAAGTTGAAGGAAGATATAATTATATAGATAAAGTAAAAAAATATAGAAAATTGACTGGACAAGATTCTGCTTTGATTTGCGCCTCTGGAATGATTTCAAATTTAAGATCTGTTGTAGTTTGCTTTAATCCTAAGTTTGGTGCAGGTCGATTTGGACCAGTAGAAAATGAATATTTTTTAAAGGCAGCAGATTTTGCAACTGAAAATAAAGTAGATATGTGGATTGTTGTTTACCAAAGTTCAGGAATTGATGTTCATACAGGAATAACAGGACTTGCGGGTATGACTAAAAGCATTGTTGCAATGAACGAGATAAAGAAAGCTGGTATTCCGACTTTTGCAATCGCTGCACGGGCGGTAGCTGGTGGCACATATGCGAGTAATTTTTTTCAACACGATTTTATAATAATTGAATCCAGATGTGTTGAAAACTTACTATTTTCAGGAAAAAGGGTGACAGCAAATATTTTAAAAGGAACAGATATAATTCCAGATGACTTTGGAACTAGCGCTGGTGTGATGAAGGCTGGTCTAGCAGATATCACTCTTGAAAATAGGAAAGAATTGAAGGACACTATTACAAAAATATCAAAAATAATTTTAAAAAAAGAAGAATCCAACTTAGACGAAGCTTATGAAAATCCAGAAGATTTTAAAAAGACTGCTTCAACTTCATCCTAAAAGTATAGATTTATCTCTAGACAGAATAAAAAGATTACTTGAAGAACTCAATAATCCAGAAAAAAAAATAAAAAATGTTATTCAAGTTGTTGGCACTAATGGAAAACATAGTGTTTGCACAACTTTGAGAGAAATTTTTGAAACAGCTGGATACAAAGTGAACATGAATATAAGCCCCTCTCTCAGAAAGTTTAACGAAAGATATTATTTATCAGGAAAATATATTTCTGATAAACGGCTACAAGATTTACTATTAGAAGTTGAGAAAGTTAATAAAGATCAAAATATCACATTCCATGAATTTATATGTGCATGTTTCTTTCTTGCCGCATCAAGAAATAATAGTGATATTAATATTCTTGAGTCGGGCCTTTTTTTTAGACTCGATGCTAGCAATGTATTATGCAAAAATATTGCATCTGTGATCACTCCTATTGGCATAGATCACATTGATTTTCTAAAAAAGGGCACAATTGATGAAATTATATATGAAAAATGTTCGCATCTTCTTAATGATTCTAAAATTATCGTAGCTGAACAAAAAAAAAATATTTTGTATAAAATAAAAAAAAATATTAATAAAAATACATCAGTTAAAACTTTTTTTGGGGAAAATTACAAACATAAAAAAAGTGCCAGTGGATTCATATATAAAGATAAAATTGGAAAAATAAATTTACCTCATCCCAGCTTATTAGGCGACTTTCAACTCAGTAATATTTCTACCGCAATTAATGTTGTTAGAAACCTGGGAAAATTTAAAATATCAGAAGCGCATATTAAAAAAGCAGTGGTGAAAATAAGAAGTGAAGGAAGATTGCAATTTATAAAATATGGCAAACTAAGAAAACTTGTATCTACTAACAATCAAATTTTGATAGATGGTGCACATAACCCATTAGCAGCATCTGTTATAAATAAGTATTTAAAAACCTTAGGAAATAAAAAAGAAATAATTATGGTCCTTGGAATGATGGCTAATAAAGAGCATAAAAAATTTATTAAAGTATTCAAAAACAGTGTAAAATCTATAATTACGTTAGACATTCCAAATCAACAAAATTTTTTAAAGAAAGAAGCATTATCTAAGATTGCGATATCTTGTGGTATTCCTTCAAGATCTGAAAATTCCATAGAATCAGCTTTGAAAAGTGTAAGAAGAGAAAATAAAAATGCAATTATTTTTCTTACAGGAAGCTTATATTTTGCTGGGGAAATACTAAATTTAAATTAAATATTTTCGTTTATGAAAGAAATTACGTTTGATTTTGTAGTCGCACCAACTTTTATCCCTTTTTGTTCTCCCTTTTCATCAAATTGAATCAGAGTGGGCACTCCACGAATTGAAAATAAAGTTGGGGTTGAAGGGCTTTCGTCTATATCCATATAGAAAAAATTTAACTTATTAGACATTTCATTAGAAACTTCCTCCATAATTGGTTTTAAAACCTTACATGGATTACACCAGGCTGTAGAAAACTGGACGATCGAAGCCTTTCCTGATTCTTTTACTTCTTTTTTAAAATTTTCGTCTGTTAAATTTTTTAAAGCCATAAGATATTTTTAATTTAATAA
>Ga0114999_10005782_pt1 | contig 14455 bp, 12 predicted proteins | sample ArcticOcean_MG_C_3_FD_89820 | JGI IMG/M metagenome (GOLD analysis project Ga0114999, IMG submission 89820) | Marine microbial communities from western Arctic Ocean - ArcticOcean_MG_CB8_126 | ecosystem: Environmental > Aquatic > Marine > Oceanic | place: Arctic Ocean: Canada Basin | collected...
GGTCGCACAGCGACTGATCCGCTACGCCGAGATCGTCGGGCGCGAGAACCTCATGGCAGGCACAGACTGTGGCATCGGCCACGCGTTGGCCACGAATCCATCGCCTGGGGCAAATTCCAAGCCCTCACCGAAGGCGCCCGCATCGCCAGCGACCACCTCTGGGGGTAGCGCGCCAGCACACTTCAAAGCAAAAAACACGGAGGGGTGCCAGTCGCAGCCCTCCGTGTTTGGCCTTACCCGTGCGAGCTTATCCTTGTGAATTAGCCAAGCAAGCAGACGTATCCACTTTTGGCCATGCCAATCTAAAGCGAGAACACATTCGTATAACCCATCAGCACCATGACAATGCGCCTTCTTGATTTTCCACTCCTGATGCCCGCTGGCGCGATACTCCTGTCTGTCGCACTGCTCGCCGCGTGCGGTAGCGACGCGCCAACGTCAAGCCCGCGGGACACTTCGGCACCCACGCTGTTCGAGATCAACAGCACCCCCAACGACGTCCATCCGGAAACGCCCACCGCAACGCTGCCTCCTACCACGGTACTGCCGACGCCATTCGCGACCACACTGCCTTTGGTGTCCCCGACAGCGGGCGACCACACAAGTTCCCCATCGCTGACGCCGGAACCAACCCCTCCCGCTAACCCCGCTGACGATCCAGTAGCCGCGCCGGACGTAGCGACCCCAACTGCGGAGCCGACCAGTTCGCCGACCATCCAGCCAGAGGAGTCGTCCGTACCCTCCGCGTCCCGATTGGAGTGGAGAATCGATCTGCGCATCGGCTCGACCGTGGGCAGCGTACTGCCCGCAACGCTGGTACAGCTTGCTAACGGTTCAGAAGCGACCTTGGAACAGTTGGCCGATGGGAAACCGCTGCTGCTCTACTTCTTCGCCACATGGTGACCGACCTGTAACGCCGAGTTTCGGACGCTAACAACCCTCTACCCCGACTTTGACGGAGACCTCACTATCGTGGCGGTGGGATTCGGCTCCTCACAAACGGTCGAGACGCTCACGGGCCACCAACAAACGCGTGGCTACGTCGGGACGTTCGCGGAGGCCCCGGACAGGATGGCGCGAGACTTCAACGTCCGCACACAATCGACCAAGATTGGCGTTTCCGCAGATGGCGTCGTTCAGTTCCGCGAAGGCTACGGCTCAAGTAACCCAGAGGTCTGGCGCGCTCGTCTCAACGCACTGGTCAGTGGGTGATCCGAAACCGGAGCCGCTAGAAACCAGCCCGGCTGATTTGAGTGGTTCTTTCGGAACTCGGGGCTGAACGATCTACCATCGGGCGAACCTAGCCAAGGAGTCGCCCCACCACATTCCGGCCACCGGCACGTAGTCTGAGTTCTGACTGAACCTCGTCACAGGCACTACGCAGCGTCCGCCTGCCTTCCTGACCTCACTAGCAACCGAGCGTTGATCGCCACGATGACGGTGGACAGTGACATGAGCGCGGCACCCCTCGCTGGGGGCATAACGAACCCCGTTCCGTAGGCGACACCTGCAGCCAGCGGGATAGCGATGATGTTGTAGCCCGCCGTCCACCAAAGGTTCTGGACCATCTTCGAGTACGTGGCCTTGGCCAGATGCACGATGGCGGTAACGTCTCGCGGATCGGACCTCACGAGCACGATGTCGGCGGACTCCACCGCTACGTCAGTCCCAGTGCCGATGGCGATGCCCACGTCGGCCTCGACCAGCGCCGGCGCGTCGTTCACGCCATCGCCGACCATGGCCACGGACAGGCCCCGTGCCTCTACTTCGCGGATCTTCGCCGCCTTCTGATCGGGCAGTACCTCCGCGAAGTAGTCGTCGAGCCCCAGTTCACCCGCCACCCACTCAGCGACCGCCTTCGAATCGCCCGTGAGCATCATCACCTGCACGCCTTGGGCCTTGAGCGCCGCGACCGCTTCGCGTGATTCGGGGTGGATGATGTCAGCGAGCGCGATAGCACCAACCAAAGCTTCGTTGATGAGCAGGTAGACCACTGTCTTACCCTGAGCCGCGATCTCAGCGACGCGCGGGTCGGTGTTAGTGATGCCGTGCTCGTCGAGGTAGCCCGGGCTCATGACTTTAACGGCAGTGTCCTCGACCGTGGCTTGGGCGCCTTTGCCAGGGATGGCAGAGAACTCGCGCGGTGGTAAGAAGGCGAGACCACGCTCCGTGGCAGCATCGACCACGCCACGAGCGATGGGGTGCTCCGACTGACTCTCGAGGCTGGCAGCGATCGTCAGTATCCGCGATTCGTCGAGATCGCCTAGCGGGACAACATCCGTTACTCCGAACCGGCCCTCGGTCAGCGTGCCTGTCTTATCGAAAATGATGGCGTCTAGCGCCCGCGACCGCTCGAAACCGGTGCGGTCGCGTATCAACAAGCCACTACTCGCCGCCAGCGAAGTAGACACGGAAACAACCAGGGGCACCGCGAGGCCTAGCGCGTGCGGACAAGCGATGATGATGACCGTTACGGTACGCGCGAGGGCGAAGTTGAAGTCGAATCCATAGGCGAGCCAGGCCGCCATCGTGACCGCGCCTGTGCTGATCGCGATGACGGTCAGCCAACGCGCGGCCCTGTTGGCCAGGTCCTGAGTGCGAGAGCGGGAGGACTGAGCCTGGCGAACCATTTCGATGACCTGCGCCAGGTAGGTGTCCTCGCCTGTCTTGCGAACCTCCACCGTGATCGCGGCTTCGCCGTTGATGCTAGCGCCGATGACCTGGTCGCCTTCGCCCTTCTCGACCGGCCGACTCTCGCCCGTGAGCATGGCCTCGTTGACCGACGTACGGCCCTCGACCACCACGCCGTCCACGGGCATCTTCTCCCCGGGCCTAACGATAACGCGGTCACCTGGGTGGAGGCTCGTCAGGGGAACATCTTCTGAATTACCGTCAGCGAGAACTCGATGTGCGTCCGAGGGCATGAGCTTCACGAGCGATTCGAGAGCGTTCGACGCACCCATCACTGAGCGCATCTCGATCCAGTGGCCCAGCAGCATGACGTCGATCAGCGTCGCCAGTTCCCAGAAGAAAACATTGCCCGGCAAGCCAAGCACGACCGCCGCGCTGTAGCCGTAGGCGACACCGATGGCGACACCGATCAGGGTCATCATCCCAGGGTTTGCGCTGCGGATCTCGCTGGTGAAACCGGCGAGGAACGGCCTACCGCCATAGAGGAACACCACGGTCGAGATCGACAACTGCACGAACGAATCGCCCGTGAAGTCCAGCGTATCGTCGATGCCCAACGCGTCCTGGATGATCGGAGCGAGGGCCAAGATCGGCACCGTGAGAATCATCGAGACCCAGAAGCGCCGACGGAAATCAGCGACCATCGAGGAGTGATCGTGGGCAGCGTGCTCAGCATGCTCGTCGTGCGCTGGCGTGTCGCCACGGGCGGAATGGCCGGAATGTTCGTGCTCGCTCATGTCATGCATAGCGGCCGCCTTACTTTCGTTGTCTTGGACATCCGATAAGTGGCCGTGGCCGTGCTCACCTCCGTCTTCGTGGTGACCCAAGCCCCCGGTACCGCCCGCGTACATCGATAACACATATTACCGGGGCCAACGATACCAGTTTCCTATAAGTGCCCTGGCAATGCCCCACTGATAAAGGAGCGTGTGGGAGGAATCGAAGCACACCCCATGAACAGCAGATCCGGTTCATCGCCGACTGCGGAACGGAAGAGGTCAGTTTCGTGCAATGGTGCTTTCGCTTCCAGATCAGTTACAAACGGCTCCGCCAGAACTCAAGCCGTGAGCACGCTCACTATCGCCCGAACCTAGCCAAGGAGTCGCCCGACCACCTGCCCGCACCATCACTCGACCATCGTCTCCGCCAGCAAATGACGAACCCCACCCCCGCGTTGCACCGACGCGACCACCAGCCAGCGATCATCCACGCAGCGTGAACAGCGCCGAAGATGGCGTGAACGAGCAATGAACCCCTAGAGCATGGGGAACCTACAGGAAACAACGGGGGAAGCGACAGGAACGCTAAAGGCCAAACAGCGACCAACCAGGGCGCATCTCGAAATCGTCAGGGCGATGAGTGAAACCAGCGCCAGGCGGATGAAGCAGCGCCTGCTTCACCGCCCACAGCGACAGCGACTGCACGCCCGTCTTCACGACCATCTCGTCCAACGTGAAGTAGCCAGCGTCCAGCGTTTCGTCGCCGTCCGAGCGCGGCTCACCAGCGATGGGGTCGAGCCTGAAAACCACGTAGAGATTGGAGAACGGCCGTTCGGGGTTCCCGGCGGTGTGCCGAAAACCGAGGGAATCGGTCACCCGCGCGGTAACTCCCGCCTCCTCCAGAACCTCCCGCTCCACGGCGGTATGAATCTCCTCGTCCATCTCCACGAAGCCCCCAGGGATCTGCCAATTCCCCTTGCCGGGATTGATTCCCCGCTGAACCAACAGGATCTTCCCATCGCGCACCACCACCCCACCGCACCCTATCGACGCATCGCCGAAGTGAATGTACCCACACCCGTCGGTCGCGCAAGCCACCCGCTCACGACCACCATCGAACTTCGTCGAAAGACTGGACCCGCAACGCGGGCAGAAATTGTGTTGATTCATACGCCCCACTCTACCCCGTTTCCCCCACCACCGGCCACTCCCCACCAACGCCCCACCCGAAACAAACAGGCCCCACCATGCCCTCCACGACCTGCCATCAAAATAAACTCCAATTAGCTATTACCAACATCGTTACCGACTGTATTCTCGGCCCCAAACATTGTGACAACGCGCACATACGCCACTCCAATCAATCGGCACGAGTGGACGGTAAAATCCCACGCGCCTGGTCACCACCATAAAACGGCTGAGAAAAAAGCCCGTTTTTACCGTCCATTCGTGACGGGTATTCTTAAGCGATACCGCCCTCCACTACACGACCATCCACCGCTTGCAGTAGCATGCAAACCGCTGCGCGAGTGATCGCGGCAATAGACAACGGAGTGCTTTGCAAACATGACTACTGATACACAACGAACGCTCAGATTTGGTGTAGTGGGGATCGGCAACGCCGGCGGCGGCGTGCTCGCCACCATGCGCAAGGAAGCCAACGTCGAACCGGTCGCCGTCGCGGACCTCCGCCCCCATGCCCGAGAGGCGTTCGAGCGCGAATTCGGCGGCACCGCCTACGCCTCCATGGAGGAGCTCTGCGCCGACCCCAACGTCGACGCCATCTGGGTCGCCACCCCCAATCCCCTCCACATGACCCACGCCATCATGGCTGCCAACGCAGGCAAGCACGTCGTCGTTGAGAAGCCCCTCGCCGTCGACCTCAAAGAGGCCCAAGCCATGATCGACGCCGCCGACAAGAACGGCGTCAAGCTACTCTCCGGCCACACCCGAGCATTCGACCCCCCAGTCCAAGCGATGGCCCGAGTCGTCCGCTCCGGCGAGGTCGGCGCCATCAAAGCCATGAACGTCTTGGCCTTCACCAATTGGATGCTCCGCCCCCGCATGCCCGAAGAGGTCGATGTAGCTCAAGGCGGCGGGGTCGGATTCCGCCAAGCCCCCCACCAGATCGACACACTCCGCTTCCTAGGTGGCGGACTCGTCCGCAGCGTCCGTGGTTCGCTGGGCACCTGGATGGAAGGCCGCATGGGTGCGCCCGGCTACTACACGGCCTACCTAGAGTTCGAGGACGGCACACCCGCCACCATCGCCTACAACGGCTACGGATACTTCATGGCCAGCGAGTTGCTACCCTGGGAGAAAGAAGGCGGCTCCACCTCCATCGAGCGTCGCACAGAGATTCGCCGTTCCCTCCGTGACGGCACCTGGAACGAACAACAGGCCAAGGACGACGGCCGATTCGGCGGCGCGACGGCCACACCCCAAGGCATCCCCACCGGCGCCAATCCCGCGCGCTATCTCAGCGACCTAGGTGCACTCATCGTCACGTGCGAACGAGGAGTTCTCCGCCAGTCCCCCAACGGCATCTACGTGTACAACGATGAAGGGGTCCGCGAGGAGCCGCTAACAGCGGCAGATGGCGGCGGGCCTTCCGACCCAACCCTAGCGGAGGCGTACGCGGGCATCATCAAAGGTGAGCCGATCTTCCACGATGGGCACTGGGGCATGGCGACCCTGGAAGTTCAGCTTGCCCTCATGGAGTCCGCACGCGAACGCCACGAGGTCATGTTGTCCCACCAGATCGCAGTGCCCGCGAATCATTAGAAGTCTCCGACTGCGTTGACCCGCTTGCGGGTACCCGGTACAGTCGGTTCAACCTTACGCAAACGGAGGACGGCGATGGCAGACGAACACGAAGGTCATGGGCATAGCCATAGCCACGGACACGACGACTTCACTGATCCCCCATCGGACATCGAACTCCGTGTCAAAGCGCTCGAGTCGCTGCTGGTAGAGAAAGGCCTCGCCAATCGTGAGGCCATCGACGCCGTCATCGACACCTACGAAACCAAGGTCGGCCCCCGTAACGGCGCCGCCGTCGTGGCCCGAGCGTGGACGGACCCTGAGTTCAGGACGTGGCTACTACAGGATTCAACCGCCGCCATAGCGTCGATGGGTTACATAAGTGCGCAGGGCGAACAGATGCGCGTACTGGAGAACACGGGTGACACGCACAACCTGGTGGTGTGCACGCTGTGCTCCTGCTACCCGTGGCCGGTGCTGGGGCTTCCGCCGGTCTGGTACAAGTCCGCCCCGTACCGCTCGCGCGCGGTCTCCGACCCCCGAGGCGTGCTCGATGAGTTCGGCACGAGCGTTCCCGAAACCACTGAGGTTCGGGTCTGGGACTCGACATCGGAGATGCGCTATCTAGTGCTGCCCCAACGACCTGAGGGCACCGAAGGTTGGAGTGCCCAACAGCTCGAAGAACTGGTGTCGCGCAACTCGATGATTGGTGTCGAAGTCGCACGCACGCCCGAAGCAGCAGGCAGCGCCGGATGAACGGCGCTCACGACATGGGCGGCATGGAGGGCTTTGGCCCCATCAATGCTGAGCCAGAATCCGAAGAACCGGTTTTTCACGCCACCTGGGAAGGTCGTGTATACGGGATGAACCGAGCGCTGGGAGCGCTGGGTCGCTGGAACATAGACAAGGGTCGGTATGCACGCGAACGACAGCGACCCGCCGATTACCTACGCCACACGTACTACGAGAACTGGCTAGCGGGGATCCAAACGCTGCTGCTAGAAGCAGGGCTGGTGACGCAGGAAGAGCTAGACACGGGCGTGCCCGCAGCGCTGATCCCAGATGAACTGAAACCACGGGTTCTCACTGCGGAAGCAGGGAGTCAAATTCCGAACAGGTTGCACAAAGTCCGGCTGCCCCACGAGGCGCCGCCCAAGTTCGCGCCCGGCGACCGGGTGCTTGCGAAGAACCGCCATCCGAGCACGCACACACGGGAGCCACGCTACCTGCGCGGTCACGTGGGGGTCGTCCACGAGCACTACGGGACGCAATTGTTTCCCGATCTGACTTCCCAAGGGATCGAAAAGGGCGGACACCTGTACTGCGTGCGATTCGAAGCCACAGAATTGTGGGGCGAGTCAGCAGCACTGAGAAGCGCTGTGTACGCGGATCTGTGGGAAGACTACCTGGAGCGAGTCGAATGACCGATCAGAACGAATTGATCAAAGATCTGCCGATGATTCCCCGTGACGCGGATGGGCCGGTGTTCCAGGCGCCCTGGCAGGCTGCGGCGTTCGCGCTCGCAGTGCGCCTGTCCGCCGAGGGTCATTTCACGTGGCCGGAGTGGACAGAGGTGTTCTCTGAAGAGATACGCAAAGCGCAGGGAAAAGGCGACCCCGACCTGGGTGATACGTACTACGACCACTGGGTGAATGCGCTGGAACGATTGTGCGAGGAGCGCCGCCTAGTGGACCACGACGACATGAGCCAGCGTACGGAGGGATGGCGCCAGGCCTACCTGAACACCCCCCACGGCAAGCCGATTGAGTTGTCCGCCGCATTCCTGCGAGGCCCGCTAGCCAAATGACTCGCTAGCTCGGGCGGCGATTGGCTTTCAACGCGGCTTTGGCTTTGCAGCGGATGCCGTTCGGGCCACACTCAACCACGATCTGCTTGGCAAGCCCAGTGATGGCGGCTTTGGTTGCCGCGTTGGGTGCGAGACCAGGGGTGCCCCGTCTGGTCGTCGACTCTACCTGCCATCTCAACTCCGCTCGCCTGCTAGGCGAAAGTGAACGCCCGGAGTGGGTTGCCGTTCAGGATCTTGTCGATCGTCGATGCCTTGAGGTCACCACGCTCATTGAGGAGATCTTCGAGGTGATCAGCCCGGAAAGCATCCCCGTGCGGGTAATCCGTCGCGGTGATGAGGCAATCGTCGCCGACGCGGTCGACCACGTGCGTGATGTCATCGCCTACAGCACAGGCCACGAACAGCCGATCGCCCAGCCAATCGTTGAACTTGGTGCGCCCTCCCAATTCACGGGAGAACGTTGGCACCCAATCTGAGCCTATCTCTAGAACCGCAACCTTAAGCTTCGGGAAGTCATCCATGGCGCTGGAACCGAACAACTGCGTGACGCCGTACAGCACCTGGTTCAGCCCGCCGCCGTAGGGATTGTTCTGAGGGAACTGCACCTTGTTGGGGCGAGGGAAGCCTTCGGCCATGAAGCGAATCATCGGCGACACATTGCCAGTGTGGATTAGGAGGGGTAGGTCGAGTTTGGCTGCCTCCTCGTATATCGGCCAAAAGTCGGGGTTGCTGAGGGGCATATCCCATTCGATCCCGTGGGTGTAGACACCAGCAGCGCCACCAAGCGCCTTGACGCGACGCAGCTCAGCGACGGCGTCGGCGGGACGACGATAGGGGATCACAGCGGCGAAGAAGAGGCAGCCTGAGGACTTGGCACACTGGGTGGCCATGTAGGTGTTCCAGCTGGTGGCCAGCGCAGACTCCAGCTCAGGGTCTTCAGCGACGGGGCCCTGCCAGACGGTCGGGAAGATGATCTGCTTGTCGATCCCGGACTCAGCCATGGAGGCGAGACGCCCTTCGACGTCAGTCAGATCCTGAACGCCAACCGGAGCCCCCTTCTGCGATGAACGGTTCATGATGGTGGGAGTACCGCCGTAGAGTCGGAGCTTGTAATCAATAACCCAGGCTGCGTTATGGGCGCCGAAGACGGTGTCTTCAGGAAACTGGACGATCAACGGTCGCTTCCGGTGGAACGCGGGATCCAAGTACGACCACGCCTCTTCAGGCTCTTCTACGTGCGCATCGCAATCAATCACCAGCATGACGCTTCACCCCTCGTGCGGGCGAATGCTCACCCGTCATCGTAATTGGACAGACCTTCGCATGTCCGGCAAAGCGAATCAAGTTCTCCGGCGATACAAAGTTCGTCATCAGAGGTGTGCGCAGTGTATAGTCGCGTCGCACGGGCAATCTCGTTCGCCCGCTCGCTTTCGCTAATTAGGAGGCACCATGGCTATCGCCGAAACCCTACAGTCACAGAACGACATCAACATTGACGACATGCTGTTGATCTCAGCAGACTCCCATGTCAGCGAGCCTGAGGATCTATGGCAAGAGCGTTTGCCCGCGAACCTGCGGGACAAGGCACCGATGTTCCCCAAGCGCCGTGCCGGCGCAGCCAACACCCAAGGCACGCTGAACGAGGCCCGACCGGGTGGCACCGACCCGACCTACCGAGTTGGTGAGATGGCCCAAGATGGCGTCAGCGCCGAGGTTCTTTTCCCAACGCTGGGGCTGCGCCTGTACGCCCAGGAGGACGCGGAACTTCAGGAAGCTTGCTTCCGAGCCTACAACGATTGGCTGGCAGAGTACTGCTCCGTGGCCCCTGACAGGTTGTTCGGCATTTCTACGATCTCCATGTACAACATCGACAACGCCATCGCCGAGATGAAGCGCGCCCGCAACTTGGGCATGATTGGCGCGATGATTTGGCAGGTTCCCCACCCTGACCTGCCATTCACGTCCGATCACTACGAGCCGTTCTGGGCCGCCGCGCAGGATTTGGACATGCCCGTCGATTTGCACATCTTGACCGGGTTCGACTACAGCAGGAACCTGAGCGGAGATCGCGGGGGCCCGCTAGAGGCACACCGTGGCTCGGTCAATCTGAAGACGCTCGGCGCGATGAATACCCTGATGGACCTGATCTTCACCGGCGTGCTTGATCGCTACCCGAAGCTTACATTCAACGTGGTTGAGAGCGAGATTGGCTGGATTCCGTTCGCTCTACAGCAGTGGGACTACTACGTCCAGCGTTTCGGTTCCGTGAAGCCCGACTCACCCCGCCCGCTGCCAATCTCCATGCTGCCGAGTGAATACTTCGACAGACAGATGTCCGCTACGTTCTTCAACGATCCGGTAGGCGGCAAGATGCTGGAGTCTTGGGGCCAGGACAACTGCTTGTGGTCAACTGACTACCCGCATCCGAACTCGCCGTGGCCACGATCCCGTGAGTTCCTGGCGAAAAACTTTGGCCACTTGCCCCTAGAAACGTTAAACAAGCTGGTTCGGGAGAACGCAGCGAGGTTCTACAAGATCAAGATCCCGACGCCAGTAGGCGCATAGGACTCGGCGCGTAGCGGCCCAGCGGGAACAGAGAAGGCTGGGCGTGACATCAGGTCCAGCCTTCTGCTGTCTTCGTCGTGGAGAAACTAGAGGCGGCCAACGACCTTCTTGATAAGAGAGTCCACATCGCCAGGGCAGTCATCGCCTACCCAGACGATGTATTGGTCAGGTCGAACGAGAATGAGGCGAGACTCGTATTGCTCGCGACCACCGTCGAAGGAATCCTCGACGATCTTGAGCGGAACACGTAGTGCGTCGGCCGAGGACCGGAACGCAGCAACTGCCCTGGCTGGAGCGCCAAATGCCAGCAACGTGAAATCGTTGCCCAGTTCGGCCGCGAGCCGTTTGCCCGAAGACAAGGGTTGCGGGGGCAGGTGATGCCCAACGCGAGCGACGAACGTGTGCGAGCCGTGGGCGCTGCATACGCCACCCTCGGGCCCATCGACGATGGCTGATCCTTCGTAGTTAGGCTCGTAGGTGGCTACCATGCTTGCTGTGGAGATGCCCTCCCACTGTGCCTCAAACTCAGCTTTGTCCTTGTCGGGGTTGTAGGCATCTAGGAACTCACGATCCTTATTGATTCCATACGCGATGAAGTCTTCACCCGTCTCCCAGAAGATCGGTCGGCGCTCATCGCTGTAGGAGGTCAGCAGCTCAGGGCCACCCCAGCCCTGCAACACTGCCGCCAGCTTCCAGCCAAGGTTGGTGATGTCCTCCAACCCGTTGTTGAGGCCATAGCCGCCGTAGGGTGGGTGGCTGTGCGCCGCATCACCAGCGATGAACACGCGCCCAACTTGGTATTCGTCCGCCACGGCGACCTTGAGATCCCAAAACCCCACGTGTTGGAATTCGGCCTTGAATTCGAATCCCGCTGCGCGGTTGAGAAGGGCTTGAAAATCGTAGTTCTCCGCGGTCGTGTCGAGGGGGACAGGCGCGTGGAAGAACCACCCCTCTCCAACGTCGATTCGACCGAAGAACATCCAGTAGCCCTGCTTTTCGGGATCCATGGCTCGGTACGTCGTACGCTCTGGGAATCGCTTGAATGCCTCGTGGAGTTCTTTGGAGCGGAACACTGCGAGCAACATTTTCTGGTCGAAGTCGGAGCCACGACGTTCGATTCCCACCTGCTCACGGATGCGGGAACGAGCACCGTCGCACCCTACGACGAAGTCGGCTTCAAGCACCTGGCTGTTGCCGCCCTCCGGTTTCGAAGAGTCGTCCGCTCCCTCAAAACCCGCCCACTCGTACTGAGCGTCCTTCGTTCCGACCCGCTCCGCGACGGTGACCCTGACGCCATTGGCGTCCTGCTCTACCGACTCGGCATCCCAGCCAAACATGGTCCGGACGAAGGGAAGGGTCGCCATCCTCTTTCGGAGTACCTCCTCCAAGCGGTATTGTGGGAGGCGGTCGTTTTCCTCGAAGTAATACGACTGCACCAGTTCACGGCCTGGAGGTGCGTACCAGTATTCGCTCATCATGTTCTTGTAGGCAGTCACGCTGCCTATGGGGTAGTCGTTGGGCATAGCGCGAGAGGCGCGCAATTCGTCGACGACGCCCCAGAAGTAGAAGTGCTCCAGCGTACGTTGGGTCAGGTTTTGGCCTTTAGGAATCTGCTGGGGATCGTGATAGCGCTCAACTAGGGTGCACGAGATACCGCGCAGCCCGAGTTCCACAGCGAGTCCTACACCGACGGGGCCTCCGCCCACGATGATGACCTGCGTACGATCTGCCATTCATGTCCTCCGAGTAGGCGCACAGCGTTCGCGCCGCAAGGGTCATTGGCTCGGTCACCGGGCGATCAAGCCGACCCCACTAATGTAGCAGCCACCGAACCAACGATTCAGGCGATGGTGCGGTAAAACCATATATGTCCCCCGCGCCAGCAGACGGCACGGAGGACATATTGTGAGCTGCTTTTCAGCGCTGGTACTAGCAGCGCTACTTGGTGGCGTTGGTCCGGCCAACCGCACCACGCTTCTTGCGTACGGGAGGGCCGGATGCGAACGGTCGGTCGGAGAAATCCTTGCGCTGCGGAGCGCTGCTTCGCGTCACCTGGTTGGCCTTGCGACTTTCCCAGGCCTTGGGGCCACTGCTGGCGCCGTCGCGGGAACCAGCGTTCGCTCGGGGTCGGCCAGCGGCGGCTACGCCTTCACGCGAGTCATCGCCTTGCCGCTTGGCCTGGCCTGGTCGCGCGCCCTGGAAAGGTCTGCCACCTTGGCCAGGTCGGGGGGCATTGCTGGGGCCGCCGCTCTTGAACGGGCGTTTGGCGGGGCCGGACGCGGAACGCTTGGACGGGTCAAATGCGGGTCGCTCGCGCTGCTCGCTCCGATCTGCATTGCTGCCCGAGGCAGCGCTCGAATCGCGTTTGCGGTCGAACGAAGGACGCCGATCGTTGCTCCCGTACGAACGGGTGCTCCCCTGCGGATTCGGGCCTCGATCCGATTGGCGCGGGGCCGATTGGCGCGGGGAGTGAGACTCGTTGGCGGAATTGGGCCGGCCACCGAGCCGGTCGTCCCAAGGCTCGAGTTCGGAGCGGTCGTCCACGATAGGCTCGGCGGGTTGTGGCGAGGGAGCCACCTTGCGCACCGGCGCAGGTGACAGTTCGCGCAACGCGACCGCATCAGGCGTGATGAACGGCTCATCGATGCCAACCTGGCGCATCATGCGCCGGGCATCCCTGGCCTGCTCGGGCAGCACCAGGCTGAGTACCACGCCACCCTGGCCTGCACGTGCGGTGCGCCCGGACCGGTGAACGTACGTCTTGTGGTCGTCTGGCGGGTCGAAATGGACAACTGACGCGACGTTGTCGACATGGATGCCACGGGCGGCGACGTCGCTGGCGACGAGCGCCTGCATCTTGCCTTTGGAGAATTCGGCGAGCGCACGCATGCGCTGGTTCTGGCTGCGACCGCCATGGATCGCGCCCGCCTTGATGCCAACAGATTCGAGGTGCTTCGCAAGCCTGTCGGATCCATGCCGCGTGCGGCAGAAGACGATTGCGGGCCAAACGGCGTTGACCGCGTCCGCGATGATGTCGTTGCGATTGGCGCGGTTGACCTTCCAGAACACGTGGGACGCTGACGTGATGTCGGGCGTTTCCTCACCGATCTCATGCCGTACAGCGTCGGTTTGATAGTCGCGCGTGAGCTTGGCGACATCGCCATCAAGGGTTGCTGAGTACAGCATCGTTTGTCGATCCTCGGCGGTTTGATCCAGCAGACGACGTACGGAAGGCATGAAACCCATATCGGCCATCCGGTCGGCCTCGTCGATGACCACGAGATCAACGTCATCGAGTTTCAGGGCCTTCTGGGTGATCAGGTCTTCCAAACGTCCAGGGCAGGCAACGAGGATGTCGACGCCTTGGCGGAGTGCGTTGTACTGCGGGCCATATCCGACACCGCCATAGACAGCGCTGATCCGGACCGACCCTGCGAATGTGCGCATCTCAGTGGTGATCTGCTCCGCAAGTTCCCGCGTGGGAGCCAGCACCAACGCACGGGGGCGCCGGGGCTCTGCACGGCCAACGTTGACTACGAGGGGAATACCGAAGGCTAGAGTCTTGCCAGAGCCGGTAGGGGCGCGCCCACACACATCTCGGCCTGCCAGCGCATCGGCGATGGTTGCTGTTTGAATCTCGAAGGGGTCGGTGATCCCTCGTCGGTCGAGGGCTTTTACGATCTTCTCAGGGACGCCCAACTGGGCAAAGGTAAGGGACAATGGAGCTCCTTGTCCGCGTTCAAACGCGGAATGATGGGTTCACGGAGCCTCACACGCGTGCCCATAAAGGCGCGTAACTTCGCGTGTCAAATGAGGCGAAAAATATGTCGGGCTGGTTCACGATGACTGGAGGAACCAAACACCCGTCAGCGAACCCACCGGCTAGGAAGCCCTGCCGGAGCGTGTCGTA